>CETH01149363.1_pt1 | contig 24286 bp, 19 predicted proteins | sample 361461 | NCBI WGS metagenome assembly CETH01 (sample SAMEA2622695, study PRJEB7988) | marine metagenome | isolation source: saline water (ENVO:00002010), including
GACTAACTGATGTCCCTGCTCTATATAAAGATTCAGATATACATGTTGTTTCTGTTCCAAAAGATCCTGTTCCACATGTTATAGTTACAATCAATGGTAGTTTATATCCATTATTTAACTGGCTAACATCAGTTGTTGTAAACCCACTAAAGCCATAAATACCTCTATAATTTAAATATGCAACACCATCATTAATTTGATTTCTCATCCAATCATCATAATCATTACCACCACTATATTTAGTTCTAATATCAGTCATTCCACCATGTATCTGCGCCATTTGTTCAATATACTGATTTGTAATAACAGTTGAAATTCCAGAAGCATTATTTGGATCTCCAACTAATGCTATTGCATTAAGCCAATCTAAATCTTCTGCATAATTTTTTTCATAACCAATAATTTTATTAATAGCTGTAATTAATTCGGTTGTACTTCTAATTGAAATTCGACCTAAGCTAACTTCAGGCAATAGATCATCTCCCTCTAAAAGACTATATGGGAAATCACCTTCTCCTTGTGCTGTTGACCAACCACTACCACCATAAACTGTATATGTAGGAACATCTATACTACCATTCGCATCACCAACAAAACAAACATGTTCTGGTGGATGCTCCCAATTATTATAAGCATTTAAAATATAATTTTTTATATTTGATGATGAACCTCCTGCCTGATCAGCAGATACTACATTAACAACATATCCTTGTTTATGTCTCCAATCAGTTAATGGATCTAAGTATTCAGAGCTTGCTATATTTCCACCACAAATATATAAAATTGAAGGTTTTTGGAAACTACGAGAATCTTGATAATCTTCACTATTTAAAACATGATTTTGATACATCATTTCAAATGGTTTTGACCTTGGAGCTCTTCTATCACTTTCCCTAATACTTGTTTCAGATATAATTATATCTACATTGGTAAATACTTTAAGCTCTTTTAATTTAGGATTATACTCATATGGAACAACTTCAACACTTAATAATTCATAACCCCTTAGAGACATTCTCTTAGAACTTACTTTCTCTTCAGGATATACAACATCAGAATTATATAATTCCAAATCCTTTATAAATATTTTTTCTTGATTAACTTTTTTTAAATCTTGAGTAGGCAATAAATTGATATTATCATATATCACATAATCTGATGTTTCTAAACTAACTATATAATTTTTTTGATAATCTATAGAATAATTAAAAGTATATGTTGGAAGTTGTGGCTGACCAATATCTTGAGTTGTTCCTTTAGAATTAGAAATAATATTATCAAATCCATCTTTCTTTTCAATAGCGATATCACCAATACTTAAACTTATTACAGAATAATCACTATGTTTTTGTTTAATTGTGAATGAATCAGCATATAAAAAAACAGAAAAGCCAAAACAAATAATATATACAAATAAATTCTTCATAAAAAAATTCCTATTTTAAGATTATAATTTAAAATGTAATTATAGTGCCAAAAAAAATATTCTTATAACAGAATGTAACAAATCATTAGATGCTTTAATATTTTTTTTTATATATTAAAACCAATGAACATCCTAGAATCTAAAAATATTAATTTACTAATTGACTTTGATAGCACTTTTGTTAAAGTTGAAACTCTTGATATTTTAGCTGAAGTGTGTTTTGGTTCTGATTCAAATGCAGTTAATAATATAAATGATATAACAAATAAAGCTATGAATGGGGAAATTCCATTTGATATAGCACTTAAAAAAAGAGTTACAATACTTAAAGCAAATAAAAAACACATTAATAAAACAATTACAATTATAAAAGATAGTATATCAAAAAGTTTTTATAAAAATAAAGATTTTTTTAAAAAAAATGCTGCTAATTGTTTTATCGTATCTGGAGGATTTAAAGAAATTATTTTCCCTATAGTTAAATCATTTGGCTTTAAAGATGAAAATGTTTATGGCAATGAATTTATTTATAAAAATAATGGGGAAATTAAAACAATAAATAGAGATAACCCCTTAGCTCATAAACTAGGAAAAATAAAAATAGCTAATCAAATCAATCAAAACTTATCAATGAATGAATACTATAAAAAAAATTTGATAATTGGTGATGGTTTTACTGATTATGAAATAAAAAAATTCGGTGGCGCAGAAAAATTTATTCAATTTTCAGAAAATATAAATAGATCTATTTTAAATCCTCTTGCTGATCACATAGCCTATAGTTTTGATGACGTTATAAACTATATACAAAAAAACTTATAACATATGACTAAAAGTTTATCATTAAAACCAGACTTGCATTTTCAAGATTTAATGCTACATAGAATTCATGAAATTCTATTAATTGCAAGTCCATATGATGGTTATACACTAGAGCAAGATGGCAAACTAACAGAGCAAATTTTAAGTGAATACATTGGTATGAATCTAAGCTATGCTCCAAGAGTTTGGAATGCCACATCTGCAAAATCAGCGATGCAAATGTTAGAAAAGCGTAGTTTTAATTTAATAATAATAATGATGAGAATTCCTGATATGAATTCTTTTCAATTAGGTCAAGAAATTAAATCTAAATACCCTGGAAAACCTGTAGTACTTTTAGCATTTGATGAATCTGAAGTTAAACGAATAACAAATAAACAAAAAAAATATTTTGATGAAATTTTTATTTGGGCAGGAGACTCAAACGTATTTCCAGCAATTATAAAGCTCATAGAAGATAAAAATAATGTGATTAGAGATGTAAGAAAAGCTGATGTACGTGTTATTATTCTAGTTGAAGATACACCAAAATATTATTCCATTTTACTCCCTGTCTTATATAAAGAAATTATTTACCATACTAAACACTTGATTAACCAAAGCTTAAATAATACTCAAAAATTGTTACATATGAGAGCTCGTCCAAAAATTTTGCTATCAACTAATTATGAAGATGCAATCAAAAATATTAAGAAATTTCATTCAAATATTCTTGGAATTATATCAGATATAAGATTTCCAATTAATCAAAAAAAAGATTCTTATGCAGGTATCAAACTAATTAAAGAAGTAAGAAAAATTGATAAGTCAGTCCCTATTCTTTTTCAAAGTAGCCATAATATTGATTTAGATATCTTAGAAAATTATTCTGCTAAATTTTTAAATAAAAAATCTCCCACCTTAATTAAAGATTTAAGAAAATTAATTATTAATAATTTTGGATTTGGGAATTTTAAATTTAGACTTAAAAGTGGAAAAGAAATTTCAAATGCATCAGATATTAAAGAATTAAGAAATGAAATTAAAAAAATACCTAATTCTTCTTTATCATTTCATGCATCAAATAATCATCTATCAAATTGGCTAGCTGCACGTGGAGAATTTAATTTAGCATCTAAATTTAAAATTCTTAAAGATGAAGATTTTAAAACTATTGAAGATAGAAGGACTTATCATATTAAGCTATTAAATGATTATCTTAATGATCAAGATAGTCCTACTATTGCAGACTATTCAAGTTATACTGATAAAACTCATTCATTTATTAGAATTGGTAATGGATCTTTGGGAGGCAAAGCAAGAGGACTAGCTTTTGCTAACTCTATATTGACAGATTATGATTTTAAAACAAGATTTCCAAATGTAAATATTAGAATTCCTAAAGTCATTGTTATAACAACATCTGAATTTGATGAATTTATGGATTTAAATAATCTCTGGGAAGCATCTCTATCTTTAAATGATAATAAAAAAATAGAACAAAAATTTATAAAATCTAAATTACCTAAAAATTTAATAAAAACTCTAAAGAGTTTATTGAAAAAAATAAAGTTTCCACTAGCAATTAGATCCTCTAGCTTGCTTGAAGATTCACAGTATAAACCTCTAGCAGGAATGTATTCAACTTTAATGTTACCTAATTCAAATAAAAAATTTAGCGAAAGATTCAACCAGCTATCTGAAGCAATAAAGCGAATTTATGCATCAACATTTTATAGAGAACCTAAATCATTAATGGATTCAGTCTCTCAAAGAGCTGAAGAAGAAAAAATGGCTGTAATTATAATGGAACTTGTCGGTAAAAAACATAATCAAATTTATTATCCTACATTAAGTGGTGTTTGTCAAAGCTATAACTATTATCCAGTTTCACATATGGAAAGAAAGGATGGAGTAGCTTTTCTAGCTCTTGGACTTGGAAAAACTATTGCAGATGGAGAAAAATCATTAAGATACTGTCCATTATATCCAGAAATATTACCTCAATATTATTCTACTAAATCCATGTTAAATAATACTCAAAATACTTTTTATGCATTAAATCTTCATAATAATCAAAATCCATTAAAAAATGGAGAAGAAGAAAACCTTAACAAATACAATCTAGATATAGCTGAGAAGGATAAACAGTTAAATTATATTGCTGATGTAATTGTTAAAGAAGATAATATCATAAGAGAATCTTTACAATATCAAGGGCCTAGAATTTTAACGTTCTCATCAATAATCAAATATAATTCTTTTCCTTTAAATGATATTTTAAATGAATTTATTAAACAAGGAGAAAATTTTATAGGATGTCCTTTTGAAATAGAATTTGCAGTTAATATAAATAAAAATAAAAAAAGTGAACTTTGCTTATTACAAGTAAAGCCAATGGCAATAGATAGCACAAACTATAGTATAGATATTTTTAAAGATATGACATCAGCAAATTCCTTTTGTTATAGCAATCAAGTTCTAGGTGATGGAATATCAAAAGAAATAAGACATATACTATATATTAATCCTCAAACATTTAAACGAGAAAAAACAAATTTAATTGCTAAAAAAATTGAAAAATTAAATAAAGAGCTTGGAACTGAAAAGCCCTATTTGTTAATTGGTCCTGGCAGATGGGGAAGTTCAGATCCTTGGCTTGGGATACCTGTTAATTGGGAACAAATTGCTAATGCAAAATCAATAATAGAAATTGGGATTGACACACTAAACCCTGACCCATCATTTGGAAGTCATTTTTTTCAAAATTTAACTAGTCTTAGGATTGGATATTTTACAATAAACAGAAACAAATATAAAACAGTAATAGATTGGAAATGGCTTAATAAACAAAATCATATATATCAATCTGAATACGTTAATTTAGTTGAATTAAATCAACCTTTAACTATAAAAATTGATGGAGTAAATGGTAATGGTATTATACTAAAAGAAGAAACAAAACAAGAAAATATGGATGAAAATGAATCATCTGGTATTTAATTGTTCTATCATAGATATAGGGTTTCCATTTATACCTCCAAAAACAATATTATTAATATGTGAAAACTCTCCAATATATGAAAAACCTAAAAGTGTTCCACACCCAATAGGAATAACTAAATAAGGATCAGAATCTTCCAAATTGCTACGATAACCTAATATTCTAACAAAGCCTTGATCATTAAAATTATTAAATACTATATCTAATCCGGAGCTTTCAATGACATCTGATGTAACACTATTTTGACTAATAGTAATTCCATAAATATCAAATTGAAATCCAAAAATAGGTACTTCCGTATTATACCATATTTCTAATTCTTGATTATCTAATTGATTAATAAATAATTGTCCTGGAGATAATATTTCTCCATTAGGTAAAAAACCAAGATTGCCATTGCATACTCCAGAACAATCCTCTATTGCACTACCACCACATTCACCATTACAATCTTCTACCGCATTACCATCACATACACCTTCACAATCATATGTACCATTACTACATGATTCTTCAGAAGGATCATCTCCACATGAAAAAATCATTAATAATATTGAAATAATAAACAATTTAACCATTGCATTAAGGAGTTTCCATTATTTGACTAACTAATTCAATAGTATCAAGAACATTACATTCATTATCATCATTTAAATCATATAAGGGATTATATGTTTCAAATTGAAGTATAAAATCTACCATTTTAATATAATCTAAAACATTTATAATACAATCTTGTATTACATCTCCTCCTGCTTGCTCATCACAAAAAAATACATTAAAAGCAATATCAGTAGGCAGTTCTGAACCTAAGATAAAATAAATAGATTCAAAGTTAGTATACTGTTCATCAAAATTCCCTAAACTTAGAACTTCTTGATTTTCTAAATTACTCTGTGAAAATAAAACAATATTACCCATAATGTCTGAATTTAAAAGATTATCACTAACTCCTATATCAAAAATAAGATTTGGATCCAAATCAAATCCAAATACATTTAAATTTTCACCACTAAAAGATTTATCAATTGATACATTAGGTTCAAAATCCGTCATTACCGGTATTGTTATCGGTTGTGCATATACTTGATCTGCATGATAATAAAATTCATTTTGCTCATCTGAATAATAACCATTAAAAAAATTTAATGAGCAAAAGTCAACAAATGTACGTGTAAAATCTAATCCATAATTTGATTCTAAGACTGAATTTATAGCAGTTAAAGCACTAGATTCACTTCTAAACTTCTGCCACATTTCTAATATTATAGAATGATCTTGATCTGAATCAATGACTGAACTTAAATAGTGCGCATATAAACCCAAAGAATAACCCTTAACAGTAGTATAATCAGTTATGTCAACATTAGGATTATCAAACAATTCATCTGTCCATACTTCATTGATATAATCATTAACATCAGGAAAAATTAAATCTTCCATCCAAACAGATGACATCTCATAAAAAAAAACGTCATCCGCAGGATCTATACGATAAGATCGTTGAATAGCATGAAAAAATTCATGTGCTATGGTTACTTTCATAGCATCTTCCCCATTTGTATGATATGCATCTTCGGTAAACCCATTATCTATTTCAATAAATGATGTCCCCTCAAAATTATTATCTAAAAAATTTTCACCATATTTAACATAATTAGATGTTGATGCAAGATCTTTAATATAAATATCATAAGATGAATCTCCTCCAAAATGAATACAATGAAGTGGATTATCAGTATCTAAAATATTTTCATCACAATCAGAAATATATAAATCATCATAACCTAAACTTACTATAAAATCATAAGATGTATTAGCAGCATTTATAACTTGTTCTATATAATCTGGGATTCCAGTAATATCTTGATCTATATCTTCTATAGCATGAAGTCCTTCTAAATCATAATGTACAGTAAAACGACCATTTTGAGTAAAAGAATACTGTTGAATAGGTCTATAAGATCTTGTTTTTGATAGACCTTCAGTTAAATTACAACGATGAGAATTAGCTGCAGTTAATAAAGATACTATAAATAATAATCTAATTATTATTAAAATCAAACAACTCCTTGGTCTAACATAGAATCTGCAACCTTTATAAATCCTGCAATATTTGCACCTTTAATATAATTGACATAATTGCTTTCTTTACCATATTCTATACATTGAGCATGTATATCCTTCATAATATTTTGCAATTTATTATCGACCTCTTCTCTAGACCAAGAAGAGAACATACTATTCTGACTCATTTCTAATCCTGAAACAGCAACACCACCTGCATTAGCTGCCTTACCAGGAGCAAATAATACTTTATTTTGTATCAAAGCTTCAACGGCAGATGGTTCAGTAGGCATATTTGCACCCTCAACAACACACTTACAACCATTTTTAATTAAATTATTTGCATCTTCTAAATTAATTTCATTTTGTGTTGCACTTGGTATAGCTATATCACATTTAATATGCCACGGTCTTTCACCTTCAAAATATTCAACATTATATTTATTAGCATACTCTTCAATTCTTCCTCTTTTATTATTTTTTAAATCAATAACAAAATTCAATTTTTCATCATCTATACCATTAACATCATATATCGTTCCAGAAGAGTCTGATAGGGAAACAACTTTTCCTCCTAATGCATTTACTTTCTCTAATGCATACTGAGCAACATTTCCAGATCCTGAAATACAAACAATTTTATCAGTAATAGAATCTCCATTTTCTTTAAGCATTTCTTGTGCAAAATAAACAGCTCCATAGCCTGTTGCTTCTGGTCTAATTAAGCTACCTCCCCAATTTACACCTTTACCTGTGAGTACACCTGTAAATTCATTGCGAAGTCTTTTATATTGACCAAACATATATCCAATTTCTCGCCCTCCAACACCAATATCTCCTGCAGGAACATCTGTATAAGGACCAATATGTCTTTGCAATTCAGTCATAAAAGATTGACAAAAACTCATTACTTCATTATCGGATTTCCCTTTTGGATCAAAATCTGCTCCTCCTTTTCCACCACCAAGAGGAAGGGTTGTTAAACTATTTTTAAAAATTTGTTCAAAACCTAAAAATTTTAATATTCCAAGATTAACAGACGGATGAAAGCGCAATCCTCCTTTATATGGACCTATTGCTGAATTAAATTCTACTCTATAACCTCTATTAACATGAATTTTACCTTTATCATCTCTCCATGGGACTCTAAACATTAAAACTCTTTCTGGTTCAACTAAACGATCTAAAATATTTGCATGCATATAATGAGGATTTTCCTCTAAAAAAGACCAAATTGATTCTAGCACCTCTTTAACAGCCTGATGAAACTCTGGCTGTTTAGGATTTTTACTAATTACTTTTTCCATATAAGATTCAAAAGAATTTTCCATAAAATGTTTACCTTTCAATATAATTAAATATTTATAAGGTAAATTTAATAAAATGTTTCATATAATTTATAGTACTAATCTTCTTTGTTAAATCTTATCTGCACCGTAATTTTATATGCTATTCTAGCTCAAAAATATTCCTTTAAGTAATGTTTGAAAAAATAAAAAACATATTAACTAAACTTTATACTAATTACCCTATCTCTACAATAGTATGTTCGCTAATCCTAACAATCATCATTTCTAGCGGAGCTCCTTATGTTCAACAGGATGATGATATGACAAATCTTTTACCTGAAGATATAGGATCAAGAAAAATATTTGATCAAATACAAGAAGATTATGGATTAACTGAATATATGTATGTTGCTATTGGAAATAAAAATAAAAATATATTAAATAAAAATGATTTAGATATTATATCAAATATAAGCAATCAATTTGAAAAATTAAAAATTGTAGATGAAGTTATTTCAATAACTAATTTAGATAAAATATCTTTAGATCCTGAAGATAGCTCTATTGTTATAGATGATATCATAAAATTTCCAATTTTAAATCAAAAACAAATTGACGATGTCATTACATATTTAAATGATAATAAAGTAATAAAATCTAGAGTTATAAGTCAAAAAGAAGATTATGCAAATATTATTATTATTCCAGAAAGTAGTGATGATTATGTAGCTCTTTCTAATCATATTCATAATATAACAGAAGCTTACAATGAAGATTATGAGCTACATTTTGGAGGGCAGGCTTATGTAACAGGGGCAGTTCCTGGAATGGTTAAAGAAGAAGTAAAAGTTCTCTTAATATTTGGTCTTTTACTTATGTCTGCCATACTATTAATAAATCTAAGAGATATTAAAGCAGTTATATTAATTTTATTTATTATATCAACATCTTTAACATCTATGTTTGGCTTTATGGGATGGATTTATAAACTTACCGGTTCTTCTAATTTTTATTTTACCATGATGAATACATCTATGCCAATAGTATTACTTACAATAGCTAATTCTGATGGGGTACATGTTGTTAGTCGTTTTTTTAAAGAATTAAGGAAAGTAAAAAATACAAAAATAGCCGTTATCAACACAATGGATAGTTTGTTTATTCCTATTTTACTTACATCAATTACAACATCAGCTGCATTTATGATGTTAATTTTTTCACCTGTAGGATCAATGATTGGGTATGGATTTACAATTGCTTTTGGTATTATGTGGGCTTGGTTCGTTTCCAATACATTGCTTCCAGCTCTCATCCTGCTATTAAATTGGGATATAAATTCAACAGCAATCTCTAAGCCTAGCTATATAGAAAATCTCATGAATAAATTTGGAAAAATTGTTACAAAAAATCCTAAAAAAGTACTGTATGGGGGAATTCTTGTAACTATACTTTCTATAATAGGTCTATTTATGATTACAGTTGAAGTCCAATATACTAAAATGTTTAAAAAAGGAAATATAATTAGAGATTCAGCAGAGTTCTTAGATGAAAACCTTATGGGAAATGTAAATATATTATTTAGAGTTACTAGTGATACCGGACCTGAAAGTCTAAAAGAACCTAAGAACTTACAATCTATAGAAAAAATACATACATATCTTGATACTATGGAGAATGTAACATCTACAATTTCTATAAATGATGTTGTAAAACAACTTCATAAAACTATTATGGACAATAATCATGATTACTATACAATTCCTGATTCTATACAACAAATTAACAACCTTTTTTTCTTATATGAGATGAATGATGAATCTGATGTTAGCTCGCTAATTAACTATGATGCTGACCAAGGAATTATTACAACTTTAATGAAAACATTTTCAACAATAGAAGTTCCAGGTTTAGTAAAAAATATCAACGATTTTATTAAAGAAGAAATTTACATCAATAACAAAAATTTAAAGATTGAGCTAACTGGAATTATGATTTTCATTGTTGATTTCATGTGGCTCGTAATTAAATCCTCTGCAATGAGTATTGGATTATCAATTGCAGTTATTTTATTAATTTCTACATTATTTTTTAAATCTTGGAGATATGGAATCATGTCTATTATACCTCTTGTATGTGCTGTATTTTTAAACTTTGGTTTAATGGGTTGGTTTGGAATTGAACTAACTCATCTAACAGCACTGCTTAGCTCGATTATTATTGGAGTAGGAGTTGATTTTACTATTCATTATATATCAGAATATCAAAAAATAAAAAGGGAACAAGGACTAGACAATATATCAAAAAGTACAATCGATAATGTTGGATATGCAATTATATTAGATGCCTGGTCTAATATGGCATTTGGAGCCCTCTTATTATCAACAATAATCCCTCTAGCTCAAATTGGAGGATTAATGATTTTTGCAATGATTTCTACATCTATTGGAGCATTAACTTTTCTAGCTGCAATATTAGAAATTTTTAAATTAAAAGTTAAATAAAGGTTAAACATGAAAATAATAATTACATTACTATTTATAAACTATATTTTTGCTCTTGAAGGATTAGAACTTGCTCAACTTGTCGATTCTAGAAAAACACCCCAAGATATAAAATCTACCAATACTATGATTTTAACAAATAAAAAAGGGAAAACAAAAACTCTAGAATTGATGTCAATATCAAAAGATAATAGTGAAAAACAAATGATTTGGTTTTTAAAACCTGCAAAAGATAAAGGAATATCTTTTTTAAAAATAGAATATGAAGATCAAGATGACTTTATGACTATGTGGTTGCCTGGTTTTTCAAGATTTAAAAGAATAAAATCTAGTCAAAAAAGTGACTCCTTCATGGGCTCTGATTTAAGCTTTGAAGATTTAACAAACCGTACAATCAGTGATTATACTTATAAAATTATAGAGTATAATGAATCTGAAAAATGGTATCAGCTTGAGAGCATTCCAAAAGAAATGGAAAGTGAGTATAGCAAACATATCACTAAAATTTTAGAAATTGAAAAAGGCATATTTTTAGCAATTGAAGAACATTCTTATGATAAAGAAAATCAATTACTAAAAACAAAAAAATTTGATTTTCAAAATATTGACTCTTATTATATAATGAATAAATTAGAAGTAAAAAATGTTCAGAAAAATCACTCTACATTATTAACTGTAAATGATATTTCATTAAATAATAATTATGAAGATTCTAAATTTATTCAACGAAGTTTAAAAATAATTCCTTAAATAATTGACCAAAAATAAATTAAATAATTTTATTAAAAATCCAGAAAGATCTCTATGGAGACTTTCTATTCCAATGATGCTTGGAATGAGCGTACAGGCAATTTATATGTTAATAGATACAGCATTTATCGGTAGATGGGTTGGCTGGCAAGCTTTAACTGGATTGGGCGTTGTGTTTCCAGCTTTATTTATAATTATGGGAATTACTTTTGGTCTTGGCTCAGGAGCAACCACTGTAATTGCTCAAAGTATTGGTGAAAAGAATAAAACAAAAGCTGATTCTACCGCAATGCACACTATTATACTTGGAATATTTCTATCTTTTATATTTATAATAACTGGGATGCTTTTAGGGGAATATATTTTATCATCTCAAGGTGCAAAAGATGAATCACTCGGCTATGCTTCAGATTATTTTTTTACAATGATTATAGGTACACCTTTTATGATTTTAGGAATATTTTTTAGATCCATTTTATCAGGTGAAGGTGACACTATGTTACCAATGAAAATATTAGGTTTTGGAACTATTTTAAATATCATATTAGATCCTCCTTTAATTGCATTTTATGGAATTAAAGGAGCTGCAGTAGCAACAGTCTTTAGTCAATTTATAGTATTTATACTATTTATATATATTATGATTTGCAAAAACAGAAATTACCTTACTATAAACTTTAAAAAATTTACTTTTAATAGAAATCATATCTTACAAATTTTTAAAATAGGAATTCCATCAGCCTTATCTATGTTAATCATGTCATTTGGGTTATTTACATATAATATCATTTTAAGTAAAACAATGTATCCTGAAAGTGCCATAGCAGCATATGCAACAGCACATAGAATAGAACATTTATTTTTCATTCCAATTATATCAATATCAACAAGTATGATTACTTTAGTAGGAATGTTTTATGGTGCTAAAAGGTTTGATTTAATTAATACTATTTTAGTTCATTGTATTAAATATGCTTTAATTATTTCAATTTTATTTGGAATGCTATTTTATTTTTTATCTTATAAAATTCTACCTCTATTTATTAATGATATATCTGTTATAAATATAGGAGTGGGTTATTTTAATATATTCTCATTTGCGATACCTTTTGTGACTTTATCTATGATTTGCAGTAGAACAATACAAGGTCTTGGTAAATCTTATCCAATGTTTATTATAACATGCTTAAGAGTTATTATTATAAGCTGTTCTTTAGGTTGGTATTTTATTGAAATAAAAAATATGTCCATTGAATATGCATGGATTGCTATACTAATATCTTGTATATGTGCTGCAACAATCAGTTTAATATGGCTAATATATGAGCTTAAAAAACTTGAAAAAAAATAATTATATGTTATATTAGGTATATGATTATACTTTATTTCATATTATTAACACTCTGCTTTACCCAAACTATTTATACTGACTATCTTGTAGTATCAAATGATACTATTGATGTATTCTCATACCAAATTCCTGAAAACTATAATGCTAATATTGTACATCCTCTATTAGTTACATTTCACCAATGGGGAGGGAATGAAAATTCTAATTATTATACAGAATTTGATGAAGAAGCAAATAATAGAAATTGGATAATGTTATCTCCTTATGGTGGAGCACCAAATAATTACAACCATCAAGGTATGCAAAATATGGTTGAAGGAGAAATCCTTTGGATGATGGAAAATTTTAATATTGATAAAAATAGAATTTATATGGTTGGTGGTTCTATGGGTGGTGCAACAGGATCTATTTATGCAAATAATCATTTAGACCCTACAAAGCCTATGGTCGCAGCAACAGCTTCTGCATCTGGAATATTAGACTGTGAAAGAAGAGCTATTGAAATGTCTGGAAATAATTCAATGATAGAATGGTTTGGCGGGAATTGGGATGAAGTACCATTTGAATATCATCGTAATAGTGCTATTTATTTTGCAGATTCGACTCAAAGCATGCACTATAATTTACAGCATACTCCTATATATTTAGATTTTGGGATAACAGAGCCACATAGAGCCCATGCTGAAGATTTATATAACTTACTATTAAATTATAATGAAAATATGTGGATTGATACAGAACCTACAGGAAGCCATGGCTATTCTGTATTTAATGAAAATCATGTTTGTGAATGGTTAAGTCAATATAGTTTAAATTTTTTAAATGAGCCACAAACTCCTTATTCTATTAATGTAAATTTAGATGAACCATCACGTGCTTATTGGATAGAAGCAACTAACCAGCTTGTTGAAAATCAATTTATCCGGATTAATGCAAATTGGGTCCAAGCTGATGGAGAAAGATGGGAATATATAGCAATAAACCAAATCAATAATAGTGATTCGTTAATTTTACATGTACTTAATCAAGATATAGAAGATTTTTCTTTAGAACTGAGTACCCCTCTTAATTTAGGATTTTCAGGTCCTATATTTAATAATCAAATTGATATAAATTCAGTCAACATTATAGGCTTATCTGAAAATTGTCAAATAAATTATACTCTAGAAAATAATATAATATGGTTAAATTCAACTATATCTGAAAGTGGAGATTCATGTTATACAGAATACTCCCTTAGTGCAGGAGAATATACTATATCTTTTGTTATTAATTCTTTAGAAGCATATGTTGATATTAATCAAGATGGAGTATGGAATGTTATTGATGTGATTATGGTTATTAACCATATACTTGAAACAAATTTATTGAATAATAATCAACAAGAATTTGCAGACTTAAACGAAGATGAATACATTGATATATTAGATATTGTTGAAATAATGAATATAATTTTAAGGAGATAATAAAATGAAAGATAATAAAAAAATTCCTGGAGCAAAAAGTTTTTTAATTAATGTTTTATATCATGTAGGCTTTAATGAACAGTCTATTAAAGATATTGCATCTGTATCATCAGCTGATATTAAAAAACATATTATAAAATAAAAAATATGGAAACAATAGAATTAATCTTAGAATTTATTGCTAAATATGAAGTACTCTTATTTTTAATTTATTTGCTCTTATCTTTTATTATTGCAGCTATTATAGATCAAATATTTATTATAACTCTAAAAAAATTTGTAAGTAAAAGTAAAACAAATTTAGATGATAAATTAATTGATACTCTACACCCAGCACTATATAATACAATTCTATATATAGGATTCTATATTGCAATAAATTCTCTAACATTACCTGCAAAAATTCAATTTTTATTTAATGGAATGATTAAATCATTTTTAGTTATTTATTGGTCTTTAGGTTTATTTAAATCATTTATAATTATTATAAATTGGATATCTAATAAAGATAATAAAAATGCTCTAATAAAGAAAAAGACTCTTCCTCTTTTTGATAATGTAGGAAAAATAGTAATATTTTTATTTTCAATTTATTTTATTATGCTAAGCTGGGGAATTAATGTTACGGCATGGATTGCATCTGCAGGAATATTGAGTGTTGTTATTGGTTTTGCGGCCAAAGATACACTGGGAAATTTATTTGCAGGAATTTTTATTATGGCAGATAGTCCATATAAAGAAGGAGATTATATTAATTTAGATACAGGTGAAAGAGGATATGTAAGAGATATTGGTATCCGTAGCACAAGAATTCAAACACGAGATGATATTGAAATTACTATTCCCAATTCTGTAATTGCAAACTCAAAAATTGTTAATGAAAGTGGTGGAACACATGAAAAAGAAAGAATTAGAATTAGTGTAGATGTTGCATATGGCACTGTTGTAAATGATGTGAAAAATATAATGAATACCATTGCTAAATCTTCAAGTAATGTTTGTAAAGAACCTGCTCCACGTGTAAGGTTTAGAGAATTTGGAGCATCAGGGTTAAAATTTCAATTATTAGCATGGATTGAAAAGCCTGAGTTAAGGGGAAGAGTTGTTGATGAACTCTCTACTGAAATTTATAATGCTTTCAATGCTGAAAATATAGAAATACCTTTTCCTCAAAGAACTGTACATATCAAAAAAACAGATTAATAATTAAATGTCTATAAAAAAAATATCTATTAATAAAGATATTGAAACAGCTAAGACTCTTCCTTCATATTATTATCAAGATGAAAAATACTTTGATTTATCTATAAATAAAATTTTCAAACCAAGCTGGCAAATAATAAGCAACTTAAAACAAATTGATAATACTATTTATCCATTTATATTTTTAAAAGATTCTATTAATGAACCTTTAATATTAACAAATACAAATAAAAAAATAAGATGCTTAAGTAATGTTTGCACACATAGAGGGAATATACTCTGTACAAAAAAAAATAATAAAAATAGTATAGTATGCAAATACCATGGTAGAACATTTAATTTAAAAGGAAATATACTATCTTATCCAGGATTTAAAAAAACAAAATACTTCCCTACTAAATCAGATGACTTAGTAAAACTAAAAACTCAAAATTGGAAAAATTTCATTTTCATATCACTACAACCAAAAATAGATATTACGAACATACTAGATGATATTGAATCAAGATTAGGTTGGTTCCCTTTTAAAAATTTAAGATATAATTCATTAGATTCGTGTGAATATACTCTAGATGCACATTGGAGTTTATATTGTGAGAATTATCTTGAAGGATTTCATGTCCCTTTTGTTCATAAAGGATTAAATAAAGATATTAATCTTAATACATATAAAACTATATTACTAAAAAATGGTGTTCTTCAGTACACAGAGTCCAAAAGTAAAAAAGATAAATTAAATATCAAAAAAGGATTTACTGATTATAAAAAGAATATTTATGCTTACTACTACTGGATATTCCCAAATATAATGTTAAACTTTTACAAATGGGGCCTATCAATTAATATAATAGAGCCTATTAATAAAAATAAAACAAGAATTAAATTTTTATCATATCCAATTCAAGATTACAAGCAACCAACAAATACAGAATCTAGCCTAGATAAAGTAGAAAAAGAAGATCAGAATATTGTTATTAATGTTCAAAAAGGGATAAAGTCAAAACTATATAATAGAGGTAAATATTCTCCTGAATATGAAATGGGAGTTCATTACTTTCATAGATTAATATGCAAACATCTAAATTAGAAATAATCTATATTGAACCTTTTTATACAGGTTCTCATAAAAAATGGATAGATGCATATAAAAAATATTCTCAACATAATATTCAAATATTAAGCTTACCTGGAAAAAAATGGAAATGGCGAATGCATGGAGGTGCTATTACATTAGCAAAAATGTATAATGAATTAAATAAAAATTTTGATTTAATTATTTGCTCAGATATGCTAAATCTACCTGTTTTTAAATCATTATGTAATAATATAAAATCGACTAAAATAGTTATGTATTTTCATGAGAATCAACTTTCATATCCATGGTCTCCTTTAGATAAAGATCTAATCCTTAAAAGAGATCTTCACTATCATTATATTAATTATACATCATCTTTAATTAGTGATTATAATTATTTTAACTCAAACTATCATTTAAAAAGTTATATTTTTGGATTAACAAAATATTTAAAAAAAATGCCTGATTTAAGGAATGACTATACAATAAAAGATATAAAAAACAAGTCGTCATCTATACCTATTGGATGTGATATAGAAGCTCCAAAAAATATAACAAATCAAAAAGAACCTATTATATTGTGGAATCATAGATGGGAGTATGATAAAAATCCAGAATTATTTTTTGAGACCTTATTCACATTAAAAAATAAAAAAATAAATTTCAAACTAATCGTTCTTGGTGAACAATATAATGAATATCCAAGTATATTTAATATTGCTCAAAAAAAACTTGATAATGAAATAATACATTTTGGATACTGCCAATCACACAAAGAATATATTAAATGGCTTAAAAAAGCAAATATATTACCAGTAACATCAAATCAAGATTTTTTTGGTATCAGCATAGTAGAAGCTGTTTCTTATGGGAGCTATCCTATACTACCAAAAAGATTAACTTATCCTGAATTATTTGATTATAATAATAATCGAAATTTATTTTATCAAGAAGATAAAGAATTAATAAGTATTCTATATAAAACTAGTAAAAATATCAATAATTTAGATAATGATATAAATATATTAAGTAATTATATATATAAAAAATATAATTGGAATATTATTTCAAAAAAATATGATAAAACTTTTGAACAATTATTAGCTAATTAATTTCAAAGGCCTCATATCTGGGACTACCATTACTAACAACTCTAATCATAATAGCATCACCTACACTATATGATTCTAAAATATTTTTATACTCATCTATATTATTAATTATCTCATTACCTAATTCTGTAATAATATCTCCAATACGAATATTTTTATCATAGGCATTTGAACTTGAATCTATATCGATAATCAGAATTCCTTTGCCATCTTTATTATTTTCAACTTTAAATCCAAGTAAATCATAATTTAAGCTATTAGATTCAGCATATAATTGATCTTCACTTGGTCTTAACCCAAGAGTTACAACAATATTTTTTGAAATTTTATTTCTTAAAATATTAAAAACAATTACATCTCCAGGTTTAGCACTTGAAACTTTATTTCTTAATTCATTATAATCTGATATTGGAATACTATTCATTCCAATAATAACATCTTTTGCATTAAGACCAGCTATATCTGCAGGACTATCTTTAACAACCTCAGCAATTAATGCTCCTTCTTTTGAATCTAATCCAAGAGCTTTCATCATATCATTATCTATGGGGCCAATTTGTACTCCTAAATATCCTCTTAATACTTTACCTTCATTAATTAAATCATCAATTACTCTCATAACTTGATTAATAGGAACTGCGAATCCAACACCTGCATTAGATTTAGAAAAACCATCTGTTGCAATTGCTGTATTAATTCCTACTAATTCACCATTTAGATTAAATAAACCTCCACCTGAATTACCTGGATTTATAGCAGCATCATGTTGAATAAAGTTTTCAAAATTACGCCTTGAAACAACATCTGTTCTTCCAACTGCACTAACAATTCCTGCTGTAACAGTATGATTAAGATGTAAACCAAAAGGACTACCAATAGCAATAATCCATTCTCCTATTTGTAAATTTTCTGAGTCCCCTGGTTTAGCTTCTTGTAAATTATCACTATCAATTTGAATAACAGCAATATCAGATAATACATCAACAGCAATAATATTTGCATTAATTTCTCTCTTATCAAATAAAATCACTTTTACTTCTTCTGCATCATCAATAACATGAGCATTAGTAATAATATATCCATTATCTTTATCAATAATAACACCAGACCCTAATCCTCTTGATTTTCTTTCTTTTTGATTAGGATTTTTATCAAAACCAAAATCATCAAAAAAAGGATTAAAGAAAAACATATCCTGAATTTGTTCAGTTTTTTCTGATACAATAGATACTATAGATGAACTTTGCTCTTTGGATACATCTATAAAAGCTTGATTAAACTGATTATAATTTGAAAATGAAATTGAAATTGATAAAAACAAAGCAATAAAGATATTCATATGAAAAGTCCTTTTAATTATTAATTATTTTTTTAATGCAAAAACCAAAAATAAGTTCCAATTTTATTAATGATAAATTAATAAAAAAGAGGTGTTTAATGAGAACTGTTTTAGTTACAGGAGTAAGTACGGGTATAGGTAAATCTATTACTGAATCTTTAATTCAAAATAAATTTCATGTTATAGGAAGCGTAAGAAAAGAAGAGGATGCTATATATTTAAAGAAAAAATATAGCAAACAATTTGATACTGTAATTTTTGATGTTAGAGATGAAAAAGCAATTAAAAATGCAAAAGATAAAATTAATTCAATCCTAGAAAAGAATAATTCATATTTATGTTCAATTATTAATAATTCAGGTATTGCTTTAGGTGGGCCTGTACAATATCTTGATTTAGAAATTTTTAAGAAACAATTTGATGTTAATTTCTTTGGATTAATTTCTGTTACAAAAATATTTTTAGATTTATTAATTAAATCAAATGAATACCCTTTAAAAAACAAAATTATTAATATTGGTTCTATTAGCGGAAAACGTTCCTACCCATTTGTAGCTCCTTATACATCTTCAAAATTTGCCCTAGAAGGATTTACTGATTCACTTAGAAGAGAATTAATGATACATGATATAGATGTAGTTCTTGTTCAACCTGGACCAATCAAAACAGAAATCTGGAATAAAGTTCCAGATATTGAGCAAAATCCTTTTCTTAATACAGAATATGGTGCATCTATTAGAAAATTTGCAAGCAATTATATCAAAATGGGGAATAAAGGATTTAGACCAGATATTATTGGAAACAGAATAGTTAAAATACTACAAACTAATAAACCTAAAACCCGATATGTTATTACTCCAAATAAATTAATCAATTATTTAATTCCAGGGTTTCTTCCTGATCGCTGGGTTGATAGAATAACGGCAAAAATTTTAGGTTTACATAAAAATAATGACAAATAATAAAAATTTACATATTCTAATGGCACTTGCAATGTTTAGCTGGGCTATTGCATGGACTAATGCAAAAATTGTTAATGAATATTTATCTTTTTATAATTTAATTTTTTTACGTTTTTTAATTGGGACTATATCAATCTACCCTTTTGTATATAAAAAAAATAATCTGGAAATTATAACTTTTAATAATTTAATATTTATTATTCCCTGTAGTATTATATTTTATATTTATAACCTATTTTTTTTTATGGGAACACACTATGGGCATGCTGGTAAGGGAGCTGTTCTTGTTACTACATTAAATCCAATTATAACATTTATCATTATGATATGCATTAATAAACAAATTAATATGAAACAAATTTTTGGCATTATTCTAGGATTTATAGGCGGATTATTTATAATGAATATATTTAATGAAGGGTTCTTATATATTTTTAATATTAATAATATATTTTTTCTTATTTGTGCTATCACTTGGGGTATAAATACAGTAATAACTAATTACGCACAACAAAATATCAATACATATCAATTTATATTTTATTGTTATATAGTAACAACTATTATATCTCTACCTTTTATAAATATAATAGAAATTAATTATATGAATTTAGATTTCAGGTTCTACGCTAACTTTTTATTGGTATCTCTTGGAGCAATGTCATTTGGAACATCAATTTATATATATGCAACACCAAAAATAGGGCCAATAAAAGCTAGCGCATTTATTTTTTCAGTCCCCTTTATAGCATTAGGGACAGCAAATCTTTTTTTAAACGAACCTTTATCCTATAACATAATTATAGGAGGAATACTAAGTCTTTTAGCAATCTATCTTATTAATAAGAATTAATTAATTTTAGCAGTTAAAAATATAGATGTACGATTAAAATCAAAATCTGCATTATTAAATTCTACAGTATTATTGCTAAAACCAAATCCAACACCATAAGTGTCATTGCACTTAATATGGATACCGTATCCTAAAGTATTGCCATTGTCATGATCTTTTAGGTCATACAGTCCTTTGTTAATACCAAAAGAGGCCCAAGCAAAAAACTTTTCTCCTATTTGATAAACAGGAAGAAGATACACTGACATAAATCCAGCTTCAGAATTGGGAGCAACAAAACGTAATAAAGTATTACTCCTAACTCCTGTAATTGGATTTAGAGTATAAGAACCTCCAATAGAAACACTCCAATTGCCTTTTTGAAAAAAACCATGATTATATCCTATAGTTAATCCACCTAGATCTAAATCAGTTGTTACATCATTAACTGTATATTGAGGAGATTGTCCGAGCTCAACATAAAAGGTTCCCGAGAAACCAAAGCTAAAAACAACAATTAAAAGTAACATTTTTTTCATTTTTACTCCCTTTTTTTTCACACCTTAACTTATTAATTAAATAGTAACTATGTCAATATTTTATTTAAAGTATTACTTTAAGTGATTTAAGTAGAATTTTAATGTATTACTTTAAGTGATTTAATTAATATAAAAAACCCTCATAATTGAGGGTTTTCTTATTGCTCCGGCACCTGGACTCGAACCAGGGACACATGGATTAACAGTCCATTGCTCTAACCAACTGAGCTATGCCGGAATAAATATTTGACTGTAAAAACAGAGTGATATATTATACCAATTTTGTGTATAATCACAAGCTAATTTAAGATATTTATTCCTCCCATCTCTTTAATAAGCCTGATGAAGATTGAATTTTATTTCCTCCAAGTCCCCAAATTAATTGAACATTATTTTTCATGCAGTATTCTACTTCAGGAGTTGTATCATTAGTTCTATCTCCACCATTACCAAAATAAATATTATAATCAGTAGAATATTTTTTACTTATATCAATAATCAAACTACAAGCTGTTCCATCATTATCATTGAAAGCAAAAACTGAATCTATATACTTGATCGATTTTAATATTTCTTCTCTCTCTTCAAAAGGCATGAACAATTTATTCTTTTTTCTTATTAACCATTCATCAGAATTAAGTCCTACTAAAACACTTCCAAGCTTACTAGCAGCTTTAAACATTCTAATATGGCCCTTATGCACAGGATCGAAGCCTCCGGATAGAATAATAATATTTTTTTCTTTCATTAAATAACCTTATTTAAATTCTAGTGTTATACTATTCGACCAATTTTCACGAACATATACATCCTTATGATACACTAAAAAATTAGCAGCCAACTTTAAGGGTTCCAATGTACCTGAAAAATATACTTCACTTATAGGATTTATATCTTCATAAACTGTAATCTGATAATAGCCCTGTATTAAACGCTTAAAATTAAAAATATTATTATTAACTCTCTGATAAATATTTTTTTCAGTCTCAAGATTCTTAGCTTGGACTATAAGAGATTTATCTCCACTATACAATATGCTTCCATTTATTTGGCCATGAATAATATCATCTGTATCTTCTTCAAAAATATTATTAATTGATAATAATGAATCACATAAAAAATTATTTTCTAAATCAGAAATAGAAGTACAATCAACATAAATTATATCAGAATTATAACTATTATCTAAATAAATCAGTTTAGGGTTTATGTATTGATAGAATATATTGCTTTTTACTGTATCAGATTTTAAATAATAAAAATTAGCTGCACTAGGTGTGATTAATACAGGTTCACTAAATTCTATAAATAAGCTATCTTCTGATAAATATTTTGAGCTAATACTAGGAGATAATGTATCTATAACAGTATCAGATAATAAAATATGTTTATTAATAGAATAAGTCTCTAAATGATTCTTAAACATCATATCTATAAATAAAGAATCATTAAAATCATGATTAAAATATAAATAATTATTACTTTTTTTTGCTAACTCCATTAAATATGGATTATTAAAAATGATCTCAAAATAAGTGTTATTAGTTAAACCTACTTGACCATATTTAGAATTAATTAGATTAACACTATTAATTTCAGGTCTGTAAATGGGATCAGAAATAAAAATAAAATTATCATCTAAAGCAATATTTTTCATTGATATTCCATATTTCTTATTTCGAATATCAGTAAATATATTATCTGAAATTTGATTTTCTATAGCTAGAATAGCACTAAAATCATAATTTTGTAAACCTGAGAAAGTATATTTCCCATAACTATTTGACTGTGTTTTTGAAATAACAGATAAATTATCATCTAACAATGCAACTTCATAAATTTTCGTAGTATCTATATTAAATAGTTGACCACTAATTTTATTATTATAGATAGTATCCAATCTACTAAATAATAAATCTATAGGTGCTTGTAATTGATTATTAAAATAATCTGTAATTGTACGTGATATAAAAACTCTAAATTGATTTGGCCATTTTTCTTTAGGCTTTATAGTTATAAAATTATTACTAACATTTATTGATATGTCAATTTCAGGTTCAATATATATTGCTCCTAACGTTGTATTTGGATTAATTCTTTCATTAAAAAATAATTTAATAGATTGTTTTTCTTTTAAATTAAAATTCTTTTTAGGAATAATTTCATTAAATAATAAAACCGGAGGGGTGCTATCTATTGGACCACCAGCTGGAGCTTTAATAGATGCACAAGATGAAAATAAAATAATAATATAAATTATTAAGTATTTAATAGGAAACTTCAAGATTAATAGGTTAAAGACTCTTCTTACGTTTTTGTTTTCTATCCTCTCTACCATTAGGATTTGGAATAGGAATTGCATTTAATAAACTTTTAGTATAAGAATGTTCAGGAGTATTGAATATAGAATCTATTGAATTAAATTCTACAAGCTCTCCTAGATACATAACGGCTACTTCTTCTGATATATGCTTAACAACAGATAAATCATGAGCAATAAAAAGTATGGTTAAATTAAATTCTTCCTGTAAATCCATCATTAAATTAATAACTTGAGCTTGAATAGAAA
>CETH01181773.1_pt1 | contig 24278 bp, 31 predicted proteins | sample 361461 | NCBI WGS metagenome assembly CETH01 (sample SAMEA2622695, study PRJEB7988) | marine metagenome | isolation source: saline water (ENVO:00002010), including
TTCTGCCTTTCCATTCATTAAGACTTAATTTTCCAAAAATATTAATTTTTTTTCGTTTATTTGATAATAAATAGCTTTCTAGTTCAGTTTTTAAAGCATTAAAGGTCACACTTTGAATAACAGAGCCATCTTTTGCTGAAAATAAGGATTTTATATGTTTTTCCCCAACAATTGAAGATTTAATTAACTCTAGACCCTCAATAACAAATCTGGGTTCAGGATTGCCAGAACCAAAAGGAGATAATGAATTAATTTCAGAAAAAAAATTTTCATTTAAAGCAGATGGGGAAATTACAGAGTCAAAAAACATAAGATTATTTTTATTTAAATTATTTTTTATGTTTAAAAATTTTTTAGTAATATAATTTTTAAATTCTTCAATTTTATTTTCATCTACGGTGAAACCACCAGCCATCTTGTGACCGCCTCCTTTTTTAAGAATATTATTTTGGACAGCACTTATAATAATTTTACCAATATCAAAGCCAAAAATTGATCTTGCAGAAGCTTTTCCAATACCATTTTCTACTGAAATTATAACAGCTGGTTTATTATATTTTTCTTTTAACCTACCTGCTACAATACCAATTATTCCGCCATGCCAATTATGTCCGGATAAGACAATAACAGGTTCTTCAGCGTTTATCTTAATATTTTTTTCTATTTTATTTAGCATTTCATTTTCTATTATTTTTCTTTGTTTATTGTAAAGTTCAAGCTCACTCGCAATTTTAAATACTTCTTTTGAATCTTTACTTAATAAAAGGTTAGCGCCATGCGAACATTTGCCAACACGACCACCAGCGTTAATTCTTGGTCCCAAAACATATCCTAAATGATAAGTGTTAATATTTGATTCAATCCCACATAAATTTTTTAACGTTTTTAATCCTAAATTTGATTTTTTTTTAATTATTTCAAGTCCTTGAGTTACAATTGCCCTATTAAGTCCAATTAACGGAACTACATCGCAAACTGTTCCTAAAGAAACAAGATCAAGATATTTCATTAAATTTGGTTCATTAATATTGTTCTTATTAAACCAATTATATTCTCTAAGTTTTGAATTTAAACCTACAAGAAACATGAAGCAAACACCGGCAGCGCACAAATACTTAAGATCTGATTGTTCGTCATGTCTATTTGGATTTACGATCGAAAAGGCCTCTGGTAAATTAATTTCAGATTGATGATGATCTAATACTAATACATCAATATTTTTTTTTTTAGCATAACTTATAGTTTCAAAAGAAAGTGTACCACAGTCTACGGTAAAAATTAATTTTGAACCTGCAGAGATTAATTTTTCAAAACCATGAATATTTGGTCCGTACCCTTCTTCTTTTCTATCTGGAATATAAGGATTTATTTTAATATTAATTTCAGTAAAATAATTACCCAAAATAGCTGTGGATGTTGCACCGTCGACATCGTAATCACCAAATATCCCAATACTTTCATTATTAATAATTGCATCGAATGTTCTCTTTACAGCTTTTTCCATGTCTTTGAGAATAAAAGGATTTGGTAATAAACTTTTAATTTTAGGGTTTAAAAATAATTTAACTTGATCATTTTTGATATTTCTTATTGCAATCAATTTTGACAATATTTCACTTAAATTAAAATTTTCTTTTAGAAAAACAACTTTTTCCTCATTATAGCTTTTTGATATCCAATTTTTTCCTGAAACTGAATTACAGTTCATTTTTTTAATATATTAGTAACTTTTTTCGATATTTTTTGACTTTTATGTAAAATAAAGGATGTAGCTTCAAAGGTGTTATCAAAGGTTTTAACGCCACTTAATATTTCTCCGTCTGTTACACCGGTTGCACAAAAAATAACATCTCCTTTAATCATATCTTCTATATTATACTTTTTTTTAGTATCGGTAATTCCTAATTTTTTAGCTCTTTTGACCTCTGTTTGATCACTGAGGACCAATCTTGTTTGCATTTGACCACCTAAACAATCTAAAGCAGCAGCTGATAATACTCCTTCTGGACCTCCGCCGATACCTAAATATATGTCAATCTGAGATTTTGGATCTACAACAGACATTACACCAGTTACGTCCCCATCTTGGATAAATTTAATTTTAACTTTTAAGGAACTCAATTCATCAATAATTTTATCATGTCTTGATCTTTTTAATATGCAGGCTGTAATTTTTTCTGGCTTTATATTTTTTGCATCTGCTAACAATTTGATATTTTTTTCTGTAGAATAATCAAGATCAACTAAATTTTTTGGTAAATTTGCACCTACAGCAATTTTTTCCATATATGTATCTGGGGCAGATAAAAGCCCTCCCTTATTAGCGACAGCCAAAACTGAGATTGCATTAGGTAAATTTTTAGCAGTGAAATTTGTACCTTCTAATGGATCTACAGCTATGTCTAGATCTTGTCCATTACCAGTACCAATCTTCTCACCTATATAAAGCATTGGTGCCTCGTCCATTTCACCTTCCCCGATAACAACTTTACCGTTCATATCTATTTTATTTAATTCCAATCTCATCTCATCTACAGCTGCTTGATCAGCTGCAATTTTATCATTTTTACCTCTAAACTTTGAGGCACCAAAAGCAGCTCTTTCGCAAACTTTTAAGAATTTTTCTAAGAATTTTGGATCTATATTCAAATTTTTTCTATTCTAAACAGTTTGGGTTTATTAATTACGAAGGATTTACGTGACAATTCAGTAATTGATTTAGACAAATTAAAATTTTTTGACTCATGAGTTATTATTATAATTGATGCATATTTTTTACTTTTGAATGGATTTTGAATCAATCTTTTTACTGATATTTTATTTTTAGATAAAATTTTAGTAATTGAAGATAAAACACCTGTTTTGTCAAAAACATCAAGTCTAATATAAGCTGAGGTATTCTCGTTAGAGATTTCCATAGTTTGTACCTTCTTTCTATTTTTAGAAGTTATAGAAAACGGAAATTTAATATTGCCTCTTAAAACTGAACAAATATCAGATACTAAAGCAGATGTAGTTGGTCCAGCACCTGCGCCCTCGCCTTGAATTGTAAATTTACCTATTGGTGTGCCCTCAATTATAATAGCATTTAAAACACCATTTATATTTGTTATGTATGAGTTTTTATCTATCATGCAAGGGTGAACTCTCTGAATCAACTTATTTTTTTTTATCTCAGCTATCGCTAAGTGTTTAATAGTAAATCCTAATAATTTAGCATTTTTGATATCAATATCATCTACTGTTTCAATGCCCTCAACACTAATTTTAGATCTATTTATAAATGAATTAAAAGCTAAAGATGATAAAATTTGTATTTTGGATTTAGCATCATCACCATTTAAATCTGAGTTAGGATTAGTTTCGGCATAACCAAGTTTTTTTGCTTCATCAAGAACTTTACTAAAACTCATTTTACTTTCACTCATTTTTGAAAGAATATAATTTGAAGTTCCATTTAAAATTCCGTATATTTTTTTTATTTCATTTGTCATTAAACCTTCTTTTAAAACTCTTATTATTGGAACACCGCCGGCCACTGCCGCTTCAAATTCTAAATTAACTTTTTTATTTTCTGCAATGTAAGCTAATTCATTGCCATATTTGGATATTAAGGCTTTGTTGGCTGTTACAACATGTTTGCGATTTTTTAACGAATTAAATACAAGTTCTTTAGCTGGGCCATCTGAACCACCGATTAATTCAACAATAATATCAATATCTTTTTTTTTATATGCGTCTTTATAGTTTTTGAGCCATTTATTTTTCGGGATTTTAATTGGTCTCTTTTTATTTAATTTTTTAGCTGAAACATAGCTAATGTTAAAATTAACATTATTTTTATTTTTAATGTTATTTCTATTTTTAATCAAATGCCTGTAAAGATTAAGGCCAATATTACCTAATCCAACAATAGCTATATTAAAGGTTTTGTTTTTTTTCATTTGTTAAAAGATATATCGGGAAATGACTTATTTTTATTCATACTAGTAATTAGTTTAGACACTTCGTCAATATCACATTCCTCTATATTTTTACATATCATAACATATGCAATATTTTGTTTTTTAGATTTAGTTTTAAAACTATTTTTACTTTTATTTATGGTTTTAGTTTCTTTTAATTGATTTTCAGTTTTATTATTTTTTTCTATTTTTTTAATTTTTAGTTTAGCTACTTTTTTTCTTTCTTCTATTTTGTTTTTAAATTCAATTTCTTTTCTTTTATTGATATTTCTTAAGTCTTCATTAGCTTTTTTAACTAAATTTTTATCTTCTATATTTAATTCAACAAGATCAAAATTATTTAAATTTTTACTATCAGAAGAAATAGTAAAAACCTCAACTGATATATTATTATTAAAATAATTTTCAACTTCATTCTTATCAGCACAAGGATGATCTCCGCAAATATAAATTTTTTTAACATTATTGCTAGAGCATCCCACTATAATGAACAGAAAAATAATTAAAAAGTATTTCATCTTAATCCCAATTTTTCATTAAAACCATAAATAATATTCATATTTTGAATCGCTTGTCCGGCAGCACCTTTTATAAGATTATCAATAGCGGATAATATTATTACTTTATTTTGTTTTTTTAGTTCACAAACAGAAATTTCACAAAAGTTTGTATTAATTACATTTTCTGTACCAATGTTTCTATTCATAGGTTTAATTCTAACAAAGTAATTTTTTTTGTGATATCTTTTTAAAAATTTATGGATTTTTTTTGCTGATACACCTTTTTTTTTCTCGACATAAATAGTTGACAACATTCCCCTAAATGTAGGTATTAAATGGGGCGTAAAAATATAATTAAAATTTGATCTTGTAACTTTTTTAAATTCCTGATCAATTTCACTCATATGTCTATGTTTTTCAATACCATAAGCATGGATTGAAGAAAAAAGATTTTTATGAGTAAATCTTTTTTTAATATTTTTACCTGCACCTGAATAACCAGACTTTGAGTCAAATATCATATTGTTCTTATTAATTAGTTTTGACTCAAGCAAAGGTAAAATAGGTAATTGAATTGACGTAGGATAACAACCTGGACACGCTATTATTCTAAAATTTGAAATTTTTCCTTTTATAAATTCTGATAACGAGTATAAAGATTTTTTTAATAAATCTTTAGCTTTATGGTCAAAACCATAAAATTTTCTAAAAATTTTTGGATTTAAAAGTCTAAAATCTGCTGACAAATCAATAATTCTTAATTTTTTATATTTTAATATTTTTTTTAAAATTACCTGTGACTCTCCAGATGGTAACGTTGTAAATAATAAGTCTATTTTATCCCAATTAATAAATTTTGAATTTGAAATCTTTGGCAATTTTTTTTTAATATCTTTTTTAAAAAATTGTATATTTTTTCCAATTTTTTTTTGTGCACATAAATATACAATTTTAACCTTGGGGTGATCAGATAAAATTTTAACTAGATCTAAACCGACATATCCGGTAGCTCCAAGAACAGCTATATTAATTTTGTTCGATGACATAATTTGTTTATATCACTTTTAATTTTAATGAAAATGAATGTTTTATCTTTTAGAAAATTGAAAGCTTCTACGTGCTTTTCTGTGACCGTATTTTTTTCTCTCGACTTTCCTTGAGTCTCTTGTTGTAAACTTACTTTTTTTTAAGGTTTTCTTGGTACTTGAGTCAAAAGCAACCAGGGCTCTTGACATACCATGTATTATAGCTCCAGCTTGACCTGATAGTCCACCGCCCTTAACATGACATTTAACATCATACTGATCGGTAACCTTAATCTCTTCTAATGGTCTCACTACAATCATTTGATGAATTGGTCTTTTAAAGTATTGATTTATTTCTTTACCATTAACATATATTTTACCTGAACCTTTTTTAACCCACACTCTTGCGATAGATCTTTTTCTTCTACCTGTTGCATATTTACTATCTTTAAAATCTAATTTTATTTTTTTTGTTTTGTTTTTAGTAGTTTCCTGATTTAATGAGTTCATTGTTCCTTAATAAAATTTTTTCTGTTTGAGCCTGAAAAATTAATCTCTACTAGTTGCTGTGAAGAATGAGGATGTTTATCGCCTTGATACATTTTTAGTTTAGTTAATTGTTTTTTTGCCAATGGTCCACCAGGCAACATTCTTTTTACCGCATATCTTAAAATATCTTCAGATTTATTTTTATCTTGTAATTTAAAAGGAGAGGTTTCCTTAATACCACCTGGATGACCAGTATGTTTATAATATTTTTTATTTTTGAATTTTTTTCCAGTAAACTTAATTTTTTCTATATTTGTTACTACAACAAAATCTCCATTATCCTGCTGTGGGTCAAAAGTTGTTTTGTTTTTTCCTCTTAAAACTTTTGATATATATGCTGCTAATCTACCAACAACTAGATTCTCAGCGTTAACTAAATACCAATTATTTTTTAAATCTTTTTTTTTAGCAAATGGTGTCATAAAACTTGGGCATAAGTACAAGTTATTAATTACTATGTCAACACAAACTACGTTTTTAAGGATTTATAGTAAAAATAAATAGAGGAAATTAATAAAAATATAGTTGAAATTTGGTGCAATGATGCAACAAGGATATGTGCACCACTTAATAGTGTTAAAATACCTAGGGTTATTTGAACAAAAATCATAATTAAGAGAAAATAAACTGAATTATACATGTATCTTTCTTTTCTATAAAAAACAAAAAAAGAAATTAATAAAACATAAATACAAATTATATAAGCAAGCTTTCTATGAACAAATTGAACAAATGATGGTTCATTAAAAATTTCAGGAAAGACAATATTGCTTAAGGATAAATCGTCAGGAAAAAAATAATTATTCATCAAAGGCCAAGTTTGATAGATTTTCCCAGCATCTAATCCTGATGTAAATGCACCGAAAGTTATTTGCAAAAAAACCAAAAATACAAATAATTTTAAAAAAATATTATTAAATTTAAAATTAAAAAAAATTTTATTTTCTTTAAACCTGATATTTAAAAAATACCAAAAAATTGCAGTAAAAAGTATAAATGCTAAATTAAGATGAATTGCTAATCTATAGTGACTAACTGTAGTGTTTTCAACTAAACCGCTTTTAACCATGTACCATCCAACAGTGCCCTGTAAAAGAATTAATAAAAATAAAACAAATAAATTTTTATTATATTCAGAATTTACTATTTTCTTCAAAAATATATATAAAAAAGGAATTAGAAAAAGTAGACCAAGAATTCTACCTAGAATTCTATGAATGTACTCCCAATAATAAATAACTTTAAATTCATTAATGGTCATATTTTGATTTACAAGATAATACTGAGGAATTTCCTTATAGAGGTTGAAGGCTACTTCCCATTGACTCTCCGTAAAAGGAGGGAGAATACCCGACACAACATCCCAAGTCGTTATGGACAATCCAGAGTCAGTTAATCTTGTTAAACCACCTACAGTAATTATAATTCCTATAAAAAATAACAAGCTAATAAGCCACAAATTTACAAATTTTGAATATTCTTTTCTTAATATGATTTCCATAAAATTGTTATATAATATTAAAAAAATAAATTAATTACATTTATGTCGCTATGATAAATAAAAACATTAAAAAAATAAGAAAAAAATTAGATATTCTTGATGACAAAATGTTAGTAATATTAAAAAAAAGAAGTCTTCTTGTAGATCAAATATTATCAAACAAAACCAAAAAAAATCAAATTATAGATAAAAAGAGAATAAAAATCATATACAAAAATATAAGAAAAAAATCTCTTAGAAAAAGGATTGATCCAAATTTAACAAAAAATATATGGAAAGCTATGATTAATGGTTTTATTAAATATGAATATAAGAATTTTAAAAAGTAAATTTATTTACTATGAGGAGGAAGTTTTTTTTCAACAAATATTTCGTGTTTTCTAGTTACAGGGTTATATTTTTTTAATTTAAGTTTAACTTTAGCCTTTTCACCTTTTGAAGGTTTTTTAACATAATAGTAAAATGCACTGTCAGGTTTGCTTTCAGGAACTAATCTAACTTTAATCGATGTTTTTTTTGCCATTATGATAATTTTTTAATTTTGTTTAAAATTGTTTTAATTTTTTCAGCTCTTTTCTTTAATGAAAATTTTAAATTTTTACCTTTTATATCTGAAGCAATATTAACGTCAAGCTTATTTGAATTATTGTTTAAATAATTCTTTGCACCTTTAATAGTAAATCCTTGTTTTTTGAGTAGTTCATAAATTAATTTCAAAAGGGTTATGTCTTTTTTAGAATAATATCTTCTATTTCCAGTTAAGATTTTTGGTTTTAACTGCTTAAATTCTTTTTCCCAAAATCTAATTGTATGAGTATTTATTTTAGTACCATTATTTGCTTGTTTGTTAATTTCATTAGTTGCTTCAGATATTGTTTTATATGCATTGTTTTCCTTCATTAATTATTAATTTTGTTTTTTATGTATTTGGCCGATACAAAGCTAATTACTCTTCTGGAGTTTATTTGATACTCTTTTTTGGTGGTTGGATTTCTGCCTATTCTTGGTGATTTATTCAATATCTTGAAGGTTCCAAAGTTTGTAAATTTTACTTTACCATCTCTTTTTAATCCATCGATTATAATTTTAAAAATATTGTCTAAAATTTCTTCTGAAAATGATTTTGGAAGACCTAATTTAGTACTTATTTTTTTTAAAATATCTTCTTTAGTAACATTTGGTCTTTTAATCATTCAAGTTTTTAACATGTCCTAAATTAGATTTTATTTTTTCCATTAAATTACCTTTTGCAATTTTATAACATAATTCTATTGAATAAGAAAATCCAAGGCCATCGGTCCCTCCATGACTTTTAACAACTGGACCTTTTAATCCTAGTAGAATAGCTCCGTTATATTTTCTGGGGTCTAGATTATTTTTAAATTTTTGTAGAGGAAAATATGAAAATAAAGAAGAAAATTTAAAAAAAATATTTTCTGAAAATGCATTTTTTAATTTCTTAACTAAAAAATTTGCTGTACCCTCAGCTGTTTTAAGCGCTATGTTTCCAGTGAAACCATCTGTTATTATTATATTGGATTCTCCCTTCATTAACTGATTTCCCTCTATATACCCATTAAAAATAAAATCACCTAATCCATCTAAAATTTTTAATTTTTGATAGGTACTTTTTAATAACTCAGTGCCTTTTATTTCTTCTTGACCAATATTTAATAAAGCAACTTTAGGTTTTTCATCTGGGAACAATGATCTATATAATGCCGACCCCATCTCTGAAAAGTCTAAAAGATTTTTTTCACTACATTCGACATTTGCCCCAAGATCTAAAACTAAACTGAAACTTTTTTCATTCGGCCAAAGACCAGCTAAAGCTGGTTTGTCTACATCATCTAGAGTTTTTAGAATCATTTTTGACATTACTAATAAAACACCAGTATTACCTGCTGACAACGATATATCAGCGTCTAAATTAATTTGAGAATTAATACATTCCCACATACTTGAATTTTTACCTTTTTTAATTGCTGATAAAGCAGGAAGGTCATCCTGAACGACAATTTTAGTATCAATAATTTTGTAATTAGAATTTAAGTATTTATAATTAGATATTATTTTGTTTATTTTGTTTTCATCGCCATGAAGATAAAAAAAATAATCTTTTTCTTTTAAATATCTTTTGATGAAGAGATTTACACCTTCTAGATTCTTTTTGGGGGAATTTTCACCACCCATAAGATCTATAGAAATTTTTACATTTCGTTTCATTATTTAATAAAAAAACTATTGAATTTTAGTTATCTAAAATTTTTTTTCCGTTATAAGTTCCGGATTTTAAATCAATATGATGTGGTAAACGATACTCACCACTTTTTTTATCTTCTATAACATTTACACCAATTATTTTATGATGTGATCTTCTTTTATTACGTCTTGATTTAGAAGTTTTTCGTTTTGGAACAGCCATTTTTTACCTATGTATAAAATCTATATCACCATTTAGCATAATATTAACATCTAAATCAAAACAAAAATTATAGAATTCTTTGAAATAATCAGCCAAAATGTTGAGATTATCTATATTATTTTCATTTTTAAAAAAATACTTCTTCAATAATTCATCGTCGATGATTAATTTTTTCTTTTCGAGATTATAAACAATATCATAAAAAATCTTGGTAAGTTCTTTCATTTTTTTATTTACACTTACATCTCCATAACCAAGTTCACGAATATGATATTCTATATTTTGAAAAATATTATCAAATAAATCTTGTTTATTTTTCCTATTTTTGGGATCTTTTTTAATGTTTAAAACTAATGCAAAATGAAAAAAAATTAGTAAAATCCTTGTTTCAAATTTATCTGGAAGATTAAGATCTTTATAAAAAAATTTATTTCGTGATAATTCAATTAATTTGTTGTAAAGTTTATTATTATGTTTCTTATAAAAAGTGAACATTTTAGATTCCTAATTTTAATACTTTTAACTATTTTTTTATCAAATTGTCAAAAAAATAAAGTAGTAAAAAGTCACGGCATACTTTATCTAGAAAATCGTAAGTCCCTATTGAAAGAACAAAATGCCAATATGAATGACACCATACAAATACTTGGTCAACCCCATTCAAAATCAATTAAAGATGAAAACACCTGGATATATATTGAAAGAACAAGAACAAGAGGTTCAATGCACAAACTAGGGAGAAATGTTCTTCTTAACAATAATGTATTAGTATTGAAATTTGATAAGTTTGGTATCTTAGAGGAAAAATTGTTTTATAATAAAAAGGATATGAACAAATACAAATTTGCAAAAGAAACTACAGATAATCAAATTAGAAGAGGTAGTTTTGTTGAATCCTTTTTGTCTAGTTTAAGAAATAAAATGAGAGTAAATCGTAAAAAGACTAGTGATTAAAAAACTTAATGTGAAATAACTGCTAATAACAATAACGCTACTATATTTGTTATTTTTATCATCGGGTTAACTGCTGGGCCAGCTGTATCTTTATATGGATCACCAACTGTATCACCAGTTACAGCAGCTTTATGTGACTCAGATCCCTTACCGCCATAATTACCATCTTCGATAAATTTTTTTGCGTTGTCCCAGGCTCCCCCTCCAGCTGTCATTGAAATCGCTACGAATAATCCAGTGACAATTACTCCTAATAGCATAGCTCCTACTGACGATAAAGCGGCTTCCAAACCTCCGATATAATAAATTATTACATATAAAACTATTGGCGAAAGGACTGGTAAAAGCGATGGTACTATCATTTCTTTTATCGCAGCTTTTGTTAATAAGTCTACTAATTTTCCATAATCAGGTTTTCTTTTACCTTTCATAATACCAGGTATTTTTTTAAATTGTCTTCTTACTTCGATAACTACAGCTCCGCCTGCTCGACCAACAGCTTGCATCCCCATAGACCCAAATAGATAAGGTAACATTCCACCGACTAATAAACCAATTACAACAAATGGATTTGATAAATCAAAACTTACATTAATACCCTCCAACTTTGATCCAGGAACCTTTGAAAAAAATTTAATGTCTTCAGTGTAGGCAGCGAAAAGAACTAGCGCACCTAGTCCAGCTGAACCAATTGCATATCCTTTTGTTACAGCTTTTGTTGTGTTACCAACAGCATCAAGAGCATCGGTAGTTTTTCGAACATTTTTTGGAAGTTTTGACATTTCTGCAATACCTCCAGCATTATCTGTGACAGGTCCATATGCGTCTAAAGCAACAACCATACCAGTTAATGCAAGCATCGCTGTTACTGCTATCGCAATGCCAAATAATCCGGCCAATTCATTTGTAGCAATTATTCCAGCAACAATAATTAACGCAGGTAAAGCTGTTGCTTCCATAGAAACAGCTAGACCCTGTATAACATTGGTCCCGTGTCCTGTTGTTGATGATTTAGCTACACTTCTAACTGGTCGATAGTTTGTACCTGTATAATATTCTGTTACCCAAATAATTAATCCGGTCACAACTAAACCAATAACACCACAATAATACAAATCAAAACCAGTAAAATTTTTATCTCCTACGATAAATATACTTTGTAATCCAATTATATTTGAGGTTATTGGATAAAGTAAAATCAATGAGACTATTGCAGTAACAATAAACCCTTTATAAAGTGCTCCCATAATATTTTTACTTTTACCAAGTTTTACAAAAAAGGTACCAATAATAGAAGCTATGATACATCCTCCGCCAATAGCCAAAGGATAGATCATCATATTTGTATTATCCTGGAAAAATATTGAGGCAAGAACCATTGTTGCTACAATTGTAACAGCATAGGTTTCAAATAGATCCGCCGCCATTCCTGCGCAGTCACCAACATTATCACCGACGTTATCTGCTATTACTGCTGGATTTCTAGGATCATCTTCAGGAATTCCTGCTTCAACTTTTCCAACTAAATCAGCGCCAACATCAGCACCTTTAGTAAAAATTCCACCACCTAATCTTGCAAAAATAGAAATTAAAGACGCACCAAATCCTAAAGCTATTAAGGCATTAATTAATTCTCTACTATCTACATTGATAGATATTAAAGCCCAATAATAGATAGATATTGCTAATAAAGCTAATCCTGCAACTAGTAACCCTGTTATAGCGCCAGATTTAAAAGCCATAGTCAAACCCTTTTGTAAACTTGTTCTTGATGCCTCTGCTGTTCGAACATTAGCTTCAACAGAAATTAACATTCCAACATAACCAGCAACACCTGATAATAAAGCGCCAATAAAATAACCGAGGCCAACTAATAAACTGAAAAAATAACTTATTATTATTAAAACTATTACTCCAACTATTGCTATTGTTTTATATTGCCTGTTTAAATATGCTTTAGCTCCTACTTGAATAGCACCGGCTATATCACGCATCTTTTCATTACCAGCACTAGATGAAATTATTTGCTTACTTAAAATATAACTATAAAATACCGCCAGTAGTCCAACCAATATAATGAGAAATAAATTATCCAATGTTTCAACTCCCTAGGTAAACAAAAACTGGAAATTGCCAAAAAAAACAGTAAAAGGCAAGAAGTTATTCATCATTTTTTCTGACATTTTTTGAAACCTTGTCTAAAATAGCATTTAGATAGCCTTTATGAGCTGTTTCTAAAAAGAAATCAGAGATTTTAACATACTCACTAACAACAACCTTTATTGGTGTTTTGTGATTAAACATTAGCTCAAAGGTTGCAGAAAGTATCATTAATTTAAGAATTAAATCAGTTCGAGATGGATTAAATTCATCCTTTAAAATTTTTGATAAATTTTCTAACAAAAATTCCTCTCTCTCAATTGTGCCTGACACAGTATCCTTGATAAATTTTTTGTATCTATGTCTTGGATAGTCAATTTTACTATTTTTATTAAAAAAAAAACTATAAAGCTTTTGAATTACTATAACTCTCGGATTACTATAAAGTTTATTATTAGACATTAATTATTTAATGCTAGAACTTTATAAACAGCCTGAACAGCTTCTCTTCCTCTATTATGTCTATTTTTAGCTTGTGCTCTGTCTAATAGGGTTAATATAGAGTTGCCAATAGGTTTTTTTTTATCTACAGATAATTTCATAATAGCATTCGTAATTGCTGCAGAAATTAAATCAAAGTTTTTAGTTTCTCCTTTTATGATACAACCAATAGCGATAAAACCATCATATTTAGTGATTAATTTTGATATAACCACAGGTATTTCAAAAGCTCCAGGAACCTCAACAAAATCTATTTTTTTAAATTTTCTTTTCTTTAACTCTTTTTTTGCATCTAAATATAACTTTGATGTTATATCTTTATTATAGGTTGAAAGGACTATGCAAATTTTTTTTTTCATTTTATAATTTCTTGTTTAGTAATTTTTAGGTTATAACCCTTTAAACCAATAACTCTTTTTTTTGATCTTGAAACTAATATCATTTTTTTAATTTTCAACTCTTTAATAATTTGAGCTCCAACGCCATAATATCTTAAAACATTATTATTTTCAGGTGAATTAGTGTTTTGATTAGACCCTTTTACAAGTATTAATGCAAAATTATTAAATTTGGTTAAATAATTTAACGAATTTTTAAAGATATTCTTTTTAAAATTAAAAAAACTATTTAGAACATTTGTTGATATTACTCGTACTCGTGAGGCTTTTGTAGAAGTAAATTTTCCTTTTGTGATAGAATAATGTTCAGAGTCATCTAGAATATTTCTAAATATTTTAAGATCAAAATTTCCAAAATTTTTAATCTTTATTTTTTTACTTGATATAAACTTAATAAGTTTTTCATTTTTTAATCTATAAGAGATTAAATCTTCAATTTTAGCTATTTTAAGTTTATGTTTTTTTGCAAACGGAATTAGATCTTTATAACGGGCCATTGTCCCATCCTCATTCATAACCTCACATATAACCGCGCTTGGATTTAATTTTGCAAGTTTTGAAATATCAACTGAGGCTTCCGTGTGACCTGCTCTTTCTAAAACACCACCATTTTTTGCTACAAGGGGAAAAACATGTCCTGGTGAAACAATATCTTTTTTAGTCGAAGATGGTTTAATAGCAACTTTAATTGTTTTAGCTCTATCGTAAGCTGAAATTCCAGTTGAAATTCCCTTTTTTGACTCTATTGAAACCGTAAATGCTGTTTGTGTCCTTGATTTATTTATTAGTGACATTAATGGTAAATTTAATTTTTTTACTTTACTTGATGTTAAAGCTAAACATATTAAACCTCTTCCGTGTTTAGCCATAAAGTTAATTTTTTTTGGATTTGCTTTAGCAGCTGGCACTACTAGATCACCTTCATTCTCTCTATCTTTATTGTCAACCAAAATAAACATCTTACCTTTTTTTGCGTCCTTAATAATTTCTTGAATTGATGATGATGTTTTGTTTATGTCAGACATAAATTTTATTTAAATATTTTCCTACAAGATCAAATTCAATATTTACCTTATCTCCTTTTTTTAATTTTACTAAATTGGTTAGTTTTAGAGTATGTGGTATTACAGTAATAAGAAAACCATTGTTACTAATATTGCTTATAGTTAATGATACTCCATTTACTGAAATAGAACCCTTTTCAACAATAAATTTTTTATATTTTTTATCTAATGTTAAATAAATATTCCACGCTTTATCAATTATTTTAATATTTTTAACGGAAGAGGTAGTGTCTACATGACCCTGTATATAATGACCTGAAATTTTCTTACCATGAAATAAAGATTTTTCAATGTTAATACTTTTTCCAATTTTAATATTTTTAAAATTAGATCTTTTTAAAGTTTCTTTTGATAAATAAAAAAGAAATGATTCTTTTTTAATTCTAATAAGGGTTAAACACACTCCATCGCAACAAACTGACTCACCTATGTCAGTTTTTTTAAAATTTATATTAGAAGATATTTCTAAAACTAAACTACCACGTACATATCTTTGGCTTCTTTTAATACCTATAACCACACCTTGATGATAAACAATGCCATTAAACATTATTTCAATCTTTCTTTATAAAGCTCATCGCCATATAAATTAACATTTATTTTATTATTTAATTTAATTTTTTTAATTAAATTACTCCTGGAATAATTAATTCCATTTTGTTTGAGTTTTTGAAGAGTCTTAAATATATATAAATTATTCATAAATTTATTTTTAATTAAAAAATTCATAAAAGTTAATCCAGATTCAATTAAAATTCTTGAATACTTCATTTTTTTTAGAATTAGGAATAGTTTTTTAAAATCCTTGGAATTTTTTAAAAATTGAAGTTTGATAACCTTAATTCCCTTTTTTTTAAAATAAAAAATCTTATTTCGGTTTGTCGAAGAAGTAAATAAAAATATTTTTCTGTTTTTAACGTTATTGAGTAATTTTAATTTTTTATTTAATTTTAAATATCTGTCTAAAATAATAAGATCCGGACTCTTCTTTTCTAGACCATTGATCCTACAAGTTAATAAAGAATTATCATCGTTAATAGATTTTGAGGTAGAAATAATGCAATTATACATTGAGCGGATTAGGTGGGATCTTTTTCTTGAATAGATATTTGTTATCCATTTTGATTTTTTATTTTTAGTAAAATAGTCTTTGGATATAGCAATTTTACCATCAATAAGTGGTAAATTATTACTGTGTTGTAAATAATAACTTTTGTAGAAATTTAAGCCGTAGTTTTTTAATATACCACTTTTGACAGATATTTTATTTTTTTTTAGAATTTTTTTAGATTTTTTTGATGATCTTAAGTCACAATCATGACTGGAGTAATAAACATTTTTAATTTTTTTTTTGATTATAATATTTGTACATGGCGGTGTAAATCCATAATGAGAACAAGGTTCTAAAGTTATATAAATATTAGAATTTTTAAAATTTCTATTTTTATTTAGTGCATTATACTCAGCGTGTGGTCTGCCGTTAAACGAAGTTCGCCCAGAAGATACTATCGCACCATTTTTTTCTACAACGCATCCAACACTAGGGTTTGATTTAGTTGAGCCGATATTAACTTTGGCTTGTTCAAAAGCTAGTGATAAGAAAAAAGAATTTTGAAAATTGGGTTTATTTTGTCGATTTGCCATCCAGTTCCTCAATATATTCTCCAAAGTCTCCTACCTCTTTGAAATTCGTATATACTGAAGCAAATCTGATATAAGCAACTTTGTCGAGTTCTTTTAAAGTGTCCATAACTTTCTTTCCAATAACGCTTGATTGAATTTCAGACTGTCCCATTTCCTCGAGATCCCTTGAAATTCTTGAAACTACTTTTTCAATTGTGTCTGGATCTATAGGTCTTTTTTTTAAGGCAGTAAAAATTGATTTTGCTAATTTTTCTCTATCAAACGGTGTTCTACGACCATTTTTTTTTATAACTGTCAGCTCTCTAAACTGTACTCTTTCAAATGTTGTAAATCTCATTCCGCCATTACAGGTACATAATCTTCTTCTCCTGATTGCTGTGCCGTCCTCTGTTGGTCTAGAGTCAACTACAGATGTATCTTTTTCTTTACAAAATGGACAAAGCATAAATCAATTTTTAAATAAATGATTGTATATTGGAAATTTAGAACAAAGTTCAATTACTTCTTTCCTAACTTCAGTCTCGGTTGTGGTATTATCGTTTGGATTTTTTGACAATCCTTTGATTACTTTTGTAATTAAATCTCCAACTTTTTTAAATTCATTTAATCCAAACCCTCTTGTTGTAGCAGCCTGAGATCCAAGTCTTATTCCTGAAGTTATGGTCATTTTTTCAGTGTCAAAAGGAATTCCGTTTTTATTGCAAGTTAAATTTGCTTTTCCCAAACTAATTTCTGCCGCCTTACCTGTTACTTTAAAAGGTCTTAGATCTACGAGCATTAAATGAGTATCAGTTCCTCCTGAAAAAATTTTAAAACCATTATTCTTAAGTGTTTCTGAAAGAATTTTTGCATTTGCAAGCACAGACTTTATGTATTCTCTAAAACTGGGTTGTAATGCCTCGTGGAAGGCTGCTGCTTTTGCTGCTATCACGTGCATCAGAGGTCCACCTTGATACCCTGGAAAAACAGCAGAATTAAATTTTTTAATTAGGTCTTCTCTATTAGTTAAAATAATTCCGCCTCTTCCACCTCTTAAAACTTTATGAGTTGTTGAAGTAACAACATCGGCATACTCAATTGGATTTGGGTAACCTTTGCCCGCAACTAAACCAGAGAAGTGTGCCATGTCTACCATTAGGTAAGCCTTTACGCTGTCTGCAATTTCTCTAAATTTTTTAAAATCAATTATCCTAGAATATGCGCTACCACCAGCGATTAATATTTTTGGTTTATGTTCTAAAGCCAATTTTTTAACTTGCTCATAATCTATAAGACCTGTTTGTTTATCAACTTCATAATGAAAAGCTTTAAGCCACTTTCCTGACAATGAAACTTTTGCCCCGTGAGTTAAATGTCCCCCTGAGTTTAGACTCATACCAAGTATTGTGTCTCCAGGATTTAATAGAGCTAGATATACAGCTCCATTTGCTTGTGCTCCTGAATGAGGTTGTACGTTTGCATGTTTGCTATTAAATAATTTTTTTACTCTTTCTAAAGCTAATTCTTCTGCCTTATCGACAAATTCACAACCTCCATAATATCTTTTGCCAGGGTATCCTTCTGCGTACTTGTTTGTAAGAATTGAACCTTGAGCATCTAATACAGCTTTTGAAACAATATTTTCTGATGCAATAAGTTCTATATGTTCTTGTTGTCTTTGTAATTCTAGTTTTATTGAATTATATAAATCTGGATCTCTTAATGACAAATCTTTATCAAAGTAATCTTGATAACTTCCATTTATATTACTTTTAATTTTAGACATAAAAAAAACTCTTTATACTTTTTTAACTCTTCTTAGGTGTCTACCACCTTCAAATTTTGTACCTAGAAAAACATTAACTAATTTTAAAGCTACAGATTTTTTAGTTAATCTTGATCCTAGTGCAAGTATATTAGCATTATTATGCTTTCTAGACAAACTAGTAGAAGCCTTATTATAGCAAACAGCAGCTCTAATTTTTTTGATTTTATTAGCTGACATAGCCATTCCAGTGCCTGATCCACATACTAATATGCCTATGTTGCTTTTTTTTGCCACTACACTTCTAGCAACTTTCCTAGCAAAGTCTGGGTAGTCAACGGAATTGTTATTTTGAGGTCCTAAATCTATTACAGTAATTTTTTTTTTTTTAAGATTTTTTTTAATTTCTTCTTTTAGTTTAAATCCAGCATGATCGGATGATATAGATATTTTTTTAAATAAAGATTTCAAATCAATTAAATCTATTTTCTAATAAACAGGCAACAATATGAATTCTATTTTGTTCTCCCCCATTAAAAAAATTGTGATATCTAGTATTATTTGTTATCCAAACTTTTCCATCTGCAGGCATATGTTTTGCAACATCTTCTATAACCATCTTGCATCCTGGATTTGTTATAATAGGAATATGCAATCTAGGTTCAGGATCTTTATGCCAACTTAATGTTGATCTTGGTTCTTTTAATAAAATTCTTACTCTTCCAAGTTTAAATTTTGATTTTAAAATTTTATAAACTTCTTCGAAATAAGTATTTTTAAAATCACTAACCAGCTCTGTATATTTGGACTCATCAATTGGTTTATCCCTCATTACTTCTTTACCGGTCTCATCTGGTTTTGTCCAATATACACCTCTTACATTGTGACCTGATATTGAACTATCGTCGCCAGGTATTTTGTTCATGGGAATAGCATGAAAATTAGTTATTCCTAAAGTCTGATACTTGGATTTTTTCAAAACCTTCTCGAGATCTGCCTTAAGTTTGGTAATATCAAACTTAACATTAGGTACTTGATAGAAATCAGCAAAGGTGCTTGAATTAGACATATTGAATTAATACACTTTTTAATATCTTATATAATATTATATTTGTCGCATTTTACAAAGTTTAATAGATTTAAAAAAATGAGGATTATAGGTAAATTTCCAAGTACAAGATTGAGAAGAAATCGCAAGTACGAATGGACTAGACGATTAGTTGCAGAAAATAACTTAACCGTTGACGATTTGATACTTCCAATATTTGTTACTGATGGAAGAAATAAAATACAATCAATAAAATCTATGCCTGGAATAAACAGATATAGTGTTGATAAATTAGATAAGATTATTCATGATGCCAGTAAATTAAAAATTCCTTTAATAGCAGTCTTTCCAAATACACCAAATAAAAGAAAAAATTCAAATGGGACCGAAGCCCTAAATAGTAACAATTTAGTTTGTCGTGCAATTAGAAAAATTAAAAAAAATAATCCCGATATAGGAGTGATGACAGATGTCGCTTTAGATCCATACACAGATCATGGTCATGACGGAATTTTGAAGAACAAAGAAATTATGAATGATGAAACCATAAAAATTTTATCTAAACAGGCAATAATACAAGCTGAAATGGGATCTGATATAATTGCACCATCTGACATGATGGACGGACGTGTTGGTGTTATAAGAAACGCACTTGATAAAAAAGGATTTAAGAATGTACAAATTTTATCTTATGCTGCAAAATACTCTTCTAATTTTTATGGCCCTTTTAGAGATGCTATTGGTACTAAAAAAAAATTAGTTGGAGACAAAAAAACATATCAAATGGATTTTAAAAACTCTACTGAAGCGATAAGGGAAGTCGGATTAGATATTAAGGAAGGAGCAGATTTTGTAATGATAAAACCTGGTCTACCTTATTTGGATATAATAAAATTAATCAAAGATAATTTTAAAATCCCCGTTTTTGCTTATCAAGTTTCTGGGGAATATAGCATGATAAAATATGCTATAGATAAAAGAATTTTTAATAAAGACGTAATAATTGAAAGTCTAATGTCTTTTAAAAGATCTGGTGTATCTGCAATAGTTTCATATTTTGCTTTAGATGTTGCAAAACTAATTAACAGGAATTATTAAAAACCTTTTTCAAGTAAGATTCTTGAATTAGGAAACCTTAAATTATTTGGGTTAAAAAATTTATTTTCAATTATACTTCTTGAAAAATTTAATCCGATCCGTAATTCATCAAATTGAATATTATGAGTTTTTTTCGATATTATAAAGTTAGGTATTTTATAGTTTGTATTGTCAATTTGAATATTTTGAAATTTATTATTTAGTTCGTCGTTATGAAACTGGGGATCAATTTCAAAACCAAATCCTAAGATATTTATTAAGTCAATTTCCCATAAAACATATCGTGTTAACCAGTTTTTTTCATTAAAATTATTTAATAAATTATCTAAAGCAATATAAAGTTTTGAATAAGATTGGTTTTCAGGCAACAATGACTTTAGCATGGTTGTGATTGAATTAAGACAAAGTATTTTATCTTTATCATTAAAAAATTTTGGAGCTATTGGTTTTATTAATTCAGTTGTAAAGTAACCAATTTTATTTTCATTTTTTGATTTATATATAATAAAAATTTTATTTGACAATTGTAAATAATTTTTAATTTTTCTTGAGTTTCCTCCATAAACAATTCCACTTACTTTTCCAAATTTATTAGTAAAGACGTCTAATATAATGGCATTTTCCCTAAACTTTCTTTTGGAAATTATGTAGCCTTCATCTTCCCATTTCATATTTTTTCAACTTTTAAAACTTTTACTAATTTGTTTGCTGCATTCTGTTGTGCAAGTTTTTTTGATTTGCCAAAACCAATAAATTTTTTTGATCCTGGAATTTGAACTTGGATCTTAAATGTTGGGTTGTGATTTGGACCTGATTGTTTAAAAGTTTTGTAAGTTGGCAATTTTTTAAATTTTTTAAGTGAATATTCCTGTAATTGTGTTTTGGAGTCAATTGGTGTGTCTTCAGAATTCATTAAGAAATCATTCCAATTTTTTAAGATAAAGTTTTCAGTTACTTCTAATCCTTGATCTGTATATATTGCCCCGATTAAAGACTCGCAGGTGTCACTAAGTATTTTTTCCTGAAATGATTTTAAACTTTTAACTGAATCACCTGTTAAAAGGTATTTTGTTAAATTAAGTCTTTTTGCAACTTTTGCGCATGTTTTTTTATTTACCAAACTTGCAAATTTTTTATCAATAATGCCCTCATTTTCATCTGGGTATAATGCAATTAATTTTTTTGAAATAATTAAACCCAATACTCTATCTCCAAAAAATTCCAATTTTTCGTTGTTATTTTTTTTGTCATAACTTTTATGAATTAAACTCTTGTGAAGTAAATCTAGATTTTTAAAATTAATACCTAAAATTTTTTCTAATTTTTTTAACTCACTTTTCATTTTAACCTCTTAAAAAATCTATTAAATCTTACTGATTTTTTCCAATTCCAAAATTTTAAAAAACTACTTATTTGTGTATCGTTTGAAAAAAATATTAATTGTGCCTTACCAACAAGATTATTTTTGTGCACATAGCCTACACTTGATAAAAATCTACTATCTCTGGAACAATCTCTGTTGTCGCCTAAAAAAAAATAATGATCATCAGGAACAATGTATTGATCGCTATTTTGCAAAGTTCCCAGTTTATTATAAACTACATCATGCTCAAAACCATTTGGAAGTGTCTCGTTAATTAAAAAAACATCTATTTTTTGTTTTCCACATCTTACTTGAAAAGAATTTTTTATTTGATTTGTTTTGGTAATTCTTTCGTTAACAAAAAGATTGCCATTAATAAATTGGATTTTATCACCGGGTAAGCCTACCAATCTTTTAATAAAATCAGTTCTATTGTCTGCGGGTGTTTTAAATACAATTAAGTCACCATATTTTGGTTCTGACGATAATATTCTTCCTTTGAATAAAAATGAAGGACTAAAAGGAAAAGAATGATTGCTATAACCATAAGTAAATTTAGAAACAAATATCCTATCACCTACTAATAAAGTCGGCTCCATGGATGAAGATGGAATGTAAAAAGGTTGAATAAGTAAAGATCTAATTATAAGTGCAATAATTAATGCTATAAATAGAGTTTTTATATTGTCTAAAATTTTTTTAATCATTTTTATTGTAAACAAATATTATAACAGAAGCAACAGCCCATGGTTTGTCATCTGATAAAGATAAGTGAACTTTAAATTTTTTATTTTTAAAAATCTTTTTTAAGTTATTTAAAGACCTACCTTTAATATCAATTTTTGGTGCCCCTGCTTTATTATTTTTAATTTCGACATCTTTGAATTTTAATTTATTTTCTTGTGATACCGCTTTAAATAGAGCCTCTTTAGCTGCAAATCTTTTTGCAAAACATTCGATTTTATTTTTTCTTTTATTGCAAATACTAATTTCAAAATTAGTGAATATCCTTTTTTTAAAAGAGGAATTTTTTTTACTTAATAAATTTTTAATTCTATTAATATTAACTATATCTGTACCGATACCATATATATTCATTTTGATAATATTTTCTTAAATTTTTTAATTGTTTCCTTTAGACCGACAAAAATGGACTCGCCTACTAAAAAATGGCCTATATTAAATTCTTTAACACCATTAATTTTTGATAAAATTCTTCCTGTGATAAAGTTTATCCCATGACCAGCATGTACTTCTAAACCAATTTTATTAGCAAATAAAACTGCTTTTTTAATTTTTTTAAACTCATTTTTAGTTGATTTTTTTTGATTACTTAAACTACAAAACTTTCCTGTGTGTATTTCAATACAATCCACATTAAGTTTTTTAGCAATTATAATATCACTGATTTTTGGTTCAATAAATAAACTTGTTCTAATCTTTTTTTTTTTAAGTTTTATAATAATTTTTTTTAACAAGCTGAAATTATTCTTTAAATTAAGGCCGCCTTCAGTTGTTATTTCTTTTCGTTTTTCTGGTACAATACAAACAAATGTTGGCTTAAATTTAAGTGATATACTTAACATCTCATTGGTAGGTGCCATTTCTAAATTAAGTGGTATTTTTAATTTTTTCTTTATTGCTTTAAGATCTGAGTCTACTATATGTCTTCTGTCTTCTCTTAAATGAATTGTGATTGAGTTAGCACCATATTTTTGAGCTAACAATGCAGCTCTTAATGGACTCGGATAGTTTTCACCTCTAGCATTTCTAACCGTGGCTACATGATCAATGTTCACCCCTAATCTTGGTGACTTCATTATAAACTTCTACTTCCTGGTTTTATTGCTTTAATTTTTTGTAAGTGTGACGGTAAATTGTTTTTTTCATATGTTGGAATCTGGATTTCAATCTGTGAAATTATTTTTTTGTTAATTTGACTTTTCCCATTTGATCTATCAATTAAGCAAGCATATCCTAAAATTTCTCCTTGATTATTGTCAACTAATTTAGAGCACTCTAAAGATGATTTACCAGTTGTAATTACATCTTCAAGAATTACCACTCTTTGTTTTTTTTTAATTTCAAAACCTCTTCGTAACATAAAATTACCGTCTACCCTTTCAGCAAATATCGTCTCAAGATTTAGTAGTCTTCCAATTTCATATCCAATTACAATTCCACCCATTGCTGGTGATAAAATTAAATCAATTTTACTAAATTCATTGCTGATCTTTTTTGATAGAGATAAGCAAAAATCTTTAGCCTTGGTTGGATTGCTTAAAAGTTTTGCGCACTGAATATATTTGTCACTATGCAATCCGGAAGACAAAATAAAATGCCCCTCTAAAAGAGCATTAGTTTCTTTTAAAATTTTTAAGGACTCTTTGTATGAAAGC
>CETH01105555.1_pt1 | contig 24242 bp, 22 predicted proteins | sample 361461 | NCBI WGS metagenome assembly CETH01 (sample SAMEA2622695, study PRJEB7988) | marine metagenome | isolation source: saline water (ENVO:00002010), including
GAATTAATGAAAAAATATAATGATGCGAAAATAGTTTTTACTGGTGGTTCAGGCTCTCTAAAGTATAAAAGTTTAACCCACGCTAAAGTTGCTAAAGATTTTTTTATTCAACAAAATATTAATATTAATAGAATTATTTTTGAAGATAAGTCAAGAAACACATATGAAAATATATTATTTTCTAAAGAAATAATTCAACCTTTAAATCATGAAAAATGGATTGTAGTTACATCGGCTTTTCATATGAATAGAGTTATAAATATATCTGAAAAACTTAATTGGAAATTAATTCCTTATCCAGTAGATTATAGAAGAAATAAAAAATTTTCATGGAGGCCATCATTCAATTTTTTTGGAAATATTCAATCATTAGAATCTTCATCCCATGAATGGGTTGGCTTGATATCATATTACTTTTTAGGAAGATCAAGTAAAATATATTAAAAAAAAGAATTTAGTTAAAAGAAAAAATAGTTTCTTATAATTTAATTATATCTGATATTATAAATTATATGATATTTAAAAATTTTAATCAATTAAACAAAAGTATAATAAAGTGTAATAAATGCAAAAGATTAGTTAAATTTAGAACTAAAATTGCTTTAGAAAAAAGAAAACAATATTTAGATGAAACTTACTGGGGAAAGCCAGTTCATGGATATGGTGATTTAGATGCTAAATTACTAATCATTGGTTTAGCTCCTGCAGCTCATGGTGCCAATAGGACCGGAAGAGTATTTACAGGTGATAAATCTGCAAATTTTCTTTTTAAGTGTCTTTATAAAGCAAGATTTTCAAATCAAAATAACTCCGATCATGGTAATGATGGATTAAATTTATATAATACATATTTAACTCTAGCTCTAAAATGTGTACCACCAGGGGATAAACCAACAAGTTATGAATTAAAAACTTGTTTTACTTATTTAAAATCAGAGTTTGATCTTTTAAAAAAATCAATAGTTATTTTAGCTTTAGGTAAAATTGCTTTTGATGCATGTGTTAATTTTTATAAAGAAAGATATGATATAAAGAATAAAGATTATTTTTTCTCTCATGGTGGAAAATTTTTAATGCCAGATGGTAAATTACTAATAGGAAGCTATCATCCTAGTCCAAGAAATGTGAATACTAAAAGAATAGATCAAAAAAAAATGCTTTTATTACTTAACAATATTAAAAAAATTTTAGATAAAAATAAAATTTTATGAAAAAATTTTATAAACTTATTTTTTTTGTAATATTCTCACTAATATTTTTATATTTTGGATTGAGTTTTTATCTAGCTAATACAATATTAAAAATGAATCATACTTGTGGTGATTCTTCTGGATTTTCACCTAACACTTGGAAAGTTTTAGCAGATCACAATATGAAAAGTGAATCAAGAATTAATCTTAGGAATAATTTTGAAGAATCTAAATATTATTTAGATAAATGGGAGAGTGTTAATTTTAAATCACGAGGAGAGGATATTAATATAAGTGGATGGCTATTTAATTATCATATTAACCAGCCAGTAGTTATTGTCGTTCATGGTATTTTTCCTAATGGAAAATGTAAATTTGAATCAAACTTGATAGCAAGTTTGTTAATTAAAAATAGTATTAATGTTTTAACAATTGATTTAAGAAATTATGGTGAAAGTGATATAGTTAGTAATTACGAGAATCTTGGATTGACCTCATACAGAGATGTTTTAGGTGCCTATGATTATTTAAGAGAAAATGGATATAGTCAAAATCAAATAGGTTTAATAGGATTATCTCTTGGTGCAAGCACAGTAATTATTGCATCAAAATACGAAGATTCTATTAAAGCTATTTGGTCAGAAAGTTCTTTAGCTAAATTTAATATGATTTTAACTGAAGAAATTGGACGATATGGTTTTCCTAATATTTTTGGTTTTGGAGTAAAAATTGTAGGTTCATTACTTTCAGGTGTAGATCCAAATAATTTAAATCCCGTATATTATCTCAATGCAAATTCTAATTATTTTTTTACTCATGGAGATGATGATGAAAGAGTATATGTAAACCATTTTTATTATTTTAAAAAATATGCAGAAAGTAAAAATATTAGTGCTGAATTTTGGTTAATTAAAAATTCTGGACACATTGATGGGTTGATAAAAAATCCTGAGTTATATGGAAAGAAAATGAAAGATTTTTTTAAAAAGAACTTAAAATAAAATTGCTGAGTAGATAAACTAGAACCTGTACCTTGGCAGACACTTCTCTAGCCTTGAAAACCCTAAATCACTCGGCGGAAGTGATTAAAATATTTTTATGCGTTCCTCCCAGAATGAATAAAAATAAGAGCTTAACTACTCAGCAAATAGCTAAATTAATGCTAAATAATAAATATTTCAATTGTTTAATTATTTCAAAAAATAACTTAAATTATGTAGTATCAAGTTATAAACTATGGTTTAATTTTAACATTTATTCAGTTTTCAAAAAATATTCACATATTTATCCACAGTTTATAGTCAAAAATACAACAATCAAAAGACATGAAAAATTTTGAAATTCCCTGTAAAATCACTAATTAATAAATGTAAACAAAAAAAATATAATTTTTTATGAACAATATAAGACCTTTATCTCCACACATTACTATCCATAAATGGATTTTGACTCAAATAATGTCAATTAGCCATAGAGCCACTGGTATAGGCTTTTCTATAGGTCTTTTGTTTATTGCTTTGTGGATGACTTCTTTTGTTTTAGGTCCAAACTATTATGAATTTTTTAAATTAATTTTTTATAACATTTTTGGAAAAATAATTTTTATAGTTATAGTATTTTGTTTTATTTTTCATTTTATTGATGAATTTCGTAAGATATTTTGGGCATTTGGTTTAGGCTTAAGTTTAATTTCTATAAAGATATCTAGCTATATAATTATTTTGATTTCTTTAATTTTAACTTTTTTAGTTTTTATCTTTTTGCTATGACTTTTGAAACAATAAAATGGGTATATCAGCGTATTTCTACATCACTGATCATTATATTATCTATTTGGCTTGCTAATGAAGCTTATAAGATAGATAATTATGATTATGAAACAATTGATATTTTTTTTAAAAATTTTAAAAATTTATTTTTATTTTCTTTTTTAATTATTTTTTCAATTTTGCATACTTCTATTGAAGTTTTTCATGCAATTAATGATTATTTTGGTGATACTAAAATTGAAAAAAATATTAAATTTATAATTAAATCATTATATTTTTTAGTTTTTACAATTATTTTAATATTTATAAACAATTTTAATTATTAGTTATGGTTAGTAGTTATAAAATAGTGAATCACCAATATGATGTTTTAGTTATTGGAGCAGGTGGTTCAGGACTTCGCGCTACTTTAGGATGTGCAGAATTAGGACTTAAAACTGCATGTATTACAAAAGTTTATCCTACAAGGAGTCATACAGTAGCAGCTCAAGGGGGTATAGGTGCTGCTTTGGGAAACATGGGAGATGACAATTGGGAATGGCATATGTATGATACTGTTAAAGGTTCAGATTGGCTGGGTGATCAGGATGCTATTGAATATTTAACTTCAAATGCTCCTCAAGCTGTTATTGAACTCGAACATTATGGAATGCCCTTTACTCGTACTGCAGAGGGAAAAATATATCAAAGACCTTTTGGTGGCCACATTAAACAAAAAGGAGAAGGTGATCCAGCTATGCGTGCTTGTGCCGCTGCCGATAGAACTGGTCATGCATTATTGCATACACTTTTTCAACAATCTCTAAAACATAAAGTTAATTTTTTTGTTGAATATTTTGTAATAGATTTATTAAAAGATAATGAAGGAAAATGTTGTGGCGTTATTGCTTGGTGTCTTGAAGATGGAAGCTTACACGTTTTTCAATCTCATATTACTATTATAGCTACAGGGGGTTATGGCAAAACATTTTATTCATCAACAAGTGCACATATATGTACAGGAGATGGAAATGCTATGGCTTTAAGAAGTGGCTTACCCTTATCTGACATGGAATTTATCCAATTTCACCCAACTGGTTTATATGGAATAGGAGTTCTAATTACGGAAGGTGCTAGAGGAGAGGGCGGCTATTTAACCAACAAGTATGGTGATAAGTTTATGGAAAATTATGCACCAAGGGTAAAAGATCTTGCATCAAGAGATGTTGTTAGTAGAGCTATAACAATAGAAGTGAATAAAGGAAGAGGGTGTGGAGAAGAACAAGATCATGTACTACTACATTTAGAACATATAGACTCTCAAATTTTACATAAGAGATTGCCTGGAGTAATAGAGCATGCAAAAATATTTACTGACATAGATGCCTCAAATCAGCCTATTCCTGTAATACCTACAGTTCATTATAATATGGGGGGAATTCCAACAAATTATAGAACTGAAGTCTTATCACCTTCTATAAATGATAAAGAAAAAATATATGAGGGTCTTTTAGCTATAGGCGAAGCAGCATGTGTGTCAGTTCATGGAGCTAATAGACTTGGAACTAATTCATTAATTGATCTTGTTGTTTTTGGCAAAAGAGCAAGCATTACCGCTAAAGAAAAAATAAAATCATATAAATCATATTCAAAAATTGAAAAAGATTACATAGATAAAATTATTAGTCGTTTTGATAATCTCAGAAATTCAAAAGGTGAAAATAAAGTTGGTAAAATTAGATTAAAAATGCAAAAAATAATGCAAAAACACTGCGGAGTATTTAGAAACAAGGAAACTTTATCTAAAGGCATTGAAAAAATTAATGATGTTTTTGACATGTTTAATGATGTTTCTATCACAGACAAGTCAACAATATTTAATACTGATTTAGTTGAGGCTTTAGAATTAGATAATTTGATAGCTCAATCAAAAGTAACTCTTGCATCTGCAATTAATAGAAATGAAAGTCGAGGAGCTCATGCTCGTGAAGATTTTCCAAATAGAGATGATGATAAATGGCTAGTTCATTCATTAACTTGGCTTAGGGAAGATGGAAATACAGAGTTTAATACTAGACCAGTTCATTTAAACACTTTAACTAATCATACACAAAGTATTCCTCCAAAAAAAAGAGTTTATTAGTGCTTGTTCTTATAATATAAGTTAAATAAATGGCTCAAATTAGTCTACCTAATAACTCAATATATAAAAAAGGAAACTATTATAAAATTGATAATCCTAAAAGATTAAAAAAAATAAATGTTTATAGGTGGAATCCTGAAAATAATAAAAATCCAAAAATAGATACATTTGAAATTGATTTAGACAATTGTGGTCAAATGGTTTTAGATGCGCTGATATTAATAAAAGATGACATAGATTCATCTTTAACTTTTAGAAGATCATGCAGAGAAGGTGTTTGTGGTTCATGTGCTATGAATATAGATGGCAGAAATACTTTAGCTTGTCAAAAAAATATTAATGAAATTAAAAAAGATATCAATATTTTCCCCCTTACTCACTTACCAGTAATTAAAGATTTAGTCGTTGATCTTAGTCATGCTTTTAATCAACTAAAATTTATAGAACCATGGCTTCAAAATAATTTTGGAAAAATTTCTGATCAAGAACAAAATCAATCATTAAAAGATCGATCTAAAATTGATGGTTTATGGGAATGTATTTTGTGTTTTTGCTGCACTACTTCATGTGTAAGTTATTGGTGGAATGGAGATAAATATTTAGGACCCGCAGCACTATTACAAGCTTCTAGATGGGTAAATGATAGTAGAGATCAAGAAAAGAAAAAAAGATTGAAATATATCGAAAAAAATTCAAATATTCATAATTGTCATTCTATTATGAATTGTGCAAGCTCATGTCCTAAAGGGCTTAATCCAGGAAAAGCCATTGCAAAACTAAAAAAACAAATTGTGACAAATCTTTAAAAAAATGAAAAAAATATCGCTTATAGGAGCTGGAAATATTGGAGGAACTTTAGCACATTTAATCGCTTTAAAGGATCTTGCAAATATAACTTTAATTGATGTTGCCAAAGGAATTCCACAAGGAAAAGCTCTTGATATTTCTCAATCTTCATCAGTAGAATTATTTGATTTAAAAATACAAGGTTCTAATAACTATTCTGCAATGAAGGATTCAGATGTAGTTATTATCACCGCAGGCATTCCTAGATTACCAGGAATGACAAGAGACGACTTATTAGAAACTAATACTAAAATTATATCTGATGTAGGTAAGGCAATAAAGAAATTTTGTCCCAAAGCTTTTTTGATTTGTATAACTAATCCTCTTGATGCTATGGTAAGTGTTCTCCAATTTTCCTCAAAAGTAAAACCCAATATGTGTGTTGGTATGGCCGGAATACTTGATAGTTCTAGAATGAAATATTTTATAGCTCAAGAATTAAAAGTATCTATTCAAAATATTGAAACTTTTGTATTAGGGGGGCACGGAGATACCATGGTTCCAATGTTAAGATATACAAAAATTTCAGGAATTCCCATTGAAAAATTTATAAAAAATAAAATGATATCTCATTCAAAACTAAATAGTATTATTAAAAGAACTCAAGATGGTGGCGGTGAAATAAATAGACTTTTAAAAAAAGGAACTGCTTTTTATGCACCTGCATCATCAGCAGTGCAGATGGCAGAGTCTTATTTAAAAAATAAAAAAATGCTTTTGCCTTGTGCGGCTTATTTAAATGGAGAATATGGTGTTAAAGACTTTTATGTAGGGGTTCCAGTCATAATAGGGAAAAAAGGGGTAGAAAAGATAATCGAATTAAGTTTAAATGATCAAGAAAGAAAAAAATTTAATAAATCAATACAGGCTGTTAAACAACTAACTAAGAAAGCTTTAAAATTAGTTTGAAGTTATAATGAATCTTCATGAATATCAGGCAAAAGCAATTTTGAAGGATTTCAATTTACCTATTTTGAAAGGCAAATATTATATAAATGATTTATCAAGTGTCGAAAAGGATCTAGAAACATTAAAAGGACCTCCTTGGGTAGTAAAAGCTCAAATTCATGCAGGCGGAAGAGGAGCTGGATATTTCAAAAATAATTTTAATAAAAATGGGGGTGTTCAAGTAATTTCGAAAAAAAAAGATGTTTTAGAGATTGCTAAGATGATGCTGGGCAACACTTTAATAACAAAACAAACAGGAAAAGATGGAAAAAAAGTAAGTAGAATTTTTATTGAACAAGGATGCACAATATTAAAAGAATTTTATTTAAGTGTTTTAATAGATCGATCAAAATCAAAACCTATGATGATAATTTCAAGCGAAGGTGGAATAGATATAGAAGAGATAGCTTTAAAAAGTCCTGAAAAAATTGAAAAAATTCTTTTATCTATGTTGGATGAATTTGAATTACCTGCAAATCTAAAATCAAAACTCAGTTTAACAGAAAATCAATATGAAAAATTTGTTAATATTTGTATTAATTTAGTTAAAGCTTTTAAAAGTTTAGATGCTACTTCTATAGAAATAAATCCTCTAGTATTAGATAATAATAATGAATTTTTTTTGTTAGATTCAAAAATTTCAATTGATGATAATGCTTTATTTCGACATCCTGAAATTGAAAAACTAAAAGATATTTCTGAAGAAAATCCTTTTGAACTAGAGGCAACTAGAAATCAAATGAATTATGTTAAACTTAACGGCTCTATAGGATGTATTGTAAATGGTGCCGGACTTGCGATGGCTACTATGGATATAATTAAAAATTTTGGCGAAGAACCTGCTAACTTTTTAGATTTAGGAGGAACAGCAAACAAAGATCGAGTTGTTAAGGCTTTTAAAATAATTCAATCAGATGAAAAAGTAAAATCAGTTTTAATTAACATTTTTGGAGGAATTGTTCGTTGTGATATTATCGCGACTGGAATTGTTGAAGCAATTAAAGAACTAAATTTTAAATTACCTTTGGTTATACGCTTTCAAGGTACAAATGCCTCTAAAGGAAGAGATATAATCAATGAATCTTCTTTAAATATTTTTTCTATAGAGGATTTTTCAGAGGCAGCAAAAAAAGTTGTTGATTTAATAAAAAAATAAAATGTCTATAATTATAAATAAAAATACAAAAGTCTTATGTCAGGGATTTACAGGGTCACAAGGAACTTTTCATTCTCAACAAGCTATAGATTATGGAACGAATATGGTTGCTGGAGTCACACCTGGAAAAGGGGGCACATCTCATTTAGGTCTCCCGGTTTTTGATAAAGTGAAAGAAGCAGTAAATTATACTAAAGTAGATGCAACAGTAATTTATGTGCCAGCAAAATATGCTACAAAAGCAATTCATGAAGCTTTAGACTCAGATATAAAAATTATTGTTTGTATTACAGAAGGGATTCCAGTTTTAGATATGGTAGAAATAAAAAAAAGAATAGTAGATAAAAAAACATATTTTATTGGCCCTAATTGCCCAGGCTTGATAACTCCAGATGAATGTAAAATTGGAATAATGCCAGGATTTATTCATAAAAAAGGAAAAGTAGGAATAGTGAGTAGATCGGGCACATTAACTTATGAAGCAGTTTGGCAAACATCTCAAATTGGATTAGGTCAAACAACATGTATCGGAATAGGCGGGGATCCTATACATGGATTAAATTTTATTGATTGTATTCAAATGTTTTTAAGAGATGAGGCAACTAAAGGTATTTTAATAATAGGTGAAATTGGTGGAACTGCCGAAGAAGAAGCAGCCGAATTTATTAAAAATACTAAAATTAAAAAACCCATTTCAGCATTTATTGCAGGTCTTTCTGCTCCAAAAGGAAAACGTATGGGTCATGCAGGAGCTATAATTTCTGGCAATAAGGGTACGGCTGTATCAAAAATTGATGCATTAAAAAAAGCAGGTGTTTTAATAGCTCCATCTCCAGCTAAACTTGGGGAAACAATGCTTAAAGCAATGCAAGAATGGCATGATAGGATTAATTAGATTGTATAGTATCTTTTTTATAATTGGAATATAGAAAGATATGGAAACTAATTTTTTAAACAGCACAAATGCATTATATGTAGCTGAATTATTTTTCAAATATATCGAAGACTCAAATTCAATAGATAAGGAATGGGCAAGTTTTTTTGATTCCCTAAATGAAGATGAAATTTCAGTAATAAAAGATTTTAGAGGTCCAGAATGGAAAAAACGTCCATCTAAAGTTATTGAACATACAAAAAATTTGAATAAATCTAATTTTGACAAAAAATATAAAAAAGAATCATTTATTAATTCAACTTTAGATTCAATTAGAGCTTTAAGATTAATTAGAGCTTATAGAATTATAGGACATTTAATTGCTGATCTTGATCCACTTAAATTACAGCCAAATAATTACCACTCTGAACTAGATTATAAATTTTATGGATTTACGGAAAATGATTTAGATAAAGATATTTTTATAGATGGAAGTTTAGGTTTAGAGAATACATCATTAAGAAATATTTTAAAAATATTAAAAGACACCTATTCTGCTTCAATTGGAGTTGAATTTCAACATATTCAAGTTCCAGAACAAAAGCAATGGGTTCAAGAAAGAATAGAAGAAGTTAGAAATAAAACTTTATTTACTAATAAAGGCAAAATAGCTATATTTGATCGTTTGCTTCAATCAGAGTTATTTGAAAAATTTTTAGATAAAAAATTTGTAGGTTCAAAAAGATATGGCCTTATTGGTGGAGAGTCAATGATTCCAGGTATTGAACAAATAGTAAAACAAGCATGTTTAAATGGAGTTGAAAATATTTTTATAGGAACAGCTCATAGAGGAAGATTAACATTATTGGCTACTGTTTTAGGCATGTCTTATAAAAGTATTTTATCGAAATTTAGAGGAGACTTAAATGATCCCAATGAGTTTTTAGGATCTGGAGATGTCAAATATCATTTAGGTGCCTCTACAGATAGGGAGTTTAATGAAAATAAAATTCATTTATCACTCACTCCTAACCCTTCTCATTTAGAAGCTGTAAACCCAGTTGTTATGGGTAAGGTTCGAGCAAAGCAAACTGAACTTAAAGATAAAACCTGTGATAAAGTTTTTGGATTGTTAATTCATGGAGATGCAGCTATTGCAGGTCAAGGGGTTGTGGCAGAAACTTTTGCAATGTCTCAGTTAAGAGGCTTTAGAACAGGAGGCACTATTCATTTTGTTATAAATAATCAAATTGGATTTACAACAATGCCACTCTATGGTCGTTCAGCTCCTTATTGTACAGAAATCGCAAAAATGGTTCAAGCGCCTATTTTTCATGTAAATGGAGATAATCCCGAAGCAGTTGTTCATGTTTGTAGAATAGCTACAGAGTTTAGAAATAAATTTAAAGAAGATGTAGTGGTAGATATGTTTTGTTATCGTCGCTCAGGTCATAATGAATCTGATGAACCTTCATTTACACAGCCACTTATGTATCAGAAAATTAAAAAGCATCCAACGACTCTAGAAAAATATAAAAAACAATTAATCGATCAAAAAATATTAAATGATAATGAATGTGAAAATAAAAAAAATGAATTTGAAAATTTTTTAAATAATGAGTTTGAAAATGCTTCTTCCTTCAAATCTGATGTGGATTGGTTTGAGGGTAGCTGGTCAGGTTTATCTACAGCAACATTAGGATCTAGAAGAGGTTTAACATCAATAAAAGAAAAAGATCTAATTTCTATAAACTCTGCGATTCATAAAATACCTTTAGGTTTTAATGTTCACAAAAAAATTGAGAGAATATATAAACAGAGAAAAGAATCAGTTGAAGAGAGAAAAGCAATAGATTGGTCAACAGCTGAGTCTTTAGCTTTTGCATCTTTATTAAGTGAGGGTTATGGAGTTAGATTATCAGGACAGGATAGTGGAAGAGGTACTTTTAGTCAAAGACATGCAGTTTTATATGATCAAATTAATGAGAAAAGATATGTACCTTTAAGACATTTTTTACCAAAGCAAGGATATTTTGAAATAATTGATAGCTTCTTATCAGAGATGGGAGTTCTAGGTTTTGAATATGGTTATTCTCAAGCTGATCCTAATACTTTAGTGTTGTGGGAGGCTCAATTTGGAGATTTTGCAAATAATGCACAAACAATAATAGATCAATTTATTGCTACTGGAGAAAGAAAATGGTTAAAAATGTCAGGTTTAACTCTTTTATTACCACATGCGCATGAAGGACAAGGCCCGGAGCATAGCAGCAGCAGATTAGAAAGATTTTTGCAAATGTGTGCTGAAGATAATATGCAAATAATTAATTGCACTACCCCTGCAAACTATTTTCATGCTTTAAGAAGACAAATACATAGAAAATTTAGAAAACCTCTTGTAATTTTAACTCCTAAATCTACTTTAAGACATAAAAAGAATATTTCCCCAATTGAGCATTTTACAAATAATTCTACCTTTCATAGAATTATCTCCAATTATTCAGATAAAAAAAATGCAAAACGTTTACTATTATGTTCTGGAAAAATTTATTTTGAGTTGCAAGATTATTTGGAAGAATCAAAGATAAAAGACGTGTTTATTTTAAGATTAGAGCAACTATATCCATTTCCATATGAAGCTTTAAAATCTGAACTTAAAAATAATTTAAACTGTGAAATAATATGGGTTCAAGAAGAACCAAAAAATATGGGTGCTTGGGGATTTATTAGAAGTAGAGTTGAAAGTACTATGAAATCAATCAAATTTAATCAAAAGAATTTATTATTCATTGGCAGAAAGGCTGCTGCCTCTTCAGCAACAGGTATTTTCCAGAGACATTTACAAAATCAAAAAAACATCATAAGACTAGCTACACAAGCAAAAATAGATGAAATCAAAGAATCATGGGAAGGCGTATCTTTAATTAAATATGAACTGCCAATTGAATAATCATCACAAAATGTTAAATATATAAACATATGTCATTAAAAATTATTGTTCCTTCTCTAGGAGAATCTATAACTGAGGCTACAGTATCTAAGTGGTTAAAAAAAGTAGGAGATTCATTTGAAGTTGATGATCCTTTAGTTGAGATTGAAACAGATAAAATTACGGTTGAGGTTCCTGCACCAGCTGCTGGGATTTTATCCGAAATAAAAATCAAAGAAGGTAACGATGTAAATATTGGAGGAGTACTTGGAATAATAGAAAAATCAGATAATTTAAAATCTTCAAAAAAACAAGCCCCTCCAAAAGATTATAATCTTGAATCACAACATACATTACGTCAAAATGTTAATAAAAATGATAATGGAGTTAATAGTCCATTTAACAGTGCTAAACTATCACCATCAGCCGAAAAGCTTTTAGATGAAAAAAATATAGATGTTACTCAAATAAAATCCTCAAGGAAAGATGGTAGAATCAATAAATCTGATGTTGTTGAATATTTAAAAGATCCACTAAGTCAGGAATCGCAAAAAGATGAAAAAGAAGAAATAGTTCCAATGTCAAAAATTAGACAAACTATTGCTCTAAAATTAAAAAAGTCTCAAAATACTGCTGCAATTTTAACAACTTTTAACGAAGTAGATATGAGTGAAATAATAAAGGTAAGAAATTTAAAGAAAAATGAATTTTTTGAAAGATATGGGGTTAAATTAGGTTTAATGTCCTTCTTTATTAAGGCTTCAATTTTGGCACTTAAGGAGTATCCCGCAGTAAATTCTGAAATCAGAGATGAAAAAATTATTTATAAGAATCATTTTGATATTGGAATTGCTGTTGGAACTGAAAAAGGTTTGGTTGTGCCAGTTTTAAAATCTGCAAATAATATGACTTTTGGTGAAATTGAAAAAAAAATTATTGAATTAAGCGATAAAGCAAAAAGTGGTCAATTAACAATGAAAGATCTTTCAGGTGGGACTTTTACTATTACTAATGGAGGGGTTTATGGTTCAATGCTTAGCACCCCTATTATTAATAGCCCTCAATCTGGAATACTAGGAATGCATAATATTGTTAAAAGACCTTTTGTTGTTTCCGATGAAATAGTAATTAGACCAATAATGTATTTAGCTTTAAGCTATGATCATCGAATTGTTGATGGCAAAGAAAGTGTTGGTTTTCTTATAAAAATCAAGGAATTGTTAGAACATCCATCATCTTTAATTCTTGGAATATAATGTTTGATTATGATCTAGTTGTAATTGGTTCTGGCCCTGGTGGTTATGTAGCATCAATAAGAGCAGCTCAATTAGGGATGAAAGTAGCTTGTATTGAAAAGAACAATACTTTAGGGGGAACTTGTTTAAATATAGGCTGTATTCCTTCAAAAGCATTGTTAAATTCCTCTGAAAAGTATTTAGATGTATTAAATCATTATAATGAACATGGAATTAAGATTGATAAAGTTGATTTGAATCTTTCCGAATTAATGAATAGAAAAAATCAAATTGTAAAAAAATTAACTTCTGGAATTGAATTCTTATTTAAAAAAAATAAAATTACTTTTTTAAAAGGAGAAACTTCATTTGTTGATAAAAGAACTATTAAAATTGAATCAAATAAAAAAATAAACATCACTGCAAAAAAATATATTATTGCTACAGGATCTAATTCGATTTCAATACCAAATATTATCATTGATGAAAAACAAATTATAACATCAACTGGAGCCTTGTCTCTAAAAACAATTCCTAATAAAATGTTAGTAATTGGAGGAGGTTATATTGGTTTAGAAATGGGATCTGTTTGGTCAAGATTAGGTGCTGATGTTACTGTTGTTGAAGCATTAGATAGAATAGTACCTAATATGGATCTAGAAATATCTAATGAATTTTTAAAATGTTTAAAAAAACAAGGAATTAAATTTGTTTTTTCTCATAAGGTTTTATCTGCAAAAAAAACATCTAATCTTGTTGAAGTAACTTTAAATTCATTATCTAATCAAAAAAAAATTATAGAAAAGTATGATATAGTATTAGTTGCTGTCGGAAGACAACCCAATACTCAAAAATTGAATTTAGAAAAGATTGGGATTGATTTAGATCAAAATAATGCAATTAAAATTAATAAAGAATTTAAAACTAGTGTAGCAGATATATATGCCATAGGGGACGTAGTGTCGGGGCCTATGCTTGCACATAAAGCAGAGGAGGAAGGAGTTGCTTGTGTAGAAATGATTAATGGTCAAAAACCAAAAATTAATTATGATTCAATTCCAGCAATAATATATACTAGCCCTGAGGTAGCCTCAGTTGGGAAAACTGAGGAGGAATTAAAAAAATTAAATACTCAATATTTTTCTGGTAAATTTCCCTTTAATGCAAATGGACGTGCCTTGACGACTTCAAACACAGAAGGCTTTGTTAAAATTTTAGCAGATAAAAAAAATGATACTATTCTAGGAGCTCATATTATTGGACATGATGCAGGCCAACTAATATCAGAAATAGTAACTGTTATAGAGTTTGGAGGAAGTTCTGAAGATATAGCCAGAATTTGTCATGCTCACCCAACCACTAGTGAGGCTGTCAAAGAAGCTGCTCTTAATGTTAGTGGTAGAGCTATACATATTTAAAAACATTATTTTTTTTCAAGATCACTGAATTTTATTTCTAATACCTTGATTAGATAATTAATCAGATCAACTTTATGAGATTTTTCGAATTTGTTTTCTTTTTTAGATCCCATAGCAATAATTAGATAACTATTATTTAATTTTATTTTTATTAAAATATATGAATTTATAAACTTATAATTTTTTTCGAAAAAAGTAATTAAACCTTTTGGACTCTGATCTAAATTTGTTTGCAAATTGCCTTTAAAAAATTTTGATGATATTTTATCACTCAAACATATTATTTTATTATTTTTTAAATTATTGTTATTAGAAAATAAACTTACGAAATCACAATCTAGTAAATATTTAAAATCATCAATTATTAAATCAAGTAATTTATTTGTTGATTGTATTTTGATTATTTTTAATGTAGACTTTAGTATTCTGTTTCGTGAAATTATATTTAAATTATCTATTTTAATTATTTCGGTTAATTTCTTTTTAACTAAATCATATTTTTCTTTAAACTTTTTGGATCTATAAGCATTTAAATCTATTATTTTATTTGATAATTCAATACTATTTGGAATTTTTAATTCATTCAATAAATTTGGATATTTAATAAAAAAATTTGTATTTTTTTTAAGATAATTTATAATAGATTCTTCGTAAGAGTTTTTAACCATTTATTTTGGTAAAATAGATTGACCAGTCTTATGCCAGTCTTCTAAAAAAGCTTTTAGGCCTTTATCTGTAAGTTGATGTTTGTATAGTTCATTTAGTACTTTTGGAGGAATTGTAGCAACATCAGCTCCAATCAATGCTGATTCAATTATATGCTCTTGATTTCTAATTGAGGCAACTAAGACTTGAGTTTCAAAACCATAATTTTCATAAATAACTACAATTTCTTCTATAAGATTCATTCCTTTTTGCCCTATATCATCTAATCTTCCAACAAAAGGAGATATAAAAGTTGCACCAGCTTTAGCAGCTAAAAGTGCTTGAGCAGCAGAAAAACATAAAGTTACATTAACCATAATACCTTCATTACGAAGTTTTTTGCAAGTTTTAAGCCCATCAACGGTGAGTGGAACTTTTACAGCAACATTTTTTGCAATTGAAGATAAAAATTTTCCTTCTTCAAACATTTTATTATGCTCAGTTGCTGTAACTTCAGCACTTACAGGACCCTCAACTATTGAACAAATACTTTTTATGGTTTGTTTAATATCCCCACCTTGTTTAGCTATTAATGATGGGTTTGTTGTTACTCCATCAACAAAGCCTGTTGGGACAAGGTTTTCTATCTCATTTATATTTGCAGTATCCACAAAAAATTTCATTGTTTCCTGTATAACATAAAAGGATTAATTAAAATAATAATATAAGTTAATATTAATTTAAAATGTATTGCAATATTCTATTAACAAAGCCTTTTAATCAGCTTTTTACTTATAAAAGTAAGATAGGACAACAAGTAAAACCAGGAAGTGTTGTGATAGTTCCATTTGGTGCTAAAAAATTAGAAGTTGGTCTCGTATATTCTGTTTTAGAAAACAAGCCAAAAAATGATAAAGTTTTTAAAATTAAATACATTCATTCAATAATAAACCATGTTGTTATTAATCATAAAATAATAGAATTTGTAAATTGGATATCAGATTTTACATTATCACCCAAAGGAAGTGTTTTAAAATTATTTTTAGTTAATAAAAATATAATTGATTATGAATCAAAAGATCAAATAAATAATTTAAATAATTTTAAAGAAATTAAATTTAATTTTGAACAACAAAAAGTATTTAATCAAATAAATAAATTTTTATATAAAAAATTTCAAACTATTGTTTTACAAGGCGTTACTGGTTCTGGAAAAACAGAGGTCTATTTTAATGCAATTCAAAAAATTTTAGTTAAGAAAAACCAAATATTAATTATGCTTCCCGAGATATCTCTTACTCCTCAGCTTGAAATCCGTTTTAAAGATCGTTTTGGCTTCACTCCTGAAATATGGCATTCTAAAATTTCTGAAGCAAAGAAAAAAAACATATGGCATAATTGCTTAAAAGGATCTTCAAGAATCATATTGGGAGCAAGATCTAGTCTCTTTTTACCATTTAAAAATTTGGGATTAATAATTGTTGATGAAGAGCATGACTCTTCTTTTAAGCAAGAAGAAAATATTAGGTATAATGCTAGAGATTTGGCAATTGTAAAAAGTAAAATAGAAAAAATACCTATTATATTATCTTCTGCTACGCCTTCTTTAGAAACTCACTATAATATTTTTAAAAAAAAATATTTTCACGTTTTTTTACCATCTCAATATTCTGGTCTCAGTTTACCTGCAATTGAAATTATTGACATGAAAAAAGAAAATTTAGATAAAAATAAATTTCTTTCTAAAAATTTAATTAACAATGTTAAAACTAATCTTGATAACAGACAACAAGTGTTATTATTTTTAAATAGAAGAGGTTATTCACCTTTAGTTGTGTGCAGAGGCTGTGGTTATAAATATCATTGTGAAAATTGTTCATCTTTTTTAGTTATGCATAAAAATAAAAAAAGATTAGTATGTCATCACTGCGGATTAATAAAAGAATTTAATAATATTTGTCATTCTTGTAGAAAAGATAATTTTTTAAAATTTATTGGTCCTGGTGTTGAAAAGTTAGAAGAAGAGGTTAAATTTAATTTTCCTAAAGCCACGATAAAAGTTATGTCTAGTGATACTGCCAACACCCCCGCTAAAGTAAAAAAAATAGTTTTTGATTTTGAAAAAAATAATATTAATATTTTAATTGCTACGCAATTAATGGCAAAAGGATATCATTTTTCTAATTTATCATTAGTCGGAATAATTGATGCAGATTCAGCTTTTATGGGTTCAGATATGCGAGCTATGGAAAAAACTTATAATCTGTTAGAGCAAGTAGGTGGCAGAGCTGGAAGAGAAAGAAGGACAGGCAAAGTTATTGTTCAATCGTATTTTGAAGATCATCCTATTATAAAAGCATTTGAAAAAAGGGATAGAAAAGATTTTATAAATAAGTCTCTTATAGAGAGAAAAAAATTTAGTTTGCCTCCATATGTATATCTAACATCAATAATTGTTTCTGGCTCATCTAAAAATCAGGTTCAATCATATTGTTACAAATTATCAAAAAATGTAAAAATTGATGACAAAGTTTTAATGTATGGGCCTGTAGAAGCCCCATTTTTTCTGCTTAGGGGAAAATATAGGTATAGATTTCTTTTTAAATCAAAAAAAAGAAAGCTTCTTAACAATTTTGTAAAAAACATGATAGACTTGACCCCTTTAGAAACTAATATAAAAGTATCTATAGATGTCGATCCACAATCTTTTAGTTAAGTTATTCACAATATGAAATATTTTTTGCATTTTTCTGATTTTATTAATAAACTCAAAGTTTGCGTTAATTAAATGATATGTTAGATAGCTTCATTCAATAATTTTATGGAATTTTAAAGTGTCTTCTAAAAATACATCAGTAAATTTAATAGCTAATAGATATGCTTCGGCTTTATACGATTTAGCCAGTGATTCTAAGTGTATAGAAGAAGTATTAAAGAATCTGGAATTTATAAATACAGTATTTGAAAACAATAAAGATTTTAAATTATTGATTAAGAGTCCACTTATTAACTCATCTGATAAGTTAATAATATTAGAAAAAATTACATCAAAAAATTCAATTCATAATCTTACTCTTAAATTTATTAAATTATTATCTACAAATAAAAGGATCAATATTCTTAATCTAATAATTTTAGAGTTTAATAAGATAAATTCTCAAAAAAGAGGTGATGTATTAGCTAATATAACATCAGCGGATGTATTGAATAACAATCAAAAAGATGAAATTAATAATAAGTTAAAGAAATTATTTGGAGATAAATTATCTTTAAACTTTAATACTGATAAAAATATTATTGGAGGATTAATAATTAAAGTTGGTTCAAAGATGATTGACACTTCAATTTCATCAAAGATAAATAATTTGGAAATTGCTATGAGGGGGAATTAATGGAAATTAAAGCAGCAGAGATTTCTTCAGTTATAAAAGATCAAATATCTAATTTTGATTCAAAGGCAGATGTAGCTGAAGTTGGTACGGTTTTGAGCATTGGAGATGGTATTGCTAGAGTATATGGATTAGATCAGGTGCAAGCAGGAGAAATGGTTGAATTTCCAGGTGGTGTAAAAGGAATGGCATTAAATCTAGAAATGGACAATGTGGGAGTAAGTATTTTTGGTGATGATACTGGTATTAAAGAAGGCGATACAGTTAAAAGAACAGGTGAGATTGTTGATGTGCCTGTTGGAAAAGAACTTTTAGGAAGAGTAGTTGATGGACTTGGAAATCCTATAGATGGCAAAGGTGCTATTAATTCAAAAAATAAAAGAAGAATCGAATTAAAAGCTCCAGGAATTATTCCTCGACAAAGTGTAAAAGAGCCAATGCAGACGGGGATAAAAGCTTTAGATGCATTAGTTCCCATAGGCAGGGGACAACGAGAATTAATAATAGGAGATAGACAAACTGGAAAAACTGCAGTTGCATTGGATACAATTTTAAATCAAAAAAAAGTAAATAAATCAAATAATGAAAAAGAAAAACTTTATTGTATTTATGTTGCTATTGGCCAAAAAAGATCCACGGTTGCTCAAATTGTAAAAACTTTAGAAGATAATGGTGCTTTAGAATATACGATTGTTGTTAGTGCTACTGCTTCTGAGCCAGCACCATTGCAGTTTTTGTCTGCATATACTGGCTGTACTATGGGAGAATATTTTAGAGATAATGGAATGCATGCGCTTATCATTTATGATGATTTATCAAAACAGGCAGTAGCTTATAGACAGATGTCACTTTTGCTCAGACGTCCTCCAGGAAGAGAAGCTTATCCGGGAGATGTATTTTATATTCATAGCAGATTGTTAGAAAGGGCAGCAAAAATGAGTGAAGAACATGGGGGTGGCAGTTTAACAGCTCTTCCAATTATTGAAACTCAAGCTGGAGATTTGTCTGCATATATCCCAACTAACGTTATATCAATAACTGATGGTCAAATTTTTCTTGAAACCAATTTATTTTTTGCAGGAATAAGACCTGCAATTAATGTTGGATTGTCTGTTAGTCGTGTAGGTTCTGCGGCTCAAACTAAAGCTATGAAAAAAATTGCTGGTTCAATAAAATTAGAACTTGCTCAATATAGAGAAATGGCAGCATTTGCTCAGTTTGCATCAGATTTAGATGCTTCAACAAGAAAGTTACTTGATAGGGGAGCTAGACTTACAGAACTACTAAAGCAGGGACAATATTCTCCACTAACTGTTCCAGAACAAGTTGTATCAATTTATAGTGGAGTTAATGGCTATCTCGACGATATTCCTATAAATGAAGTAGGTGAATTTGAAAAAGAATCCTTAATAGAAATAAGATCAAAACACCAAGATCTTTTAGATTCTATTGAGACAGAAAAAGAACTAACAAAAGAAAATTCAGAAATTCTAAAGTCTTTTTTTGATAATTTTTTAAATAATTTTAAGAAATAATATGCCAAGTTTAAAAGATCTTAAAATTCAAATTAATTCAGTTGGATCGACAAAAAAAATAACATCTGCTATGAAAATGGTAGCAGCAAGTAAACTGAGACGTTCTCAAGAAAAAGCTGAAGCTTCAAGGCCTTATTCTTCTAGGTTAGAAGAAATGCTTTTTTCTCTCTCAAAATCAAGTTTATCTGGTGAAGGAGTTATTAAGCTTTTGACAGGATCCGGAAAAAAAGAAAATTATTTAATCATTCCTGTTACTGCAGATAGGGGATTATGTGGAGGCTTTAACAGTAGTATTAATAGAGATACAGCAAAATATATTAGGCAACTCGAAAAAGATGGAAAAAGTGTAAAACTTATTACAATTGGAAAAAAAAGTAGAGATTTTTTTAATAGAATTATGAAAGATAAAATTGAAGAATCTTTTTTTGATTTAGGCTCAAAAGGAGTGAATTATGATATTGCATTAAAAATTTCAGATAAGATTCAAAATTTATTTTTTGAAAACAAGTTTGATGTTTGTATTTTAATCTATAACAAGTTTATATCTGCTATTACTCAAGAAGTTGCTCATCAACAAATTATACCTTTAGAATTTAAAGAAAATAAAAAAGATTTAAGTCAAGAGAGTAAAGATATTTCTATTTATACTTATGAACCTGATGAAGAAAGTATTCTAAAAAATTTACTCCCCAAGAATGTCTCTATTCAAATTTTTAAGATTTTATTAGAAAGTAATGCAGGTGAACAAGGTGCTCGTATGGCTGCTATGGATAATGCGACAAGAAATGCTGGTGAAATGATTGATAATTTAACTCTAAAGTATAATCGAACACGACAAGCATTTATTACAAAAGAATTAATAGAAATTATTTCTGGGGCTGAATCAGTTTAACAAGGAGGAACAATGGCAAATAATTTATCTGGAAAGATCTCACAAGTTTTAGGGGCAGTTGTAGATGTTGAATTTGAGGGAGAATTACCTTCAATTTTAAATGCATTAGAAGTTGATAATAATGGCAATAGACTTATATTAGAAGTAGCCCAACATCTTGGTGAAAATGCTGTAAGAACAATAGCAATGGATACAACAGATGGTTTAGTTAGAGGACAAACTGCTACAGATACTGGTTCACCTATTTCAATGCCAGTTGGTCCAGAAACTCTTGGTAGAATTATGAATGTTGTTGGAGAGCCAGTAGATGAAAGAGGAAAAATTGGTCACAAAAATACATATCCAATTCACAGACCAGCTCCAGAATTTGTTGATCAATCAACAGAAACAGAAGTTTTGGTTACAGGTATAAAAGTTGTAGATTTACTAGCTCCATATGCAAGAGGAGGAAAGATAGGTCTTTTCGGGGGAGCTGGGGTTGGAAAAACTGTTTTAATTATGGAGCTTATTAACAACATAGCAAAAGCTCATGGAGGTTATTCAGTTTTTGCAGGTGTAGGAGAAAGAACAAGAGAAGGTAATGATCTTTATCATGAGATGATTGAATCTGGAATTATTGATCTTAAGGGTGATAAATCTAAAGTTGCTTTGGTATATGGTCAAATGAACGAACCACCAGGCGCTCGTGCTAGAGTTGCTTTGTCTGGATTAACTCAAGCAGAATATTTTCGAGATGAAGAAGGTCAAGATGTTTTATTTTTTGTTGATAATATTTTTAGGTTTACACAGGCAGGCTCTGAAGTATCTGCTTTATTAGGAAGAATTCCTTCAGCTGTTGGGTATCAACCAACTTTAGCAACAGACATGGGAGCTCTTCAAGAGAGAATAACCACAACAAAAAAAGGATCAATTACATCTGTGCAAGCAATATATGTTCCAGCTGATGATTTAACAGATCCAGCTCCTGCAACATCTTTTTCTCATTTGGATGCGACAACAGTATTAAACAGAGCAATTTCTGAAAAAGGTATTTATCCAGCTGTTGATCCTTTAGACTCTACTTCAAGAATTTTGGATCCTCAAGTAGTTGGAGATGATCATTACAGAGTTGCAAGGGAAGTTCAAAAAGTACTACAAACTTATAAAAGTTTACAGGATATTATAGCAATATTAGGTATGGATGAATTATCCGAAGAAGATAAATTAACAGTTGCTAGAGCAAGAAAAATAGAAAAATTTTTATCACAACCTTTTTTTGTAGCAGAGGTTTTTACCGGTTCACCAGGTAAGTATGTTGAATTGGAAGATACTATAAAAAGTTTTGATGGATTAGTTAAAGGGGAATATGATCATATGCCAGAGGCCGCTTTTTATATGGTTGGGGGTATTGAAGAAGCAATAGAAAAAGCAAAAAAACTTGAAGCTGAAGCAGCATAAATGGAAAATTTTATCGCATTTGATTTAGTATCTCCAGAAACATTAATATTTTCTGACGAGGTTGGTTTAATTATTGTACCAGGAGAAGATGGAGATATAGGAGTGCTTCCAGGACACAGCAAGGTAATATCCTCTCTTCGTCCAGGACGTGTCTTAGTATATGGTAAAGATAAAAATCTCTTAAAATCCTTTTTTGTTTCTGGTGGATTTGTAGAAATTAATCCCAATAAATGTATAGTTTTAGGTGAAGAAGTTTTTGTTATTAGTGATTTGAATAAAGATAATCTAAAAAAACAATTAGATAATATTGAAAAAGATAAAAGCGAAAAGAAATTAGAAGAACATAATAAGATTAATTTAATGATAAAAGCTATTGATGCAGAATATTATCTTAAAATTTAAAATAAATCTCTAAATTCCTCTATAACGATAGAATAAGTTTTCTTTTTAAAAGGAACAATTTCGTCAATTATATCTTTGTAATCTGACCACTTCCAATCACTAAATTCAGGATTTTTAGTTTTTATATTTATATCTTTCTCTTCACCATCAAAATTAAATGCAAACCATTTTTGTGTTTGGCCTATATATTTTTTACCCCAAGGTAGAGTTTTAAGAGTTTCTTTTGGAATTTTATAATTTATCCATTTTTTAGAAATTTTTATTATAGAGGCTTTATTTGTTCCTATTTCTTCCATCATTTCTCTCCATACTGCTTGTTCTGCATTTTCCGTGTTATCTATACCGCCTTGTGGCATTTGCCAAAATCCAGAAGGGTGATCAATTCTTTTACCGACAAATATTTGTTTTTTGCTATTAATTAGCATTATGCCAACACATTTTCTAAGTTCACTCATTATTCAATCAAAGATTCTCCATAAATACTTAATCCTTTAATAAGGTTTATGGCTCTTGCTAATTGAAAATCATTTAACAACCTTTCTTCTTGGGGCGATAGTTCTTCACTGTCTTCTAGCTGTTCTTGATTTTTATCTAAAGAATTTTTTAAATCTGATTCAGATAATATTCTATAATTATTTGATTCAAACTTTCCTTGTTTAATAATTATATCTGGTTCAATTCCCTTACCTTGGATTGAAATGCCTGAGGGAGTATAATATCTAGCAGTAGTTAATCTAATTCCAGATTCAACTGGATTTTTAAAAGGAATAATGGTCTGGACAGATCCTTTGCCAAAAGTTTTAGTGCCTATAATTATTGCTCTTTTATGATCTTGTAAAGCTCCTGCAACAATTTCTGAAGCCGATGCTGAACCTCCATTAATAATTACTACTAAAGGCTTTTTGTTTATTAAATCTCCTTTTTTTGCTCTATATCTTGTTATATCATTTTTTTCTCTTCCTCTAGTAGAAACAATTTCTCCTTTCTCTAAAAAAACATCTGTCACTTTAACTGCTTGACTTAATAATCCGCCCGGATTTGAACGTACATCTAAGACATATCCTATAGCATTATTATCAAGTTTATCTTCAATTTTATTAATAGCTCTCCTAACACCAGAAAAAGTTTGTTCTGTAAAAGAGGTAATTCTAATATAACCTACATTATTAAACACATCTGATTTTACTGATTGTACTTTTATTATTGCTCTAGTAATATCAACATCAAAAGTATCTATACCTTCTCTTGCAATAGTTAATTTTACTGATGTTCCAATATTACCTCTCATTAATTCTACTGCTTCATTTATTGTCATTCCTAAAACAGGCACATCATCAATTTGAACGATAAAATCCCCTGCTATAATTCCTGCATTATATGCTGGAGTATCTTCTATAGGAGAAACGACTTTAACAAAACCTTCTTCCATTGTAATTTCAATTCCCAAACCTCCAA
>CETH01165844.1_pt1 | contig 24191 bp, 19 predicted proteins | sample 361461 | NCBI WGS metagenome assembly CETH01 (sample SAMEA2622695, study PRJEB7988) | marine metagenome | isolation source: saline water (ENVO:00002010), including
ATCGCCGAGGACCGCAACGTCGACGTGATGGAAATGGATGCTGCAAGCCGTACAGGGGTCGAAGACATCCGAGAATTAATCGACGGAGTACTCTACCGTCCGGTATCAGCCCGATTCAAAATCTATATCATCGATGAAGTGCACATGCTTTCGCGTAACGCATTCAACGCCCTGCTAAAAACGCTCGAAGAGCCGCCAGAGCACGTAAAGTTCATCTTCGCAACCACGGAAATACGGCGCGTCCCGGTCACGGTATTGTCGCGCTGCCAACGCTTTGATTTGCGTCGGATAAATTTCTCGATGTTGGTTGAACACTTCTCCGAAATTTCTGAGAAAGAGGGCGCGAACATCACCCCCAGTGCGCTAAGTCTTATCGCCCGGGCGGCAGATGGGTCGGTTCGTGATGGCCTGTCTCTACTGGATCAGGCAATGGCTCATAGCGGTTCAGAGGCGGAGATAGGAGAAGAATTAGTTCGGGAAATGCTCGGTGTTGCGGAGCGTGTGAAGGTTTTCGACTTGTTCGATCAGCTTATGCGAGGAGAAATCGCGACCGCACTCTCGACCTTCGACTCAATGTACCAAGCCGGGGCCGATCCAGTCACAATCCTGCAGGACCTCGCAGAGTTAACGCATTGGATAACAAGATTGAAGGCCGCCCCCGAGGCTGCCGAAGTGAATCCGACGACAGATCTCGATCTCAATCGAGGATTGGATTTGTCTGTCCGCATACCGATATCAGCACTGACCCGCACTTGGCAAATACTTTTGAAGGGGCTGCAAGAGGCTCGCACCGCATATTCCCAGTCCCAAGCAGCCGAAATGGTATTAGTCCGTATTGCATACGCTGCTGATCTTCCGACACCAGCCGAGGTTATAGCAACATTGGCCAAGGAGGATTTAACTGTGCCGAATCCGGCCGGGGTCAAAAACGACGCTGCGCAGACACCTGTTGAAACTCCGGAAAAGGCTACCCGCTTGTCCGAAACACCGCCGGCCGCTGGGGTTAAGGCGACAAAACTAGCACTGCAAACAGACGGTCCCACCGCGTTAGCCATTAGGCCTACCCCACAGGCAGAGGTTAGCGCGTTCGACGGGCATCCGGAAATCCCGGTAAATTTTGAAAACATGGTAGAACTTTTCGCCGCCAAGGGTGAACCGTTACTTCACGCATATCTTGTCAACAATGTTCATCTAGTGAACTACGAAGTCGGTAAGATATCTCTTCGGGTCTCTGAGGAAGGGCCGAGGGATCTCCCTAAGCATCTTAGCCGGTGCCTTAACGAGTGGACGGGCCGGGCATGGTTTATTGAGGCTAGTAATGAGCAAGGGGGCACCACCCTGCAGCAGCAACGTGAAGATGTTGTTGCCGAGCAACGCAGAGCTGCCATCGCTGATCCATTGGTTCAGAGGACACTGGACGCTTTTCCTGGTGCCGAAGTATCTAACGTACGCACTATGGCTGATCGTGACGTTTCTGATGAGTCGACAGATAATCTTCCGTTCGTGCCGGAAGATTATCCATCCCAAAACTTTAAGGATGACGATGTCGAAGTGAACATATTTGACCCTGAGGACACCGACGAGGATTACTGATGAAAAATCTTGGCAATCTTATGAAACAGGCACAAGAAATGCAGGCGAAGATGGAGCAGATGCAGAACCGTCTGGCCGAGATTGAAATCACCGGCGAATCTGGTGCAGGTATGGTACGAGTGACACTAAACGGAAAAAGTGAAATGCGAGGTCTGAAAATCGACCCGACGCTGTTTAATAGCGAAGATGCTGAAGTGGTAGAAGATCTGATCGTTGCAGCTTTCAACGATGCTAAGGCCAAGGCCGAACAGCAAATGCAGGAACAGATGGCAGAAGTTACCGGCGGGCTTAATCTTCCGCCCGGTGTTAAACTGCCGTTTTAGTTTATGGATCTCGCGGTACTGTTAACTCCCCCGACAAAATCTATCGTGGTAGTCCCAAAGGTATGTCCGGCGAGGAGGAGAAACACGGTGACAGAAAACTCATGTCTTCTAAGGAAATAGAACTCCTTATCCAGATGCTGTCAAAGCTACCGGGTCTCGGGCCGCGTTCGGCGCGGAGGGCGGCCCTTCATTTGATCAAGTATCGAGATTCACTACTTGAGCCCCTCGCGTCGGCCATGGCGCGGGCTGCAGTTTCGGTGACTACTTGTGGCGTTTGCGGCAACTTAGATTCTACGGATCCCTGCACCGTATGTGCTGATTCAAGGCGTGATCGGGGTCAGGTCTGTGTGGTCGAGGATGTCTCCGATTTGTGGGCGCTCGAGAGGGTTGCGGCTTTCAAAGGTGTCTATCACGTGATCGGTGGCACTCTGTCGGCACTTGATGGCCGCGGTCCAGAAGATCTCAATATTTCGTCGCTGATTTCCCGTGTCGTTGGCGGCAATGTGACGGAGATAATTCTTGCGAATTCGGCAACCGTTGAAGGGCAGACAACTGCGCACTACATTTCTGATCGGATTGAAGATCTCGTCGATAAGAAAGATTTATCTCTTAACATTACGCGACTTGCTCAAGGTGTTCCGGTTGGCGGCGAGCTCAACTACCTAGATGATGGGACCCTATCTGCTGCGCTAAAAGCCCGGCGGCCGGTGTAGTATCGCTTAAATTTTCCGTGCCTTTCGACCACTAATATTAATATGATTCCATCACCACCGCGATCGGTAAAAAATTTTACCTTTAGGCGAATATTATTCTTCCGGAAGTGCATCGATCTTTTGCTTGAGCTCTACATATCGAGGCGAGTTCGGATCTACATATTGCATTAAACGTGTCCATTGTCGCTTGGCAATCTTCACGTTGCCAGCCGATAGAGCGAGCTGTCCCGACAACCAGAGACCCTGAGGATTCCGATCGTCGCGTGCAAGAATGCGGTCAACGACTGGCTTGAGAATATCTGCCGGTGCGGTGCCTGGTGCGGCGGTTTCGACGATAGCGTCGGCATAAGCTATTTGTGCTTCAATATCTCTAGGCCGCAGATCGGCGACTTTCCCCAGAGCATCTCTGGACGCTTCTTTTTCCCCTAGGACCATTCGTGCACGCGCTAATCGTTGCCAACCTGCCGCATCGTTAGGGTTGTCCCTCAGCCTGTCCGCAAGGCGGTCTACCATCCCGCGAATCATTTCTTGGCGATCTTCTTCTGACATCTCCTGAGCGGCCCGTATCTGCTCCCGAGTGGGCCCTCGGGCGACCGGAACATCTCCTGATTTGATTTTCTCACGCAAGCTCGCCAAATCTTGAGACGTGAGGCCGGCTTCCTTTGATACCCTATCGATTTGTATTATCAGGAAATTCAGCCATGGCGCATCAGACTGTGATCCATTTTCTAGTATAAGCCATCGGTTCAGTGCTTCTCGCAGTCGTCCCCCTTGCCGGTCGGCAAGTCCGAGGTAGTATAGAGCCCGCGGGTCGTCGGGGTCGCGCCGCACGGCTTCCCGGAATGCTGCTTCTGCACCTGGCGTAACTTGGCCGTTAGCGGCAAATACAATAGCTTCCCCGCTTCGAGATGCGTACTCAGCTATCTCTGGCGCCAAGTTCATTGCGCGAGTATATGCAACGGCAGCCTGCTGGTAACGTTTTATCGACTTTAGCGCATTACCTAGGGAGACCCAGCTCTCGGTATCATTAGGATCCTGATGTACCGCTTCGGTAAGATCTTGGATTATTCCACTTTTGTCTAATGAGGTCCTCGTTGGCTGTTCCTCTGCAACAATTTGAGAGGGCTGTTCCAATGTTGGACTGCCTTGATAGAGATAAACCGCCAACGCCAAAAATGGGACGCAAATTGCGACAAAAGTTCCCAAAACCGGAGCGCGACCCACTGATGGGGCGTTCAGCGCATCGGCTTCGTCAATCGCAATGATGCGACGGCCAATTTCGGCACGCGCGGCGTCAGCTTCACTTTCCCCGATTAGGCCGCGTTCTCGGTCACGGTCTACTTCTGCTAACTGATCCTTGTAAATTGCGAGTTCTTGATCGATACGGTTTGTACCATCGACGTTTGATCGAAAGAACGGCCATGCGATAAATAATGCTGTCCCTAACGTCATCAGTGTTAACAAGATACCGATGATCAAGACTCTTTCTCCCGGGACATCAATTTTTTAACGCGATCCTGCTCTTCGGCCGTTAGAGGTGCTACTGACTCTGATGCTTCATTTGCCGGTCGACGCCGGTGCCAAATTCCTACACCGATCATACCAGAGATGAGGAGCAGTGCCGGCCCGACCCAAAGTATGAGGGTCGACGCTTTAAAGGGCGGCCGAAGGAGCACAAAATCGCCATATCGATCCACTATGAATGATACCGTCTCTTCATCGGTATCCCCGGCGAGAAGGCGTTCGCGGACTAATAGGCGCAGATCTCGCGCCAAAGGTGCATCGGAGTCGTCGATCGACTGATTTTGACATACTAGACAACGAAGTTCCTTGCTAATTTCTCGAGCTCGTTCCTCCATAACGACGTCAGGGAGTATTTCATCCGGTTCTACAGCTAGTGCCGTTGTAGCTAAGAGGGACAAGAACAGCACAAGCCGAAAAGTCATCCTTCTAGCTCCTTCAGCAATGGACGGATGATACTGTCGAGCTGTCCCGGACTAATAGATCCCACATGACGGTAGCGAATGCGGCCTTTGGCGTCGATAAAGAAGGTTTCCGGATACCCATAAACTCCTAAGTCGATTGAAACTCTCCCCTTGGTGTCAGCGCCGATCCGTGCATAAGGATTACCCAGCAGATCGAGAAATCTCTTTGCATTTTTAGGCTTATCCCGAATATTGATTCCAAATATGGTCACACCGTCGCGTGCCAAGGTCATTAAGATTGGGTGTTCTGCCCGACATGGCGGACACCAAGACGCCCAAACATTTATAAGAGAGACCTTACCCTTGAGGTCAGACGTGGTAAGACCATCTTTACGACCTAGAATCGGCGGCAGTTTGAATTGTGGTACTGGCTTATCGATCATCGCTGAGGGTAGCTGCGAGATATCCTTGCCACCTGGCCCTACCTGCCAGAGATAGAGGCCAAATATGACGACAAGAGCAGCGAAAATCGCAATGGGAATGATAGTAATAGGCTTCATATTCGCATGCTTTAGTTCAGGTCGCGTACGGCATTTTTGCCGGGGCTCGCTTGGGGGCCCCAACTCGTAGCCGTCGGTCGGTCAGAGATACTAACCCTCCAATTGACATGAATATAGCTCCTGCCCAAATCCAAGGCACTAGGGGGTTATGATAAATACGTGTGGCCCAGCCACCTTTTCCGTCAGAGTCGCCTAAAACAATATAGACGTCAGCCATGGGCGTTGTGTAGATCGCGGCCTCAGTAGTCGCTGACCCCTCTGCAGGGTAGCTTCGTTTTTCAGGAAGCAAATCCGTGATCTTTTCCCCATCATCGGTCAACTCGAAAGTACCTCGCAATGCTGTGTAGTTTGGTCCCCGGACCTCGCCGGCTCCTTTAAATGTGACCGTATAACCCGCAAGCTCGATGGTATCGCCGGGTTTCATTATCTGAATGCGTTCCGTTTGCCATGCTGAAGAGGCAGTTATGCCGGCAACCATAATACCAAGGGATGCGTGTGCGATCGCGGAGCCCCAAGTATTACGTTGTAGGTTTACGGCGCGCCGTAAGGTTTCGCGGAAAGAAATGCGGAACAAGTGACAGCGTTCTGCTATATCAAGCGCCGCTCCAACAATTAACCAGGCTGCAACGCCGAGGGCGATGGCCGCGAGCACATCAGTTGATCCGTCTAGCCATAACGACAAAGCCGCTACCAGACCTGCCGTCATTGCCGCAAATTTGAGTCGCCCTAAAACGCCAGTAATATCGCCACGTTTCCAAGCCATCATTGCGCCGATCGGACAGGCAATAAGCAAAGGAGTCATTAGAGGTACGAACGTAGCGTTGAAGAATGGCGCCCCGACGGAGACTTTACCGCCATCGATTGCATCCAATATAAGCGGGTACAGCGTCCCAAGAAGTACAACTGCGCTAGCCGTAGCAAGCAACAGGTTATTTAACACTAGCGCACCTTCGCGGCTGACAGGTGCGAAAAGGCCACCGGTCTTCAACAGCGGTACCCGCACCGCATAAAGAAGCAGTCCACCACCGATAACGATGATTAGTAAAACGAGAATAAAGACACCACGCTCCGGGTCAGTCGCGAAAGTGTGTACAGATGTAAGTACGCCAGATCTCACGAGAAATGTACCCAATAACGACATACCAAAAGCAATTATCGCGAGCAGTAGGGTCCAGCTTTTAAGTGTATTGCGGCGCTCAACTACCAGTGAGGAATGCAGCAACGCGGTTCCAACCAGCCAAGGAAGGAAGGAAGCATTTTCTACCGGATCCCAGAACCACCAGCCCCCCCAGCCAAGTTCATAATACGCCCACCAGCTTCCTAGTGCGATCCCGATGGTCAGCGCTATCCATGCCACCAGAGTCCAGGGCCGCACCCAGCGCGCCCAAGCGGGATCGACCCGACCCTCTATTAGGGCAGCGATGGCGAATGAAAAAGCCATCGAAAAGCCGACGTAGCCGAGATATAGGAACGGCGGGTGGAAGGCGAGGCCGGGGTCTTGCAGGAGTGGGTTAAGCCCCTCCCCTTGGACCGGCGCTGGATCGAGCCTCAGGAATGGATTGGATGTGAAGAGTAAGAATGCAAGAAAGCCAAGGCCGATTAGGCCTTGAATACCCAGCACTCGGGCGCGTAATCCGGTTGGCAGATTACGGCCGAACTCCGACACCAGTAGACCGAAAAGAGCGAGGATCAGTATCCACAATAGCATCGAGCCCTCGTGATTTCCCCAAACTCCTGAAACCTTGTAAAGCATTGGTTTTAGCGTGTGGGAATGCTGAGAGACTAGTGCCACCGAAAAATCGGAATTAACAAATGAGATCGTAAGTGCTACGAACGCGATCGTGACAAATAAAAACTGACCTCGGGCCGCTGGTCGGGCGACTCCCATCAGGACCGCATCTTTTCTGTGGGCGCCGATCAATGGAATAATGCCCTGAACAACGGAAAGCATGAGTGCTAGCGCGATCGCGTAATGACCGATTTCCGCTATCATTTTTTCGTGTTTCCTTTCCACTGACCCGATTTACGAAGTGCCTCGGCGACCTCAGGCGGCATGTAGTTTTCGTCGTGCTTGGCCAATACCTCGTCTGCATGAAATCGGCCGTCTGATTTCATACGACCCTCAACAACTACACCCTGGCCTTCTCGAAATAGATCCGGCATGATGCCCCGATACGCGACACGGACTTCGTTGGTTAGGTCGGTAATGGCAAAATTGTGTGTCAGTCCGTCTGCTGCTTTGTGCCAGCTTTCGGGCTTTACCAGCCCACCAACCCTAAGCCGCCGGTCAGCGCTCAACTCCGTGTTAGAGGCTATATCCGTTGGGCTATGGAAAAATACGATATTGTCTTCAAAAGCGGTAAGTACAAGGGCTGTGGCTGTAGCGAGCAATAGCCCACCCACCAGGACCACCATCAGACGGCGGCGTTTCCGCGTCACGTGTTATCCCCAGATGGTTCTTCGCTCCTTCGTCGACGGGGTGAAGCGGATTCCAACTCTGCTAGTTGGCGTTCCAATGCCCACATCTTACGAACACTGGTGAATATCAGAATGCCAAGAAAAAAGACCGCAATCCCCCATGCTGGCCAGACGTAGGCTCCATATCCACCCATATTTAAAAATTCATTCATTATCCCGTTTGCTCTTGGTCAGCTGAAGCATTCCTGAGAAGAAGAACGCTCAATTCTTCGTAAAGGTACCCAGAGAAACTTTCCGACCCTGCTCTGATTATCCACTGAACTCACCCTCTCTCCATACAGATATAGATCTCAGATTATCCGTAGGCTAGTTCTGAGATTATTCACCGCTAGACTCGGCATGAATACGCACCGCGCGGAGAGCGTTGATCCGTCGCGTTGCTAGTTCGGCCCTAATCCGGATGATCAAAAGTGTGAAGAACAGTGTCGTCATCCCAAATGCCATTAGTAACAGAGGGATAAGCATTGAGCTGTGTATTGACGGCATGCCGATCTTGGTGACACTAGCGGGCTGATGTAATGTGTTCCACCAGTCGACCGAGAATTTGATAATTGGTAAGTTAATGCCGCCGATCAGCGCGAGGATGGCGGATGCCTTTTCTCCCCGCGCCGCGTCGTCGAAGGCGTTCGCTAAAGCGATAAACCCGAGATAGAGAAAGAGTAGGATCAGGACTGAGGTGAGGCGCGCATCCCATACCCACCAGGTACCCCACATTGGTTTTCCCCAAAGAGATCCGGTAGTTAGGCAGATGACTGTGAAACACGCACCGATCGGAGCCGCAGCAAGTGCACTTATATGGGCTACCGGATGTTTCCAAATAAGTCCGACCGCGCTGGCTATGACAACGAAAGCATAGGTGAACATTGCCATCCAAGCAGCCGGTACATGAACGTACATGATTCGGACTGTTTGCCCCTGCTGATAGTCGGGTGGTGATGCGGCAAAGGCGTAGTAAACACCAAAACCAATCAAAACGACGGTGCTGACCAACAAATAGGGGAGGAATGCGTTTGCGATTTTGAGAAAGCGGGTCGGATTAGCGTATTTCTGAAACATTTCCTGATTTTATTGCCTTTTTGCTACAGAGCAGAGCAGGGGTTATCACGATAATATGATTACCTCATATATTAAGTAGTATAAAAGCGATTTCACGAGACCTCTCTCCGGTATTTAACACAGAGTTGTAACTTCTCCTTCATCTATCGATGATTTATCCAGATGCTAATCCACGGCAAATTTAAGAGCGATAGAACATCCCCAGGGGCAAAGTACAAGGGAAGCAAGTAATAACCCACCAAGTAGCAATAACTGCTGAGTGACGGCGTATCCTCCGATCGACGCTTCTACAGCCCCAACGCCGAAAATTAACACTGGGATGACAAGGGGGAGTACCAACAACGAGAATAAAACCCCACTTCTGCGTGAGCCTAACGTGAGAGCTGCCCCTAACGCTCCTATCAAACTGATGATAGCTGTTCCAAGAGCCATCGCTAAACTCAATGCTATATACCCATCCACGTTGAGATTTAGAATGATACCAATCATCGGAGCGGCCACCAAAAAAGGAAGTCCGGTCGTTAACCAATGTGCAATAATCTTCGCTAATGAGGTTACCCAGAGAGGTTGCGGCGCGACGACAAGTAGATCTAGCGTACCGTCTTCAAAATCATTCTGGAACAAGCGGTCAAACGATAGCATCGCCGATAAAAGCGCAGTAACCCAAAGGATTCCCGGCGCTATACGGGCTAAAAGGTTAGGCTCTGCTCCGACGCCGAACGGGAATAACGCAGCTGCAATGACGAAGAAAACGATCACCATAAGGGTGTCGCTTAATTGGCGAAGCGCGACGCGAATATCCCGCGCGATAAGGGCGAAAAACGCGCTCATTCTTCGTCACCCGACGGTGATTCACTATCTAACGGGCCACTCCAAAGAGGTTTATTCCCGCCCTTGAAGACTGAGGTGTCAATTGTTGTGGCGCCTTCAATCTCAAGCGCAACATTAGTCGATAAGACAACTATGCCGCCGCCTGCTCGGTGATCGGCGATTGCAGCAACAAGTCTTTCCATCGCTCTTGTATCTAGCGATACTGTCGGCTCGTCAAGCAGCCACAGGGGCGCAGGCGACGCTAGCATTCGGGCCAGAGCCAATCGGCGGGTTTGGCCAGCAGATAACATGCGTGCGGGCAGATCGGCGAGGGCGGTAAGTCCGGTAAGATCAAGGGCGCGATCAATGTTTGGTGCTACTGGCCTCAGAGCACAGTGAAAAGTCAGGTTTTCCCTCACCGTCAAAGAGTATTTCACCGCATCACGATGCCCAACGTAGTGCATGTCGGCAAAATAAGTCTCCGGGTCTTCGGCGATCGGCGTTCCGCGCCAGGAAATCTGACCTTCTGCTGGTCGCGATATACCTGCCATAACGCGCAACAGACTGGATTTCCCGGACCCATTTGGGCCAGATAACACCAGCGCCCCACCTGTCGTGACTGAGAAGTCGAGTTCGGCGAAGACGACACGTTCATTGCGAATACAGGTGAGTTCCGTGCCTGTGAAACCTTCCATAACAGACGAGATAACCTATAAAAGACCATTCGTCATCCAAGACTATTGATCTGTCACCTGGAAATAGCAGCGGCCGTTGACACGATCAGCGGCCACGGAGAAATTCGATCTTTCCATTGGTTGGGCTTTCTAAGGAGACCACCGAGGGATACTGAATGATGTTTTTACGATATTGAGATCGAACAATAACGCTGATGCGGCAATCTTATTAGTCTGGGTCTCAGAACCCGGCATTGGACCTTCTCCACACATAGCTTCGGCCATCGTCTGGTATTCCGTGCTGCCATGGACAGATCCGCTTTAACCGCTATTGGATTCGGTGAAGTTTGCCGTTAGTTTCCCGCCCGAGAGGGGAATGAACGTGAGTGCTATTGGACAGGATACGCTAAAGGCCCGCCGTACTTTGGAAGTTGGCGGAAAATATTATGACTACTTTAGCCTGCATGCGGTATCCGATGCGGGCTACGGGGATATTTCCCGCCTTCCCTTCTCGCTGAAGGTTCTGTTGGAAAATCTTCTACGCTACGAAGACGGCCGATCGGTTTCGATCAGCGACATAGAGCGCGCTGCCAAATGGGTCGATACGCAGACCTCTGATCTCGAAATCGCCTATCGTCCTGCACGAATTCTGCTACAGGATTTTACGGGCGTTCCTGCGGTGGTTGATTTGGCTGCGATGCGCGATGCCATGGTGCAGCTTGGCGGCGATCCGCAGAAGATTAACCCACTGAACTCTGTCGACCTTGTGATCGACCATTCGGTGATGATTGATGAACACGGAACAGATGCCGCATTCGATCAAAACGTCAAACTCGAATTTGAACGAAATAAGGAACGCTACGAATTTCTTAGCTGGGGCTCTAAGGCTTTTAACAATTTCCGTGTCGTGCCGCCTGGCACGGGTATCTGTCATCAGGTCAACTTGGAATATCTCTCGCAGACGGTCTGGGTAACACAGGACATATCGGGAAAAAAGATAGCGTATCCCGATACCGTTGTCGGCACTGACAGTCATACTACTATGGTTAACGGCCTCGCTGTTCTTTCCTGGGGCGTTGGCGGAATAGAGGCCGAGGCTGCAATGCTTGGCCAACCGGTCTCGATGCTTTTGCCGGAAGTCGTCGGTTTTAAGCTAACGGGTGAGATGAAAGAGGGTAACACCGCTACCGATTTGGTGCTGATGGTCACCCAGATGCTTCGTGCCGAGGGCGTTGTGGGCAAGTTTGTAGAATTCTACGGTCCCGGGCTGAGTGCCCTCTCGTTACCGGACCGGGCCACTATTGGCAACATGGCGCCCGAATACGGCGCTACCTGCGGATTTTTCCCAATCGACCGGGAGACCTGCGATTACCTAAAATTCACTGGTCGCGATGATGATAGTGTCGAACTTGTCGAGACCTACGCCAAGGCACAGGGTATGTGGCGCGACGAGAATACACCCGACCCCGTGTTCACTGCGACGTTGGAACTCGATCTTGGCGACGTAGAACCTTCGCTCGCCGGTCCCAAACGCCCCCAGGACCGAGTGCTACTGTCCAGCGTGCCTAGTGCGGCGATCGATGCAATTTCAGATTATCGTGGCGCGATCCCGGCAGAAAAAGACCAGCTAAACCGTGATCTAACCGACAATTTCGAGATAGAGGATGGCGATGTCGTGATCGCGGCGATTACCAGCTGCACTAATACTTCGAATCCGTCAGTTCTGGTAGGCGCTGGACTACTGGCCCGTAACGCGGTCGCTAGGGGACTTCGCGTAAAACCGTGGGTGAAGACCTCTCTAGCTCCCGGGAGCCAAGTAGTCAGGGATTATCTAAAGAAGGCGGAACTTCAGGAAGATCTAGATGCACTCGGTTTTAATATTGTCGGGTTCGGCTGCGCTACTTGCATCGGTAACTCTGGCCCGCTTCCCGAAAAGGTCGCGGCCCAGATTGATGAAAATGATCTGGTGGCCGGGGCCGTTTTATCCGGTAACCGCAACTTCGAAGGCCGGGTGCATCAGCAGGTACGGGCGAATTTTCTTGCTTCACCACCTTTAGTGGTAGCTTATGCCCTTGCTGGGTCATTAAAAATCAATCTTGCACAGGATCCCCTTGGTAACGATCCCGATGGCAACCCGGTCTACCTAAAGGACATCTGGCCGACCAATCGGGAAATTCATGATACCATGCGCGAGTGCCTGACCGCCGACATGTACCGGGCTCGCTACGATAATGTTTTCGAGGGACCGAAGGAATGGCAGTTAATTGATAGCGTTGGTTCCGAAACCTATGGGTGGCAGAGCGCGAGCACCTATGTGAAGTATCCGACTTTTTTTGAGGGGATGGAGAGGGAGCCCGGGGAAATTACTGATATTTATGGCGCACGGCCGCTGCTGATCCTCGCGGATTCTGTTACCACCGACCACATCTCTCCGGCGGGTTCAATCCAGCAGGAAAGCCCGGCGGGCGAGTATCTCTTGGAACGTCAGATCCGACCGTCTCAGTTTAACTCATATGGTTCGAGGCGCGGTAATCATGAGGTAATGATGCGCGGAACCTTTGCCAATATACGTATCAGAAACGAGATGGTGCCGGGTGTCGAAGGTGGATTTACCAAGCACCAGCCATCAGGTGAGGAAATGCCAGTTTACGACGCGGCAATGAAATACGCAGCCGATGGCGTACCGTTGGTTATCGTTGGTGGAAAAGAATATGGAACCGGGTCCTCGCGCGATTGGGCAGCCAAGGGTACCACACTGCTTGGCGCCCGAGCTGTGATCGTAGAGAGCTTCGAACGTATCCACCGCTCCAACCTGATCGGGATGGGTGTACTACCTCTTCAGTTTACGGGTAGTGATACCCGCGAATCCTTAGGTCTCGATGGAACGGAGACATTCGATATTAAAGGTGTCGCTGATGGCCTTTTGCCACGGTCTGAACTCGATTGCACTATCCACCGCGCCGATGACTCCAGTATCAACATCAAGTTGCTTTGCCGAATCGATACGTTGGACGAACTCGACTACTATAAACACGGTGGCATTTTGCAGTATGTGATCCGCAACATGCTCGAGGCAGCCTAGCTACCTGTATTTCTCAGGTTTTTTTCCGAAGTTTATCGTGGTTTCCCTCTCCTGAAAATTAATCTTCGATATCAGCCTTGAATCGAATATCAACGTTTTTTTTCTTTGGGGTATTTTAGGCAGTCCGCTGCCGAGACATAATGAATTTGCCGGACCGGTTAAAATGATAACCAATAACGCACAATATACTAACCCAAAATTCGCCCAGAATGCCTGACGCTAACTTGCCAATTTCAAATCAACCTAGGTCTCGAATAGGTCAGACACAGTCCACCTTTACGCCAAGAGATTCTATTCTTGGGCGCTATTTTTATCAGCTTGTCTTTCGATCAAACACGATGTGATTTCTGCGTGAACCGGACAAACGCTCCAACCACCGTGTTAAGCCGGCGTGAATATCGAGGCTGAAGTGGTCGTCATTTATATTGTCGAATTCCCTCATAAGGGCTCTTGGAAGAGTTTCATTTTGGATCATGACAATGAGTTTGCCGCAAACTGACCAAATGGTAACTTTACAATTTTAAAAAAACAGAACAAAAATTTACCGTCCATGACCGATCAAGCAGACATTGACTCCAGGGGCCGCGAGGGCCTCGCCCATGTAATGATGATGGGCGCCGTATTAATCTTCGGCTTGAACTACGTTGTTGGCCGTTGGGTTGCCGGGGACGTTCAGCCTTATATCCTTGGCTTTGTCCGCTGGACCTTTGGTACGCTGATCTTGCTGCCCTTCGCACTAACGCATCTCAAAGGCGACGCGGAACATATTAGAGCTAACTGGAAGCTGCTTTGTCTTGCCGGGTTTCTCATGCCGTTTATGGGTGCCGGAGTGACCTATGTGGCGCTTACGTATACCGAGGCTATAAACGGTGGCGTCATCCAGACCTCGATGCCCGTGATGATTGTACTATTGTCATGGCTGTTCCTTGGTGAGAGGACACGCGGGATACAGTGGGTTGGCATCGCAGTAGCCATTTTTGGTGTTCTGTATATCGTCGCACGGGCTGATCCGGCTACGCTGGTTGATCTGAACTTAAATGTCGGAGACATTATCCTAATCGCGTGTAATTTAGGTCTGGCTGGCTATGGTGTTGCCGTCAAACGCTTGCCCAGAGATTTTCATCCGCTATCTTTGATCACAATCGTGTGCGCGGTTGGTGCTGTATGCCATGTCCCGTTTTTCGTTTACGAGATCATGTCGGGAATTGCGGTGATATGGTCTGCCAAGGCATGGATTTCTCTTGGGTTCGTTGCGATTTTCCCGTCTGTCTGTGCAATTCTTCTTTGGAACAGTGCCATTGCACGGATCGGCCCCACTCGGGCTGGTTTTCATATGTATCTGGTGCCGGTTTACGCAGCGGTTTTTGCGATTCCCCTGCTCGGTGAAAACATTGGAGTTTTTCACATTGTCGGTGCGGTTCTGATCATCATTGGGGTGACAATGTCGAGCCGGCGCTTCTGACCGATAATTGTTAGGAGACTGATCAGTGCGGGCAATTCAATTTAAAGAGACCGGCAGTCCCGAAGTTCTACAGCTAGTCAATCTAAAGGAGCTAATCGTTGGGGCCGTCGAAGTGCTGGTGAGTGCCACAGCCTTTGGAGTGGGTAAGCCCGATGAACTTCTGCGTGCTGGCGTATACAAATGGATGCCGGACTTGCCAGCCGTAATCGGTAACGAAATGTCCGGGCACGTTGTTGCCGTCGGACCCGGTGTTAGCAATTTGGCCATTGGCCAGCCCGTCCTTGTCTTTGGAACCAGAGCTGGACTTCACGCTGAACTTACGTAAGCGCCGGTGGATAATGAGACCCCGTAATTTTGGCCCAGGATTCTCGACTCCTGACGTTGGTTTCTGCATTCTGTGAGTTAATAATCCTTTCGACGGGAAACCGCACAATGGTCATCAACACCTCGAGTAATGGAGCAACTGATCACATCTATCTGGTGGATGGTTCCGCTTATATCTTCCGCGCCTTCCACGCCCTGCCTCCGATGACGCGACCGGATGGCACGCCAGTTAACGCTGTTTACGGTTTCACTAACATGCTGACTAAGTTAGTTGAGGATTCCGAAGCTGATTTCTTAGCTGTGATTTTTGACACTGCGAGGAAGACTTTCCGAACGGAGATATATCCTGAATACAAGGCTAATCGACCGCCGCCTCCAGAAGAATTGGTGCCTCAATTTGATCTGATTAGAGAGGCTACTCGTGCCTATTCTCTGCCTTGCTTGGAATTGGAAGGGTTTGAGGCAGATGATCTGATCGCAACCTATGCCAGGCTGGCTGTCGAGCAGGGCTACGAGGTGACGATCGTCTCGTCCGACAAGGATCTGATGCAACTGGTCCGGCCCGGAGTGCGGATAATGGACCCGATGAAAAATCGATTTATCGGCGCTGATGAGGTGTTTGAAAAGTTTGGTGTGGGACCAGAAAACGTAGTTGACGTTCAGGCTCTACTTGGTGATTCGACGGATAACGTTCCAGGAATTAAGGGTATTGGAGAGGCGCCGGCTGCCGCGCTAGTTCGCGAATATGGTAATCTCGACAATCTTATAGAGGCGGTCAAAAACCCTGAAGAAGTGAAAGCGCAGGCAGTCGAAAAGGCGGATAATTGCCAAGCCCGCATCTACAATCTGGCGGGGCGCGAATTTGGTATCAGTTCACCGAAGCAACTAAAGGAAGTGCTGATCGATGAGCTTAAGCTGCCGGTCCCAAAAGATAAGAAAACCGGGAAGCCCACCACCAATGCCGCTGCGCTTCGGGAACTTGCCGCTAAAGGTAATGAAATTGCGCAACGAATAATCGACTACCGATTTTACTCCAAGGTTAATTCCAGCTACGCTGATCTCATTCATAAGGAAAGGGAAATCGCCCTTCTCTCACGTGAACTGGTCACGCTTCGAGCCGACGTCCCTGTCGAGGGAAATATTTCGGCTTTCCGAAAAAAGCGCCCTGATCCAGATGTCCTGATCCCATGGTTAGAAGAACAAGGTTTCAAGTCTGCACTGTCACGGGCTCGGTCCGAATTGGGAATAGAGAAAGATATTCTAACACCCGATGCCGAAATTTCTCTCGGGGAGGGAGATTACGAGTTGGTGCAGGACGAGGCTGCCTTACAAGTTTGGGTCGATAATATCGAAACGGCTGGTGTGGTCGCATTCGATACCGAGACTGACTCTCTTGATTCTATGCAGGCCTCTCTGGTAGGCCTATCGCTCTCCATACAGGGCGGAAGTGCTTGCTACGTGCCTCTGGCGCATGTTGCACCGGGTGAAGAAAGTAACCGGGAGCTAGATCTTGGCCGCGAACCAATTGGCGAGCCGGAAGATATTCCTAGACAGATTCCACTTAATCGTGCGATCGAGATCCTAAAGCCAATGCTTGAAAACCCTGGGATTCTCAAGGTCGGCCACAATATCAAATACGATATGCAGGTAATGCTGCGCCACGGTGTTGAGGTTGCACCGATTGACGATACGATGTTGCTTTCATACGTACTAGAAGGTGGGTTGCACGGTCATGGTTTGGACGAACTTGCGATTTTGCATCTCGGCCATACCAATATTAAGTTTTCTGAGGTTGCTGGTACCGGAAAAAAACAGATAACCTTCGACCAAGTGCCGCTTGATAAAGCCCTCAATTATGCGGCCGAAGACGCAGAGGTGACCGGCCGACTGTACCGTCTTTTTAAGCCGCGCATCGCTGAGGAAAGCATGGCCTTTGTCTATGAGACGCTGGAACGCAGACTAGTGCCCGTTCTTTCAGCTATTGAGCGCGCCGGCATTATCGTTGACGCAACGTTTTTGAAAGAACTATCCAGCGATTTTGAGAAACGGACTGCAGATATTGCCGCCGAGATATACGAGCTGGCAGACCATGAGTTCAATATCGGTTCCCCCAAACAGTTGGGTGAAGTCCTGTTCGAAGAATTAGGTATCGAGGGTGGTAAGAAGACAAAGAGTGGCGCCTACGGAACCGGCGCAGACGTTCTTGAGGGGCTCGCTGCTCAGGGGCATCAACTCCCGAGCCGCGTTCTGGATTGGCGGCAGCTATCAAAGCTACGCAGCACCTACACAGATGCGCTTGTAAAGAAAATTAACCCGGAAACCAAACGCATCCATACGTCCTATGCTCAAGCTATTGCATCTACCGGCCGTCTGTCGTCGACTGACCCAAATCTTCAGAACATCCCGATCCGGACAGAAGAGGGCCGCAAGATTCGGCAGGCTTTCGTGCCCGAGAAGGGCTGTGTACTCATGTCGGCTGACTATTCGCAAATTGAACTGCGTCTGTTGGCCCATGTTGCTAAAATAGAAGTGCTGCGTGAAGCTTTCCGAGATGGACAGGATATTCACGCTATGACCGCGAGCGAGGTATTCGGTGTCCCTGTTGATGGAATGGATTCCTCGGTGCGTAATCGCGCCAAGGCGATCAATTTCGGAATTATCTATGGAATTAGCCCCTTTGGTTTGGCTCGACAGCTTTCGATACCCCAAGGAGATGCAAAGCATTACATCGAAAGCTATTTCGAGAAGTTTCCCGGAATTAAGGACTACATGGAAACAACGAAAAATTTTGCTAGGGAGCATGGTTACGTACAGACGCTTTTCGGACGTAAGTGCCATACCCCGGGCATACAGGACAAAAATCCAGCACGGCGTAATTTTTCTGAACGCGCTGCTATTAATGCGCCGTTGCAGGGTGCAGCTGCAGATATCATCAAGCGCGCGATGATCCAAATACCCGGTGATCTGGCGAACGCGCGTCTTGGTGCACGCATGTTGCTTCAGGTCCACGATGAGTTGATCTTCGAAGTACCTGAGGAAGAGATCAATGAAACTGCAACCACTGTCTCAAAAACCATGGAAGATGCGGCCCATTTAAGCGTACCCTTGGTCATCGATATTGGTACGGGTCTTAATTGGGACGAGGCTCATTGAACTTCGCGCATTGACTAAATTATAGGAAAGGCGGAGACGTATGGAGAAAAAATTAGACGGTGTACGAGCTTTCGTCACGTCGTTTCTGGGAGATATTCATCAAGATAACTGGCCCAAGCCCCACAGCGACAATGGCAAGTGCCGCAAGCGATGCTTCTTCCAGTAGTTCATCCTTTGCAAACTGATATACGTAGGTAGACAGAGTATCAAAATTGAATGGTCTCAATAAGAGTGTCATTGGCAACTCTTTCATAACGTCGACAAAAACGAGAAGCCCGGCGGCTGCCATTGAGCTGCGCAACAAACGCGGTGCCATCGAGATCATGGTACCTGAGAAATCACGCCCTAGAACGAAGCTCGCATTCATCACGTTGGGTGAGAGCCGTTGAATGCCGGAAGTTACTGCGCCATACCCGATAGCCTGAAATCGCGAGACATATGCTAGAATCAGCAAGGCGACACTACCAATTAGAAAACCATCAGTGGAAAAACCGAGTAGATCTGCGATAGCTGTTTGGACTAGGCTATCGACGGCCCCGGAAAATGAAACAACACCGATTGCAAGAACAACACCTGGAAAGGCATACCCGGTAGCTGAGACTGCACTGAGAATCCCCAGAATGGGGTGTTTTCTATATGAGACGGTGAGGACCATAACAGAGGCCAGAAGTACTACGGTGACGGCTGCAGACAGAGATACAACTACCGAATTTATCGCGCAGCTTGTCAGAGCGTCGGGTTCGGAGATCGCCAGTCCCTGAAAGATAAAACTCAAAAGGACCCCTACGGGTATTGCGAAGCCCAGAATTATGGGCGTTAGGCAGGTCACAATACAAACTATCCCCCAACCACCATGCGTTTCTACGGGAGCAATAGTTTTGCTGCGCTGCGTTGTATCGGCAAACCGTTGTTTTGATCTGGCAGACCGCTCGATATAGAGAAGCGCGAGAATAAATATGAATGCCATTCCGGCGATCTGCGCAGCAGCGGTTAGATTGTTCATACCTAGCCAGACGTTGAAAATGCCTAGTGTAAGGGTTTCCACCGCGAAGAAATCGACCGTACCGAAATCGGAAATAACCTCCATCAAAACCAGAGCCAGACCGGCTACGATCGCAGGACGTGCGAGTGCAATGTCAGCAGTAAAAGTAAAGTTTCGGTTATGAAGCTGTGCGACCTCCAAATAAGATACAGGGGTTAGTCGGAATGCCGTCCGCGCTAGTAGATATATGTAGGGGTATAATACTGATGCCATAACAAGCATCGCCCCGCCTATTGATCGAATTTCGGGAAACCAGTACTGACGGGCGGACTGCCAGCCAAAGGCATCTCGCAGCATACCTTGAACTGGCCCAGCATATTCCAAAAGATCAGTGTATGTGTAAGCTATAATGTAGGCAGGGACAGTAGCGGGTAAAAGTAACATCCATTCGATCACTCGACCTCCCGGAAAATTGAATCTTGCAACAATCCAAGCTGTGGTAATCCCGAAGGCAAGGCTAATGACTGCCACGCCGACCATTAAGGCGAGGGTGTTTCCCACGTATCGCGGAAAGACGGTTTTCATCAGGTGTGGCCATAACCCACCACTATCGCCTGACGCTGTAATAATTAGTGCAACAAAAGGACCAACTAGCAGCAGGCCAAATAATAATGTTGCAAGGGACCACGGACTGGCAGCATCGCCCAGACTTAATTTCTTTCCTCGGAAACCTACATCTACCATCCAGCTCGATCGATAATTCTCTGAGCGTCCGGTGTCAATGTTGCAATCCGCTCTATGGGTAAACGGTCCTCTTTGAAAGAGCCCCAAGACTTGACTTCTTTACTTGCTTCGACATTTGCATTGACCGGAAATTCGAAATTTATTTCGCCATATAAAGTCTGTGCGGTTTTTTCGGTCAGGAACTCCAACAATCGAACGGCCTCAGCTTTATTTTTCGAGTGGACTGCAACACCTCCACCAGAGATATTTACGTGGTTGCCACGATCATTCTGATTTGTGAAAATAATCTGGATGGCTTTTGCCCATTCTCGTTGGACCGGCACCTTCGATGTTTTGAGTTTGCCGTAATAGTAGCTATTGATTATGGCGACGTCGCACACGCCTTCAAATATTGCTTTGACCTGGGCGCGGTCATTACCCTGAGGCCTGCGCGCCATATTTTTCACAAGACTTCGGGCCCATTGTTCTGCAGCCTCTTTCCCGTGTGCGGCTATCATTGAGGCAAGTAGGGCACGATTATAAACATGGCTTCCCGGCCGGCTACAGATCCTACCTTTCCACTTTGGATTTGCAAGGTCCTCAATACGAATCACTTCAGAAGCCTTTACCCGGTCCCTTGAGATTGCCACGATCCGTGCTCGTTTCGACAGACCAAACCAACGATTTTCAGAGTCGCGAAGATGTGCCGGGATATTTGTCGTGAGTTTTTTTGATGAGATTTTTGCGAAAAGGCGTTTATCCGCGTAGGCGTATAGCCTTCCGATATCAACAGTGAGGACCACATCTGCCGGGCTTCTCGGGCCTTCTGCCAAAAGACGTTGAACGAGGCCTTTAGAGGCGAAAACCACGTTTACCTTTGTACCTGTCTTCTTCTCGAAAGCGTCGAGAAAGGGGTTGATAAGAAAAGGTTGCCTGTGAGAGTAGACATTTAATTCTTTGGCACTGGTTGGAGAGCCAAGAGACGCAGCTCCGAGAAGCGTGAGCGCGCCCCAAGAAGCTATCATTGTTTTCTTAAATTGCATGTTTCTTCGCGCTCCTATTAGATGGGTTGTGGCGGGTTATCGCCATACGAATGCTCTTGAAAACTTCATAAAATGGGGAGAGATAGAGGCTGGAAAGTAGGTGAGTCTGTGCAGTTTGGTTTTTTGTTAGACCGAAGTCGAGCTTCATATTTCGCCGTGCGATATACAGGCTGCCGGCCATCCAATCCCAAATCGCCAACGCGGCACCAAAGTTTCTATCGTGATGGCGAGGGTCAAGAGAGTGGTGTATTTGATGTTGAGCCGGTGAGATTAGGAATCGTTCGATCCTGCGACCATAGCGAATCTGAATATGAGAGTGCCGAAGGTTTGATCCGGTGACGTTAAAAACGAATAGGATTGCGTTCACGCCATAAACCGAAATGAGATCGACCGAGGATCCGAATAAGAATACTACTAGAGATATTGAGATTGACTGAACCGCAATAGAGCGGAAAGAGAAAATTATCGCCTCTACTGGGTGGGTTCGGTAGACAGTCAAAGGACTTAACGTTTCAGCACTATGGTGGATTTTATGAAATGCCCATAGGGCGGGGATCCGATGCAGTGCGAAGTGCGTTGCGAACCGTGAAAAGTCGTCTAGTAGAAAAAGAAATAGCGTGTAGCCGATAGCCACCGATAGCGGTGATACGTTCGATAGGATCGCACCTCCGGCAGGTATAAGGTCTTGCAGGGCAAAGAATAATACCGTTGCTACCAACAGTTTAGAGATAAAAAATGGCGCAATTAAAATTAGTAATGCATGATTTGCCAATAAGATTTTGTAATCCGCTAAAGCCGAACGAGAGAACCATATATTTCGAGAAAAGAGATAAAAGCGAGTATGCTTAAAGCTATTTCGTAGTCCTCGGCGGGCTACAAAGAAGCTCCAGCAGAGAGCGATAGATGCTGCCAACGCCAGATAATATATGGACACCCTCTTCTGCGGATTTAAAAAGCTGTCCAAAAGTTGAGGGATATATTCTTGGCTTATCCAATCTAGGATCGTCACGGCCTAGAACTCCCAATCAAAAATAAGGCGGCCGCCGATCAAAACCTGGCGGCCGCCTTGTAGGTAGATTATTAGTCGTTCTCAGCGGCGGATCCGCTACCGAGTTTCTTAAGCATGTCTGCCATGCCTGATAGTTGGTCGTTTTTTCGTGCCTTTACATCGAATTTATCGACAATCAATTTCTGCACTTTGAGCATGTGCCCCATGTATTCATTGATACCGGAAGATTGGCCTTTTACATAATTTCCGGCGGAGTCAATGTCAGTAACCTGGCTCGAGTTGGGCATCACTGGCCCGAAACCGATAAGTCGGTTAAGGCGCGTCGCGGTTTCGCCCAAATTCTTTCTTCCTGTTTGCATTGCCAGAGAGAAGCCTTTGAGTTCGCCCCAATGTTTAATGTACTTTGCAACCGCCTTGGCATCCGACGGATTTGCCTTGATCGCCTTCAGGTCTTTAAAGCAAGAGCCAGCATACTTGAACGTAGCCTCCGCGAGGGTTTGCTCCCAAGCTGTTTCGATTGTCCGAGCGTATTTCATCAGCTGGGCACGTTGCGCATCCGTTAGCGCGTTACCGTCTGCCGAAGCAATGAGTTTACGGCCATCTATAAAGGCCCGCCCAATAGTTTGCGCGTAGTTGGTCTTTTTAGATTTGTCGGAGCCGGCTGCGTAATATGCTGGACCGAAAACCATTTCGTCATAAAGGTCTACTTTTCCGTCGCCGTCAGCATCGGCATAACCCGCCCCCGCCGGCTTGCGCTTCGCAATATCGTAGAGCTGTGCTGGCGAGAGTTTGAGGCCGTGGGCAGGAAATCCAAAGTAACCAAATGCCTCATCCCAGCTGTGTTCTTTGCCTGTGTAATGTTTACCTTTTTTGTATGGCTTATTGTTCGGCTTATTTTTTGCCGTCATTTTCTCGTCGAGGTAGTTATCAACGGCTTGGTGGTAAAACACTGCCCCTAGAATGAACTTAGATATAAGCTGCGGATAGTTATACCCGTTAGCCGTGTCGACGCCCTTGTTCGCACTAGAGGCCTTTCCGATCCAAAACTTTATAAGTTCCGGGCCTGTCATGTTATTTGGCATTCCGGAGACGGCACCCTTATAGGTTTTGCCCGACAGGTTCGGGTTGCTTATTTCTCCGACCGTCTTTTGCTTTACGACAAAAGGCCCTTTTGAAGAAGGAGCAATAATCTTGCGGTCCTTGCCCTTGCCTTCATAGTAGAGCAACATCTCGGCTTTGAGGGCAGAATTGGGTTTTCCGTTACCTTTGCCCGCAAGTTTTTTAAGTGAGTCGTGCAGTATTTGGCGCGCGATTTGCCCTGTATAGGCTACACTGTTTTCCTCGGTGCCCAGCCAAGACTTTAATGTGACCGGAAACTGACCATAAACAGAATCGTCGGCCGCAGCGGGTGCGGCCATAAGCGGAGCGGCCGTTGCGATGACGCCCGCAATAACAAGTTTTCTCATGGGGGATTCTCCCTTCCCATAAATGTGTTTGTATTCCCAGAGACTGAACTGTCTGCCGAGGGGCGGCAGGCGAGACCTTCTATGGTAGTTAATGCGAATCAATCGCAATTACGTTTTTCTATAGCTAGACCAAAGCAATGTCAAACTTAAATAAGGGCGCAAAGCGTGAGAAAACTTAGTTCCGCTCGTCCCAGCTTTGTTCATATTTCTTCGGAATTTCGCTTCATTCCATATATCAGCGGTATAGGCCTTGGGTTCGAAAACGGTTCGCAGATGCTCCTTGCACAGGAACTGCACAACGGGTATGTGAAATTGAGCTCTTACTAACCTGATTTGTTGGCGTTACCCCGCAAAGTGTATACCCTATGATGATGATTGCGACTTTGGTGTTATGCTGGTTTTAGAGAACGTTTGGCTTCGTTATGGCAAAAATGCCGTTGTGCAGGATGCTTCCTTTGAGGTCCGGGAGGGGGAAATGGTGTGCCTTCTTGGGCCATCGGGCTGCGGGAAAACGTCGACCCTTCGGCTTATCGCCGGGCTTGATAGGCCTAACAGCGGTAAAGTCAGCATAAAAGGCAAAACGGTTTCTTCTAAGCAAAAGGTCGTTCCGCCCCACAAGCGCGATATTGGGTTTTTGTTTCAGGACTTTGCACTATTTCCTCACCTGACGGTTTCTCAGAATATTGCCTACGGATTGGTGTCGAGTGACCGGCGCGAGACCGGAGTTCGGGTTGACGAACTGCTACGTCGGACTCGGCTCTCCGAGCATGCTGACAAATACCCACACATGTTGTCGGGGGGCGAGCAACAGCGGG
>CETH01069045.1_pt1 | contig 24166 bp, 17 predicted proteins | sample 361461 | NCBI WGS metagenome assembly CETH01 (sample SAMEA2622695, study PRJEB7988) | marine metagenome | isolation source: saline water (ENVO:00002010), including
GTTGATGCAATTCGAACAGCACAATCATCTACTTGGTGTTTAGGAGAAAGTATTAAGGCTTTTGACTATCAATATCATTTGCCGGATCTTGACAAAGAGAGTCAGCAAAAAAATGATATTGAAAGATTTCGTTGGTTTTCTCAAGATTATTTAGGCTATGACAAAGAAAAAAATATTCTTACAGATGTGCGTTACTCAATGATCCCAAATCAGATTTCGCCAATGTGGGGATTAATTATTGATGTTCAGCGAGGCATAAATGAACATGCGATTTGGTGGACAAGTCGTAGTTTAGATCAAATTCAGTTAGACTTGTTCATAGACATGTTAAAAGGTAAAAAGTGTGGAAATAGTTCTTTATTTAAATAATAGAGATTATGTTTGCAGTTAAAGCAGATAATAAGATAGTTTGAATGTTACAATGAGTATGATAAGTAACAAATGGTTTATTATTAATGTAGCTTTTAAATTGGAATAATTTAGACTATGAGATACATAAAGTTTTTTTTCATCTTTTTTATTATAAATTATTTTTCTTTTGCACAAAGACAAAATCCTGAGAGCTTTCTTAATCATAAAGTAAAAAAAAATGAATCTTTGGAAAGTTTAATCAAAAAGTATGAGTTAACTGAAAATGAAATAATTTTTTACAATCCATTAATTCAGAAAATAGGTTTAAAAAAAAGAATGATTTTAAAGATTCCAATTTATAATAATCAAAATTTGGATACTAAATCTTTTGATTCAAATGAATATAAAATTCATGAAGTTAGATCAAAAGAAACAAAGTGGAGGCTTGCATATGAAAATCAGACAACTATAAAAGTTATTGACTCTCTTAATCCTGAAATAATTAATGGATTAAAAATTGGTCAAAAAATTAGATTACCAATATCAAAAGTAAAATTAAAAGTCCCTGAAAAAGATTCAGCTTATAATTATTATAAAGTTCTTCCAAAAGAAGGTTATTATAGAATTGAAAAAAAACTTGGGGTTAACCAATTTGTTTTAGATTCCCTTAATCCTAACATAAAAAATACGGGAATAAAAGAAGGAATGATTTTAAAAGTTCCGCTTAAAAATTCTGGAGAAATGATTGTTAAAAATGATTTATTAATTGATAGAATAAATCTTATAGATTCTATAAGCAAAACTTCAAAAGTTAAATTAGCTTTATTTCTACCTTTTAAAGCAAATGATATTATTTTAGATTCACTCGAACAGACGAAGTCTCTTTTAATAGACAGGAATTTACATACAATATCACTAGATTTTTTGAGAGGAACTAAATTTGCAATTCAAACTGCATCAAATAATGGTATTTCTGTTGATTTAACAGTTTTTGATACTCAAAATGATATTTTAATTATTAATGATTTATTAAAATCAAACGATCTTTCAAAATTTAATGTCATTGTTGGACCATTGATTACATCCAATTTTGATTTTTTAACTTCTAATAGAGAGTTAATTAATATTCCTAAAATATCACCTTTATCAATTAATGATGTTTATTTGAGAAAAAATGTATATCAGAGTGTTCCAAGAAAAGACTTTTTGAGAAATAAAATGATTAAATTTTTGGAAAAAAAATTAGATTCAACTCAAAATATTTTATTGGTTGCTGATTCAACTAATAGGAAGATAGAGGATGAATTGAAAAAAAAGTTTCCTTATTCATTGGTTTTGAGACCTGAAAAAGAAGATTATTTATTACCAGAATTACTAGATTCATTATTAATAGATTCTGTTCCAAATAAAGTTATTTTAGAATCTGAATCATTTCCTTTAATTGCTAGTGTAATTTCTCAAATGAATGCTCAGAATAATTCTAACAGAAATGTCCAGTTGTATACCACTTATAGAGGTAATGCATATGAGACTGAAAATATTTCAAATAAGGTTATGGGCGGAATTAATTTCACTTACCCTACTTTTTATAAAAAATTACCTCTGGAAAATTTAACTGATTTTCAGGATGATTATATCGATTTTTACGGAAAATTACCAAATAAAGAATCAACTAGAGCTTATGATTTGATTTTGGATGTTATATTAAGAATTGCCTTTAAAGAGAAATTAAAAAGATCTGTTGATATTGGAGAAACCCAATATATTGAAAATAGATTTTTTTATGATAAAACCGAGAATGAAAGTTATACAAATAGAGCTTTTTATATTCTTCAACACTCTGGTTATGATATAATGGAAATTAAAGATTGGGAGGATGAAACGGATATTTCTAATTGATTTTTGTAAATTTGAGTCCGGTAAATTAAATAATTGACCGGAATGGCTAATACAAAATATATATTCGTAACTGGAGGAGTTACTTCGTCCTTAGGAAAAGGTATAATTGCAGCGTCCTTAGCCAAATTACTACAAGCAAGAAAATTTAACGTAACTATTCAGAAATTTGATCCTTATATAAATGTTGATCCAGGAACGTTAAACCCATACGAACATGGAGAGTGTTTTGTCACTGATGATGGAGCTGAAACTGATCTTGATTTGGGTCATTATGAAAGGTTTTTAAATAATAGTACCTCTCAAGAAAATAATGTTACAACAGGTAGAGTGTATCAAAGTATCATACAAAAAGAAAGAAAAGGTGACTTTTTAGGAAAAACAGTTCAAGTCATTCCACATGTAACAAATGAAATTAAGGAAAGAATGATGCTTTTAGGTAAATCAGGTGATTATGATTTTGTTATAACCGAAATTGGAGGAACAGTTGGTGATATTGAATCTTTACCTTACATAGAATCTGTAAGGCAACTTGTTTGGGAGTTAGGTAAAGAAAATACCGTTGTAATTCACTTAACTTTAATTCCATTCCTTTCAGCTACAGGGGAGTTAAAAACCAAGCCTACTCAGCATTCTGTTAAAACTTTAATGGAAAGTGGTTTGTCTGCAGATGTTATTGTTTGTAGGACAGAATATGAGTTATCAAATGATTTAAAGTTAAAACTTGCTCTTTTTTGTAATGTAAAACCCGAAGCAGTAATTCAATCAATTGATGTTGAAACTATTTATGATGTTCCTCTTGAAATGTTAAATGAAGGACTAGATAAAGTTGTATTAGATAAACTTGGAGTTATTTCTAAAAATAAGCCAGATTTAAAGGATTGGAATTTGTTTTTAAATAAGTTGAAAAATCCAAAAAAATCAGTAAAAGTTGGTTTAATTGGTAAATATGTTGAATTAAAAGATTCTTATAAATCAATATTAGAATCATTAATTCATGCTGGAGCTATTAATGAGACAAATGTAGAAGTTATAACTATTCATTCAGAACATCTAAATAAGAAAAATATTTCTGATAAATTAAAATTGTTAAATGGATTAATAGTAGCTCCAGGTTTTGGACAAAGAGGTGTTGAAGGAAAAATTGAAGCAATAAAATACTCAAGAGAAAAAAAGGTGCCTTTTTTTGGAATATGTTTAGGTATGCAGATGGCTGTCATTGAATATGCTAGAAATAAATTAAAATTTAGTAAAGCAAATTCAACTGAAATGGATTCTAAATGTGATTTTCCAGTAATTGATTTAATGGAATCCCAAAAAAAAATAAAATCAAAAGGAGGAACGATGAGGTTGGGTGCTTGGTCTTGTAAACTGTTAAATGGGTCAAGAGTTAAAGAGATTTATAAAAATGAAATAATATCTGAAAGACATAGACATAGATATGAATTTAATAATAGATTTACAGATAAAATTTTTAACGATGAATTTAAGATTGCTGGAATTAACCCTGAAACATCTTTAGTTGAAATAATTGAGAATGTTAAACATCCATGGTTTGTTGGAGTTCAGTTTCATCCAGAGTATAAAAGTAGTGTATCTAATCCTCACCCTCTTTTTTTAGATTTTGTTAAATCATGTGTTATTAATTATGATGCAAATACTAATTAAAAATAATGGAAGAAAAAAGATTTGACCCTTATCAGTTTATTGGCTTTATTCTTATTGCTCTTATATTAACTTGGATGTTATATCAAAACAATCCTGAAAATTATCCTGCTGAAAAAAATAAGGTAAATAATGTCGAACCCTCTGAAAACAAAAATGGTTCAATTGACAATAAAACTATTGAGAATGGATTTATAAAGTCATCGGATGATTTAGCTAATCTTTTCGTAAAACCATCTGTAGATTTTGAACAAATTGAAAACCAGAAAATTGAGATAGAAATATCTACAAAAGGAGCAAATATCTCTAAATTAAGACTAAAAGAGTTTGATGATTATAAGAAAACACCTCTTTTTTTAATTAATGAAGATAATACCGATTTAAATCTTCAGATAAACCTTTCAGATGGACGTATTTTAAATACATCTGAAATGTATTTTATTCCTAAAAAAGAAAATAGAGATGATAATCAAGTTTTAATTTTAAAATCTCAAATTTCTGAAAATAAATTTATTTCATTTGTTTATTCTTTAAAAAAGGACAGTTATTTTGTTGATTTTAAAATTGAAACTCAAGGTATATCAAATATTTTAAGTACTAAAAATCCTCCAAAAGTTATATGGAAGTCGGATGTTTTTAGAAATTCAAAAAGTATAGATTATGAAAATAGATATACTGAGCTAACTTATGGTTATGATGGTGATAAGGTTGATTATCTTTCTCTTAGTGGAGATGATGAAGAATTAGTTGAAGAAGTTAGGTGGGTTTCATATAGGCAACATTTTTTTAGCAGTATAATCGTTCCAGAAACTCCTTTTGATAAAATATTAATGAAATCAAATGATTTAGCAGTAGAAAAGTCATTAAAAGAGAAATATACCAAATCATTTGAAAGTGAATTTTATATTGAAAATACTAGGGGAGATTTAGATTCAAGTTTTAAGTTTTATTTTGGCCCCTCTGATTATCAAACATTGAAAGACCTTGATGGAGATCTTGAGGGTTCTATTCCTCTTGGATGGGGTATTTTTGGTTGGATTAACCGGTTTGTATTTTTACCTTTATTTGGTTTTTTATCATCATTTTTACCTCACGGGATTTCAATAATAATAATGACCATAATTGTAAGGCTAGCTATGTCACCAGTTACATACAAGTCCTACGTTTCTCAGATTAAAATGAAAGTTTTGAGACCTGAAGTTGAAGAAATTGCAGCAAAGTATAAAAATGATGCAGTCAAAAAACAACAAGAAACGATGTCATTATATACAAGAGCTGGAGCAAACCCTTTGTCTGGATGTGTTCCAGCATTAATTCAGTTACCCGTTTTTTATGCTTTATTCACATTCTTTCCTGTTGCTTTTGTCTTGAGACAAAAAAGTTTTCTTTGGGCTGAGGATCTTTCATCTTATGACTCAATTTATGACCTACCTTTTAATATACCTTTTTATGGAGATCATATTAGTCTTTTTCCAATTTTAGCATCTATAGCTATTTTCTTTTACACTAAAATGACTACCGGTCAACAGCCAATGCCTCAACAACCTGGAATGCCAAACATGAAGGTTATAATGTACTTAATGCCATTAATGATGTTGTTTTTCTTTAATAATTATTCAAGTGGATTAAGTTTATATTATTTTGTTTCAAACCTTTTGACTATTATCTTAATGTTAGTAATTAAAAACTATATAATCGATAATGAAAAAATTCTTCAAAAGATTGAAGAAAATAAAAATAAACCAAGAAAACCAGGAGGTTTTGCTGCAAGACTCCAAAAGGCAATGGAGGAAGCTGAAAAGCAAAAAAAATCAAGAAAAGGTTATCGTTAATATTTTTCATACTTAATATCTTTGCAGTATGAGTAATAAAAGGGTTGTTATTGGTCTTTCAGGAGGAGTTGATTCAAGTGTAGCAGCATATCTTCTAAAAAAACAAGGTTATGATGTCATAGGTTTGTTTATGAAAAACTGGCATGATGAAACAGTTACATTATCATCAGAGTGTCCATGGCTTGAGGATAGCAATGATGCAATGTTAGTTGCTGAAAAGATTGGGATACCTTTTCAAGCAGTAGATTTAAGCAAAGAATATAAATCAAGAATTGTTGATTATATGTTTAAAGAATATTCTATAGGAAGAACTCCTAATCCAGATGTTTTATGTAATAGGGAAATTAAATTTGATCTTTTTATGAGGATTGCATTCTCATTAGGAGCAGATTTGATAGCAACAGGCCATTATTGTAGAAAAAGTATTTTAAGTCAAAATAAATCAAATATAATTTACAAACTCTTAAGCGGAAAAGATAGTAGAAAAGATCAATCATATTTTTTATGTCAATTAAGTCAAGAACAATTATCAAAAGTTTTATTCCCCATAGGTGATTTAAAAAAGAGTGAAGTAAGAAAGATAGCTAGAGATTTAAAATTAGTTACTGCTGAAAAAAAAGATTCTCAAGGTCTATGTTTTATTGGGAAGGTTAGCTTGCCAGAATTTTTAAAACAGAGGCTTAAATCAAAAAAAGGAGAAATTATTCAGATTTCCTCTAATCATGAAGTTTTTAAAAAATATTTTTATAATAAAAATTCTAAATCTTTAGACTCACTATCTTCAAAATTTTCTTTTAAACCTGAAGATGGAGAATTAATTGGGGTTCATAATGGCGCTCACAATTTTACAATTGGTCAGAGAAAAGGATTATCAATTGGAGGGAATGTTGAACCACTTTTTGTTATAGACATAAATGTTAAAACTAATAGAATATATGTTGGAGAAGGGAAAAAGCATCCAGGTTTATTAAGATACGCTCTTAAAATATTAAAAGGGGATATACATTGGTTAAGAAAAGATTTAAAATTAGAAGAAGGAGAAAGCAGGGATTTTCAAGTTAGGATTAGATACCGTCAACCTCTACAAAATGCTACTCTTTGTCAAACTAAAGATAGTTTGTTTATATCTTTCTATGAAGCTCAATCCTCTATAACATCGGGTCAATTTGCAGCATGGTATATTAAAGATGAACTTATTGGCTCAGGAGTAATTAATTAATAAATTTAAAGATATTTTTAGTTTTTGAAAGATATATATATTAAAGTTCCAGCAAGAATTTGCTTTTTTGGTGATCATCAGGATTATCTTGGACTTCCAGTAATAGCTGGAACTATAAATCGATTTATAACAGTTTATGCAAAGGAGAATAATAATAATTCGTTTAATATCAGTATGCCAGATATAAAGCGAAAAAGAATTATAAATATTCAAAATCAGATATTAAATGTCATGCAAGGAGATTATTTTTTATCGTCAATTGATATTTTAAAGAAGCTAGGATTCAATTTTCACAAAGGTTATGATGTTGTCATAACAGGAGACATACCTGTTAATGCCGGCTTGTCTAGTTCTTCAGCTTTAGTAGTTGCTTGGATTAGGTTTTTAATTCAAATTCAAGAAGATTCAAAGAAAATATCTAATTATCAAATAGGTAAGTGGGCTCATGAATCTGAAGCTCTTTATTTTGATCAGCCAGGAGGGCTAATGGATCAATATACTATAGCTCATGGTGGCTTAGTTTTTATTGATACCGAATTTGCTAAAGTTGAGAAATTACCTGATAATTTAGGTAATTTAGTTGTTGCAGAGTCAGGTATAAAAAAAGAAACTTTAAATGTTTTAAAAAAAGCAAGAGAATATGCCCAAAATTCTATAAAAGCCTTATTAAAAAAACATCCAGATTTTAATATAAAATCCTTTAAAGAAGAAGATTATGAAAAGTACAAGAATTTAATACCTAAAAAGTATCAAACATATTTTTATTCTACTATATTTAATTATATCATAACATTAAAAGCCAAAAATCATATTTTACTAAATCAAATTAATTTTAAATTTTTAGCAGAATTAATAAATGAACATCAGTTTATTTTGGATAATTATATTAAAAATACTCCCAAAAAAATGGCTAAAATGATTTTAGAAGCTAATAAATCAGGTGCATTAGGATCGAAAATTGTTGGATCTGGTGGGGGAGGTTGTATTGTTGCAATGGTTGAAAAGAAAAATATTTCTAAAGTAATAGAAACTTTTATTAAAAATGGAGCAATAAACGCTTATGAAGTGAAATTAATTTAATTTGATGAATTCTATTAATAAATTATTTAATATAAGATATCCAATTATTCAAGCTGGTATGGTTTGGGCAAGTGGATGGAAGTTAGCTTCTGCAGTATCTAATTCTGGAGGATTAGGTCTTATAGGAGCAGGATCTATGTATCCTGAGGTATTAAGAGAACATATCCAAAAATGTAAAAAAGCTACAAAAAAACCTTTTGGTGTTAATGTTCCTTTGTTATATCCTGACATAGATTTGTTAATGAAGGTTATAATTGAAGAAAACGTACCTATAATTTTTACTGCTGCTGGTAATCCGAAAATATGGACAAAGTATTTAAAAAATAAAAACAGAATAGTTGTTCATGTTGTTAGCTCAGTGAAATTCGCATTAAAAGCACAAGAATCAGGAGTTGATGCAATTGTCGCAGAGGGTTTTGAGGCTGGAGGACATAACGGCAGGGAAGAAACAACAACAATGACATTAATCCCACTCGTTAAAAAAACAATAAAAATTCCTTTAATAGCTGCTGGAGGAATTGCATCAGGCAAATCTATGTTTGCTGCTATGGCTTTAGGAGCCAGTGGAGTTCAAGTAGGTTCAAGATTTGTGGCTTCAAATGAAGCTTCTTCGCATTTAAATTTTAAAAATGAGGTTGTTAGATCTCAACAAGGGAGTACAATACTTACATTAAAAGAAATTACACCAGTTAGAATGATTAAAAATCCGTTTTATAATAAACTTAAAGAAATTTATGATAGAGGAGGAAGTGTTGATGAATTAAGAAAAATGCTTGGAAGAGGAAGGGCAAAGAAGGGGATGTTTGAAGGAGATTTGGTTGAAGGAGAGTTAGAAATAGGCCAAGCGGCTAGTCAAATTGATAAAATAATTTCTGCGGAATCAATAGTTAAAGAATTTATTAAAGATTATAATTCAGTTTTTGAGGAGCTAAATAAAATTACCTAATTGATATCAATTAGTATTTGATTATTAAGTATGTCAGCCATATTTTCTTTTTTTCTTATCAAATGATAATTTTTTTTATATAAAAGTACCTCTGCAGGTCTATATCTTGAATTATAATTACTTGACATTGTAAAGCAATAAGCTCCAGCATTTTTAAAAGCCAAAATATCACCTTCAGAAATCTCTGGTATTCTTCTATTATTAGCAAAAGTATCTGTTTCGCATATATACCCAACTACAGTATAGAATCTGTTTTTACCATTAGGATTTGAGATATTAATTATTTCATGATGAGATCCATAAAACATAGGTCTTATAAGGTGATTAAAACCACTATCTACTTGAGCAAAAATTGTAGATGTAGTTTGTTTTATTGCATTAACCTTTGTTAGAAAGAATCCTGCTGAACTAACCAAGAATTTTCCTGGTTCAAATGCAAGCTCAATATCTTTTCCGTAATTTTTACAAAAATCATTAAACCTTATTGATAATTTTTCACCAAGTTCCTCAATATTAGTTTCTATGTCACCCTTTTTATATGGTACTTTAAACCCACTTCCAAAATCAATAAACTCAAGATTTTTAAATTTTAAAGCTGTATTAAATAATATTTCAGCTGCATGGATAAAAACGTCAATATCAAGAATATCACTTCCTGTATGCATGTGAACTCCATTAATTTTCATGGAGGTATTTTCTACTATTCTTAAGACATGTGGGATTTGATGAACAGAAACTCCAAATTTTGAGTCAATATGTCCAACTGATATATTGTTATTTCCACCAGCCATTATATGAGGATTAATTCTTATACAAACAGGTGTATTAGGGAATTTTGTACCAAACTGTTCAAGTATTGATAAATTATCTATATTTATTTGAACTCCCATTTTTGAAACCTTTTCAATTTCTTCTATAGAAACACCATTTGGAGTGTAAATTATGTTTTTTGGCTTGAAGCCTGATTTAATTCCAAGTTCAACTTCTTGAATAGATACTGTATCAAGGCCTGATCCTAATTTTCTAATGAAGTTTAATATCGAAATATTTGACAGAGCTTTACAAGCATAATTAATTTTTAGTTCTTTTATTCCTGAAAAAGCTTTTTTTAGTCTGTTGTATTGATTTTCAATTTTTTCCCCATCATATATGTATATAGGACTTTTATATTTTTTTGAAATTTTTAAAAGAATTGAATTGTCCACTCCCTTATTTTTGTCAAAAATAACAACATTAATGTTTATAAAATATTAAAAAATTGTTATGTATGTAACAATTAGAATATTAAATTTTTTTCTTTAAGTAAAATATGATTTTTTACATTTGTTTTTAATCTTAAATAAACACAAATGAATTTACATGAATATCAAGGAAAAGAATTACTCTCAAAATTTGGAGTAAATATCCAAAGAGGAATAGTAATTGAGAATTTATCAGAAGTAGAGGAGGCTGGAAAGAAGATAGCTGAAATGTCGGATTCAAATATTTTTGTTGTTAAAGCTCAGATTCATGCTGGGGGAAGAGGTAAAGGAGGAGGAGTTAAGGTTGCTAAAAATATGGATGAATTAATATCCATATGTAAAAAAATTTTAGGAATGCAATTAATTACACCCCAAACAGGTAAGGAAGGAAAAAAAGTTAATAAAGTTTTAATTGCTGAGGATGTATATTATCCTGGCAAGAACGAGCCTGACGAATTTTATATGTCCGTTTTATTAAATAGGTCAAATGGTCAAAATATGATAATGTATTCTACTGAAGGAGGAATGGATATTGAAAAAGTAGCAGAGGAGACTCCTGATTTGATTTTTTATGAAAATATTAACCCTATACTTGGTTTACAGTCTTTTCAAGCTAGAAAAATAGCTTTTAATTTGGGATTATCTGGAAATGCTTTTAAGGAAATGACAAAATTTGTACAATCATTGTATAAAGCATACATTGGTATTGACGCTTCTTTATTTGAAATTAATCCAGTTTTAAAAACTTCTAATGATAATATCATAGCAGTAGATTCAAAAGTTACTTTAGACAACAATGCGCTATTTAGACATAAGGATTTTGAAGCTTTAAGAGATTTAAGTGAAGAAAATCCAACAGAGGTAGAAGCTAAGGAAGTTGGTTTAAATTATGTTGATTTAGACGGTAATGTTGGGTGTATGGTTAATGGAGCTGGATTAGCAATGGCTACAATGGATTTAATTAAACAAGCTGGAGGAGATCCCGCAAATTTTTTAGATGTTGGAGGTACAGCCGATGCTTCAAGGGTTGAGACTGCATTTAGGTTAATACTCAAAGACCCAAATGTTAAAGCTATTTTGGTAAATATTTTTGGGGGTATAGTCCGATGTGATAGAGTTGCTCAGGGAATTGTAGATGCTTATTTAAATATGGGGGATGCAATAAAAGTTCCAATAATAGTAAGGCTTCAAGGTACTAACGCTAAGATTGCTAAAGATATTATTGACAACTCAGGATTAAACGTTTTATCTGCTATTGAATTTCAAGAAGCGGCAGATAAAGTCCAAGAAGCTCTTATTTAACTGACAAAAAGTCACTATTTTTTATTTTTTTAATGACACTATGTCTTTATTTTAGTAAAGGCATGCATTTTGACTATTCTAAGTTGTAAATGAAATGTTTAATTTAAATAAAAATATTATGAACTTAATTAGAAAACAAAATACATGGTATCCATCAATAATGGATGATTTTTTTAATTCGAATTGGAATTTTGAAGTTCCAGATTATTCAAACTCACTACCAGCTGTAAATATTAAAGAGGCTGATAAAGAGTTTACTCTTCAAATTGCTTCTCCTGGATTAACTAAAGAAGATTTTGAAGTTAGTTTTGAAGATAATGTTCTCTCAATTGAAGTTGTAAAAAAGAATGATGATAAAGAAAATAATAATGATTTCACAAGATTTGAATTTGATTATAATTCTTTTAAGAGAAGTTTTACAATTCCTGAAAGTGTTGAGATTAATAAAATCGAAGCTTCATATTTAAATGGTATTTTAAATATTATTTTGCCAAAAAAGAAAGAAGCACAACCAGTACCAAAGAAACTGATAAAAATTAGTTGATTAGATTAACTTTATAAACTGCTCCAATAGGAGCAGTTTTTTTTACATATGTTTTATTCTTTTTTTAAAAATATCATATAATTCTTCATTTGAATATCCATCAATATTTTGACTATGATAAAGAGGAAGCTTAACACCTTTTTCATCTGCAATCTTCATAGCTTCAGTTGCTATCAAATTAACTATAAATACTCCAGATATAGTTGAAGCAGCTCCTGTTTTAATTCCTGAAATCTTGAACATACCATCACCAGAAGGAACACAATTATCAATTACAATATCCGCAATTTGAAATAATTTTTTTTTACTACTATGTCTTGAGGGATAATTTTTTGTTTGCTCCATTGAAGTAATAGCAATAATTGGAATATTAGAATCTTTTGCAAGCATTGCCATTTCAATAGGCATAGCATTTCTTCCAGAATTCGATATTATTATTATTATATCTCCTTTTTTAATTTTATGTTGATCCCAAATAATTTTTGAAAAGCCTTCAATTCTTTCTATTTCAGCACTTCTATTTGCTCCTTCAGCAGTCAAAATTGCAGAGTCTAGCATTGCATTAACATTTGCAAGACCTCCAGCTCTTATAAAAAGTTCTAAACCAATCATATGAGAATGACCTGTTCCAAATGTGTGTATAATTTTGTCATTAATTATACATTTACTAAATAAATCGATACTTTTTTTTATTGAGGAATTATTCTTTTTTAGAATTTTTTCAAACAATATAACAGATTCTTTATGATATTGGTACATTTTATAATTTTATAAATATTTTTCTTTTATATAGATAATAGGTTGGAATCCATATGATTATAACATATAATATTGCATATATAAAGGATCCAAGTTTAGGATCCATTCCAATTTCACTCCATTTTGAAACAAAAGTTTGGCTTAAACTAAATCCAAGTAGATCTTTACTATAAAAAATAATTGTAAGTACTCCTGCAAGCGCGTATGAAAAAATTGAATTTACTCCGAAAACTTCTGCAAAATTTAAACCTTTTGAATATTTAAGAACATCAATTAGATATATCGAAAAGCCCAAAGTTAAACTAGATATTCCACCCATTAATAAAGTATATGAAGTACTCCAGATATTTTTATTTATTGGAAACAACCATCTAAAACTATCTCCAATAAAAAGTAGAATAAATCCAAAAACGAAAATTAAAATTAATTTATCATTTATGTTTTTCTTTATGGTTATTATGTAACCGAAAAGCATTCCAATAACTCCAGTTATAATTGAAGGAAGTGTAGATAAAATACCTTCTGGATCCCATGTTTTTTGCCATAGTACTCCAGGCAAATAAAGAGCATCAATATAATGGGCCCAATTTTTTTCAGGTACAGAAAGATCTGGATAACCTATTCCAGGAATAGGAACATAAGCCATTATAATCCAATAAAGTAATAACACAGCTATAGAAATATAAACTTGAGTTTTCCAAGATGTGTACAAATAAATTAAAGCACAAAAAAGAAAAACAATTGAAATTCTTTGAAGTACTCCAGTCCATCTAATGTTACTAAAATCAAAGTCAGGAATTAACCATAATAATAGACCAACTAAATAAATTTTTATAGAACGAAGGATTATTTTTTTTAATATTTCAGATTTTGATTTTCCATTATCAATTTGTTTTCCAACTGATAATACTATTGAAACACCAACAATAAATAAAAAGTTTGGAAAAATATAATCGGTTGGAGTAATCCCATTCCATTCTGCATGTAATAGTGGAGCGTATACGTGGTCCCATGAGCCAGGATCATTAACAATGATCATAAAAATTATAGTTGCCCCTCTTAATATATCTAACGATAATAATCTTTTATTTGTTAATTCCATGATTAATTATTTATAATTTAATATAATTTCCTGCACGACCAAATCCGTCAAATATTCTAAGTAGTACTTGATCATTAGAATTTACTTTTATTGGGTTTTTATATTTTTTTGATTTTTTATTTGGAACACTTCCATCAGTAGTATATCTAACAATTAAACCAGGAAATTTTGTTCTTACATAAAGACTATCATTTAAAAATTTTGCCCCTGGTTTACCTAAGTCAAAAGATAGACCTCCATATAGATATTTCATTGATTTGAAATGTCTTTGAGAGAGGGTATTTGCAAATAAATTCCAGTTTTTATCTATTTCTTTTGATTGTTCTTTTGGATTATCTATAAAAGTGTATGACTCTTTTTTCGCCCATGCTCTTTCAGAGAAGACAGCTAAATTAGGCATAAAAAGAGCATCAAATATTTTTTCATTAATAATAGTTTCTGACCATAGTTGAGATTGAATTCCTATCAAATTATTTTTGTTTTTTTCATTGATGTAGGTTTTTTTTGATATTTCTTTATTTATAATATCTTCTACAGTTAGATTTTTATATTCTATATTTTCATCAATTTTATTAATTAAACTGTTTTTTTCAAGGGCTTGAATATTATTAAAAACATTTAAGGGCTCAGTTCCCCAGGTGTCTTTATAATCAACATATCCTGACCAGGAAAGTCCTTTTGACTCAAAATCAAAATCTTTGGCCATATCAAAATAAAAAGCTGAAGAATTGCTCATTATAGCTTCAAAACCAAGATTAGTGATTTTATATATCATGTCTTCTCTTCCTTCACCCCAGGTATTATTCCAGACGTAAACTCTAGGGTTTAGCTTTATCATTTCTTCTTTAATAATTGTTTCAGATTGATTTTTTTCAGTTAGTTTCAAAATTATATCATCCCATCCTGCCATTTTTGCTTTATATTTATTAAGTATACCATTAAGCTTATTAAGATTATAATTATATAAATCATTTATATTTTTAATTTTTTTATTTTTAGAAATAAACTTTTCACATATTGGTGATTTTTGCCATGCTCCGAAGGGTACTTCATCAGCTCCAATATTAAATATTTTCATTTTTAAGTTAGCTTCATCATACATTTTTTTTACTTCTTGAACAATTTTTTCAAAAAAAGTATATGCGCTTTCTTGACAGATACAAATTATATTATCGTCATATTGTTGAGCTGATCTATACTTACTTTCATCTTTTAGATCATTTAATAAATATTTATTAGCTGAAACTTCATCATTTTTAAGCATATAATTTTTATGTCTAACTTCCATAGATTTTATTGCAGCTCTTGCATGAGAGGGAAAACTAATTTGAGGAAAAACATCAATATTTCTTCTTTTAGCATATTTTAGAATTTCAACAAACTCTTCCCTTGTATAATATCCAGAACCACTATTATCAGAAAAAGCACCTGAACCATACATAGGAATTAATTTGTCAGATTCATCTTTTGTAAAACCTCTTTTACTTCCAATTTCAGTTAATTCAGGTAGTCCAGGGATTTCAAGTCTCCATCCTTCATCATCCGTTAGTCTAAAGTCTAATTTATTTAATTTAAAGTGAGCCATGTAATCAATAACTTGCTTGACCTTATCTATACCGTAAAAGTTTCTACTTGCATCTAGTAAGAATCCTCTATATTTAAACCTGGGACTATCTTCAATCGAAATAATTGGCAATTTATTATTTTCATTTTCTGAAATTAATATCAATTGATGAAGCGATTCAAAAGCATAGATTATTCCAGAATAATCACTTGCTTTTATTTCAATTAAACCTTCTTTTATTTTAAGAGAATATTCTTCCTTATCATAATTATTATCATATTTTAATATAGTATTTCCTTCTTTTTTATTATTAAATTCAATTTCAATTGATGTCGAATTTTTAAGTCTCATCGATATTACTTTAGTATCAATATTAATTTTATTTGTATAATTAACAATAAATTCTTTTGGGATATCTCTATATTTATTATGAAACTTTAATTCTTTTGGAGTAGGAATTACCCAATTAAGTTGGTTATTTGGTAATACAGAAAGACCACTCATTGAATCATATTTGTCTTTCGGCGAATCATGATTGATTTTATCTAAGTTTTTAGCATTTCTCCAATTAAAGGTTAAAGGCAGGTTAAATAATTCGTCAGTTTCATGATTTCTTATAAATGCTCCAAGTGGTCCATAGGGTTTTCTTTTAAGAATTCCTTTTTGTAAAAATGAAAATTTGATTTTTTCATTAGGTTTAATGGAATAATTTTGATCAAAAGTCAGAATATAATATGCTTGACCATTAATATACTTAAATGAAATTCCATTTGGAAGGCTTTCTGGAATTATTCCAGAATGCATTTGATTCCAATGTAAAGACCATTTACCTTCATTTAAAGTTTTATTAGATGTATTGGTGATTTCTAAATTAATCTTCATTTGATTTTTTTCTATATCAAACTCTTCAATCGAAAAAATTAGTGGTTTTTCTTTTTTTAAAGAATTGTCATTTTGGCAAGAAAAGAATATAAAAAAACAAAAAAGAAATTTTAAATATTTCATAATTATAGATTTTTTAAAAAAATAATTAACTTATGAAAGATAGAAAAACTATTATTTATATCATTGTCTTAATGAAGTTTTCTAGATTGTTAATTTTAAAAAATATGTTTTATAGAAAAGGTTGTATGATAATATTTTTTCTTGTTTTAACTAAAACAAGTTCGCAAGAAATATCTGGAATTGTATTAGATAGCATAACGAAACAGCCAATATCTTTTGCAAACATTATATCAAATTTTAATAAGAATACTATTACAAATGAGGAGGGTAGATTTAGACTTTTTAAAGATATTCTTTTTACTAATATAGATAGTATTTATATTTCATCAATTGGGTATAACTCCTTAACTATTTTGGCAACTGATTTAATCAAGGAATCTAAAATTGTTCTATCACCAAAAATAATTGAGTTAGAAACTGTTATAGTTACTAATAGAGAAAAATTAACTGCGATTCAAATTATAAATAAAGTAAAAGAGAATGTTAAAAATATTTTTGATTTTGATTACAAAAATAAAAGGATATTCAGAAGAAGAATAATAATGTCTGATTTTGATAAAGCTATGATTGATATAAAAAAATCTTCAATAAAAGAATTTGATCAAATTTTTATGGATAGTATAAACGAAACAATTCCAAAAGAGAATAACTTCTATATAGAGGCACTATATGATTTTTTTGGAAATAGAGACCCTAATAATCAAAAAGTAAACATTTTAAAATCAGCTGAGTTATTAAATAAAGAAAATGAGGTTAGCTTTAAAACAATTCAAAATAAAATACAATCTATTGTAGACATTAAAGTTAAACGAGATTCTTATTTTAAATTTAAGTCAGGAATTTTTCCAATTGATATTGAAAGAGAAGGTTTTGATTTTATGTCCATTGATTCAACTGACAATACACAATTAGAAAAAATTAAAAACAAAAAAATTGAGGAAAGAAATGATTTTAATTTGAATCACAGAAATTATATAAAGAATGTATCTAATTCATATTTAGATCATGAAAATAAAGAGTTTAAATTTGAAGTTTTTAGAAAATCAAGAAAATTTAATTTTAGACTTTTAAAACTTTCATATATAGGGTATGAACCGGTTTATGTCATAGAGTATTTTCCAAAATCATCAAGAGGTAAATATAAAGGAAGATTATTTATCCATGCAGATGATTTTGCTCTTATCAGAATAGACTATCAAAGTATAGGCTTTTTAAGAAATTTTAATTTTTTAGGAGTTTTTTATAGGTTAGATAAAAGGCTGGTTAAAAGGATTTTTAAAAAAAATGAGAATAATAAATATGAGCTTTATTTTGCTGAAAATTATTATGAAAGCTCTTTTGGCTTAGATAGACCTTTAAAAATTATTGAAAAAAACAAAAATGTAAGAGGTAGAAGAAAACAAAATCAACTTTCAATGCAACTTAATTTTACTGGAAATAACAAAGTAAAAACAGAAGTTATTTTTATTGAAACAAACATGATAAATATTTATGATTACAACAGGGTTAAGGAAATTGATTCAGAATTACCAGTTGAATTAAAAAAATATGATCCAAATTTTTGGGCTGGATATAACATATTAGAACCAAAACAAATACTTAAAGAATTTAAAGTTGAAAATGAGAATTAAATTTTTAATTAAATTTTGAGTAATTTGACTTTAAAAATTTTATTTGATCTCTTAACCTTGCAGCTTCAATAAAATCAAGTTCTTTAGCAGCTTTTTCCATTTCTTTTTTTGTTTTTTTAATTTGTTGAGCTATTTCTTTTTTTGTTAAATTTTCAAACTCTACTCCCTTCTGATTTAATTCACTGGCTATATTAAGATCATTGATTAATGATTTCTTTGTAAGGGCATTGACCAAGGATTTATTTATTTGTTCTGGGGTGATATTATTTTTTTTATTAAATAAAATTTGAATTTTTCTTCTACGATTAGTTTCATCAATAGTTTTTTTCATACTTGAAGTTATTTTATCTGCGTACATTATTGCTTTTCCATTAATGTGTCTAGCTGCTCTACCAATAGTTTGAGTAAGAGATCTATTAGATCTTAGAAATCCCTCTTTATCAGCATCTAATATGACAACTAGAGACACTTCAGGAAGATCAAGACCTTCTCTTAAAAGGTTAACTCCAATTAGAACATCAAATAGGCCTTCTCTTAAATCTTGCATTATCTCAACCCTTTCAAGAGTATCAACATCACTATGAATATATCTACACCTTATATTTAATCTGCTTAAATATTTAGTTAATTCTTCTGCCATTTTTTTTGTTAAAGTCGTAACAAGAGTTCTTTCTTCTTTTTCAACTCTCTGTTGGATTTCTTCAATTAAATCATCAATTTGATTTTTGGATTTTCTTACATCAATAATTGGATCTAATAGACCTGTTGGTCTTATTATTTGTTCAACAATTAGGCCTTGTGATTTTTCCATTTCATAATCCGCTGGAGTTGCACTGGTGTAGAGAACAATATTTTGTAAAGATTCAAATTCCTCAAATTTTAAAGGTCTATTATCCATTGCCGCAGGTAATCTAAAACCATATTCAACTAAGGTTTCTTTTCTACTTTTATCCCCACCATACATAGCATGAACTTGTGATATAGTTACATGGCTTTCATCTACTATCATAAGATAATCTTTTGGAAAATAATCTAATAGACAAAAAGGTCTTGTACCGGGACTTCTCCCATCTAAATATCTTGAATAATTTTCAATTCCCGAACAATATCCCAATTCTTTCATCATCTCAATATCAAATTCAGTTCTTTCGAGAATTCTTTTTGATTCTAAATTTTTACCGATATTTTTAAAAAAATTAACTTGTTTTACAAGATCATTTTGGATTTCTTTAATGGCATTTTCAATGGAGAGCGGGGTTGTTACAAAAATATTACTGGGATATATAGTTAATTTTTTTAGATTTTCAGTCGTATTAAAACTTATTGGATCAAAAGATGTTATTTTTTCTATTTCATCGCCAAAAAAATGGATTTTGTAAGCTATGTCACTATAGCTTGGGAAAAGATCAATAATATCTCCTTTTACTCTAAAGGTTCCTCTTTTAAAATCATCATTTGAACGTGAATATAAACTTTGAACAAGATTATACATAAATTTTGTTCGAGAAATAACTTGATTGCATTTTATTTGAATAGTATTCTTTTTAAATTCAACAGGATTACCAATTCCATAAAGGCATGAGACTGATGCAACAACTATAACATCTCTTCTTCCAGAAAGTAGTGTTGAAGTTGTACTAAGTCTAAATTTTTCGATTTCTTCATTTATTGATAAGTCCTTTTCGATATAAGTTCCTGTAATTGGCATATATGCTTCAGGTTGATAATAGTCATAATATGAAACAAAATATTCAACTGCATTTTTTGGAAAGAAAGTTTTAAATTCAGAATAAAGTTGAGCGGCAAGTGTTTTATTATGCGCTAGAACTAACGTTGGCTTATTTAATTTTTCAATTACGTTAGCCATTGTAAAAGTTTTACCTGATCCAGTAACACCTTTTAGAACAATGTAGTTGCAGTTATAATTAAAATTTTTAACTATTTCATTAATGGCATTAGGCTGATCACCTTTTGGCTTAAATTCAGAAATAACTTTAAATTTCATTTGATTAATAAAAACTGCAAATTTACTAATATAATGTCTTTAACAGAATGCTTATTTAATAGTTATTTAAAAAGGTAGTATTTTTGAAAAAAAAGTATTGGATAAACTTATTTCTAAAAAAAAACCTTTTTTTTCTATATCTAAACAATTAGAAAAATATTTAAATCAATACAATAGATGGATTGAAACTCCAATTTTTTATTCCGATTTATTGAGGTTTTCTGGGTCTGTTTCAGTTTTTGACAAAAATGATCAGGATACTTTGTGGATTAGAGTTTATTATTCAGATACAGAGAGAAACGAAATTGATTTTAATTTAAAAAAAATATACACGCTTCTTCATTCTGATGGAAATGAATCTGGAATTCAACATTTGAATATTGATGCAATTGATTATTGTACATTTGGTAATTCAAAGCCTTTTAGAATAAAAATTAGAAATATTTTAAATGATAACTTCACCTATTTCTATGTAAAAAAAACTGATGCTTCAAGAGCCTATGGTTTAGAATTTGAGCATATGTTGTCACCATATAATTTAAATTTTTTAATTAACAGAAATTCACTTATTGAAGAGCATATTTCTGGTATTCCAGGAGATATTTTTATTAAAGAATTTCTTCCTAAATGTAATGATTCTGAAAAATCTCAAATAGCAAAAGAATATGTAAAATTTAATGAAAGAAGTATGATTAGATTACTTGGAGATATGAGATCTTATAATTATGTTGTAGTTCCAACACATGATTTTGATCAAGTTGTTTATAAAATAAGAGCTATTGATTTTGATCAACAGTCCTTTGAAGGAAAATTTTCTGTTTATAGACCTCAATTTTTTAAGGAAAATTTTCCTATGATGAATTTAGTTAAAACAAAATTAAATCACAATTCAATTAATCAATATAAAGTTGAGGAAAGATCTATTGTTGCTAGAAGAATAATGAGCTCAGGAAAGAGATTAAGTGAATTAGTTAAAATTATGCAAAGCCAAACTTTAACTAAACCTGAAAATCTTAAAAAATTAAAATTAGAATTATATAAGTTTACAAGGGATAAAAAATTTAAAAATAGTAAATCAATGGGAGATATAATTAGTGCTTCTTTTGATTTTGTTAAAAACCACTATTTAAAAGTAGACCTTTATAATTTATTTCAATAAAAGTTATCTTCGTTTTTTTCAACTTCTGAATTATTGGAAAGATTTTCTCCATCATTAAAATTTTTTTCTGGAGGTTGTTCGGGAACCTCTCCTTCTGAATTAATTAAATTTGGATAAATAGTGCCTTTTCTTATTTCACCAACCTCCATTAATTCAATAAAAAAAGTCCATAAATTTAAAAAATCATATACGTAAAGTAATTTTTTATTTTCAGAGTTAATATAACTACTCAATTTTTCATTTTTCATTGAAGGTGTTTCTGGCCCAAAGTCATTTAATGGTAATTCATCTCCTTGTTTCCAATCATTATCAGTTTTGTAAAATGATGCCATTTCGTTTCCTAAAAATCCAAAGCTTTTAATTATTGAATTATGGAGATCTTCTAGAGAACTAGACTCTTTGATTTCAATGTCTCTAAAAACATCTTCCTTTGCATCTAAAATAATTCTAAATCTATATATCATTTTGTTTTGGATTATTAATTTCCATTACGAAATATGTTTGAGCTGCTAATAAAATTGATGCAAATAAAAGATGTAAAGGCTGAGAAAAAAAAGGAAAATCAAAATAATACATTAATATTCCGGTTAAAATTTCAAGACTAATCATTAACATAATTATTTTAAAGACAATTGTTAACTCTCGTGATTTAAGCAAAACATATCCTATGTAGAAATGAATTAATAGAACTAAAATAGAAAAACTTCTATGAATGTAAAAAATAAATGGTGGAGTTTCATCCCATATATTTGATAAATTAATATTTGAAAATTTTAATATTTGATCAATATACTCCCTTACCTGAGTACCCATAAAGATTTGAGTAACTGTAACTGTAAGACCAAGTATTATTATAAGTTTAAATTTTTTAGATAAATTATAGTTATATAACTTTTTTTGAGACATATTAATTATTATGGACATCATAATTACTAATATAAAGGCTAATGTAAGATGAGTTGTAATTTTAATTGGCATAAGGTTCGAATCAACGACTAATTTTCCTAGCCATGCTTGAAAACCCATTAGAAATAATATTAAAATTGATAAAATTGGAATTATTTTTTTTTCTTTATAATAGGAAAAAGAGAATAGCGTCATAACTAAAACAGAAAGACCAGATAATGCGCCTATTAGTCTATTTATGTACTCAATCCATGTATGGTATGGATTAAATAATGAGTAGTTATGTTTTGTGTATAACTCCCAATTTAATTCATTGTAGTTTGTACTACTTTTAAATTTTTTCTTTGAACTATATAATTTATTGTTTTTAATAATAATTTGCCCTTTGTTATAAGTATAGTTTTGTTTCCAATCTAATTGAGCTCTATTGGTAGGTGGGATTAAGTATCCAAAGCATTTTGGCCAATCAGGACAACCCATTCCACTTCCTGTCATTCTTACAGTTGATCCAGCTAGAATTACTAAAAAAATTAGTATTAAACTAATTTTTGAAAATAACTTGAATTTATTTTTCATTAAATTTTAATCCTAAAGTTTCACCTATTTTTTTCATTAATTTAAAGGTAGATTCATATTCATTTTCAATTTCTCCATTAATAATAGCTTCCTTTAATTTTTCTTTAATTATTCCAATTTCTTTAGAAGGCCCTAAATTGAATGTTTTCATTATTTCCTCACCAGAAATTGGAGGTTGAAAATTTCTAAGATTATCTTTTTCTTCAATGGCTTTTATTTTATCTCTAACAATTTTAAAGTTTTCATGATAATTTTTAAATAATATTGGATTTTTAGTTGTAATGTCAGCTTCACAAAGAGTTATTAAATCTTCTAAAAGATCACCAGAATCAAAAATTAATCTCCTAACTGCAGAATCAGTAATAAAATCCTCTGAAATTACAATTGGTCTTGAACTTAATAGAACTAGCTTTTGAACATATTTCATTTTATTATTTAAAGGAAGTTTTAACCTTTTAAAAATTTGATATACCATTTTTGATCCAATAAATTCATGACCATGAAAAGTCCAACCGGTTTTAGAGTTATATTTTTTAGACAAGGGCTTTCCAACATCATGAAGTAAAGCTGCCCATCTAAGCCATAAATCTTCAGTTACTTTTGAAATATTATCAAGTACCTCAAGAGTATGAAAGAAATTTTCTTTATGAGTTCTTCCTTCAAATTCTTCAATTCCTTTTAGATTATTAATTTCAGGCAAAATTAATTCTAGTAATCCTGATTTGTCAAGATTCAAAAAACCAATTGATGGTTTTTTTGATAATATTATTTTATTTAGTTCACCAACTATTCTTTCCTTACTAACTATTTTTACCCTATTAATATTTTTTTTAATTGATTCAAAAGATTTACTTTCAATATCAAAGTTTAATTGAGAGGAAAATCTAATTGCTCTAAACATTCTCAAAGGATCATCAGAATAAGTTTTGTCAGGATTTAATGGAGTCCTAATAATTTTGTTTTTCAAATCATTAATTCCATTAAATGGATCAATAAGTTCTCCGAAATTGTTTTTACTTATACCAATTGCTAAGGAGTTAATTGTAAAATCTCGTCTATTTTGATCGTCTTTTAGTGTTCCAATTTTCACATTGGGCTTTCTGCTATCATAATTATAAGATTCTTTTCTAGCAGTAATAATCTCAATAACAAAATCTTGCCATTCTAGCATTGCTGTTCCAAAATTTTTATAAAATTGGATATTTTTTGAGCCTTTTAAATTTTTTTTTAGAGTTTTTGCTAATTCCATGGCAGACCCAATTACCATAATATCAATATCTTTTTTTTCGTCTTTATTAAGTAAAATATCTCTAACATATCCGCCAACTAAGTAAGAATCAACACTTAAATCATCTACTGTTTTAGAAATTGTTTTAAAAGGTT
>CETH01181971.1_pt1 | contig 24152 bp, 21 predicted proteins | sample 361461 | NCBI WGS metagenome assembly CETH01 (sample SAMEA2622695, study PRJEB7988) | marine metagenome | isolation source: saline water (ENVO:00002010), including
CGGACAAGAGCTTTCATCTCTTCCAACTCGTCTGGACTTGGAGCACGGGGTGCCAGCCCCATCACTTCAGTGCGTATTGCGTTGTGGCCGACGAAGGTGAGCGCGTTGACTCCGATTCCGTTCCCTTCCCACGATTCGAGGCGCTCGGCTACTTCATATGGGCCAAAACCGTCTAATCCCAGAACCACGGTCGTGATCCCCTGTGTCAGGAAGTGCTTTCCATCGCTGCCCCATTCTTCGTCTAGGACAGCGTGTGAATGAGCATCGATGAACCCAGGCGTCACCATTAGGCCACTCGCATCAATCGTGTCGGAAGCTGTGCTGGTCTCTAGATCACCGATGTCACGTATCACTCCGTCAGTGATCCCTATATCTGCAACGTAGGCTTCGCCACCGGACCCGTCGTAAATCGTGCCTCCGGAGATCACGACATCGAAGTCCGGCGTGTTGCAGGCGTTCAAGGCGAGGGCAGTCACTAGCGCTGCGCACTGAACCCATCTGTGGACCTCAGATTCGTGCGTGCTCATCAGCGCTCCTTAGATCGTCAGCAATGCGGAGAGCGACCATCCAGTTCATGAATTGGCCTCAGCTTTATCTTTGTCTAGACAAGTTATGACATCTTAGGCGTTATTGCTTTGAGTTGGCGAGCCCGCTGAGTTACACCGGGCTTGAACGTGCTCATCGTTTGAGGCGACCGTGGAATTCAGAGAAATCGAATCGTTTCTGAAGTACTTTGAGAGTGTGCGAACACGCACGCGCAACCTCGCCGTTTGTGTGCCGGAGGAGTACCTAGAATGGAGATCAGCCGAAGGACGATTCTCGGCGGGGGATCTACTTCGTCATATCGCGGCTACCGAACGGTGGATGTGGGCGGAAAACGCTAGGCTCAACCCCTCGAAATACCCTGGTCACGGCCAGGAACTCGCCTCAGGGTTAGATCATGTGCTCAGCTACATGGACAGCGCTCACGCCGAGACCATCAAGATTTTGAGAGATCTCACGCCCGAGCAGCTACAGCAGCGGTGCGAGACTGTAGGGGGAACCCAGATTCGTGTTTGGAAATGGCTCCGGCTCATGGTCGAGCATGAGATTCACCACCGTGGTCAGTTATACGAACTTCTCGGACAGCTTGGTGTCGAAACACCTCCGCTATATGGGCTCACTGAACCCGAAGTAAAGAAGCGAAGTTCGTGAGATTACCGATCCTCGTGCGGCGGGCTTTATCCCGCCCGCTGGATTCTATTCCCGTTCGTGTTCGGGCGGGTCCGAATGAGGGCTGCAAGTGGAGTTTGCCCGTTTCAGGGAGGGGATTCGCTTCAGGCCGGTTCGAGGTGGCTAAATTCGAAGCTTTGGCTGTGATCGTGTCGACTGGTGATGTTGTTTGGGATGTTGGCGCCCACTACGGCTATGCCACACTTATGACGACTAGAATTGTAGGGCCTGAGGGGTCAGTCTGGTCGTTCGAACCATCGCGTCTGAACCGGTCTTATCTCAAGCGGCATGTAGCATGGAACTGTTCAGGACGGGCTAACGTCCTTCCCTATGCTCTTGCGGAGCGGGACGGAACCGAAGCATTCGGGGGCTCAGATAGCTCTATGGCCCTTGGGCTTGGGCGCGGGGATGAAGAGGTAGAGGTGCGCTCAATCAGTGGAATGCTGGATGCGGGAGTCCCTCCACCAACCGTGATGAAGGTCGATGCTGAAGGATCTGAGAGCCGGATCGTCGAAAGTCTGGTGCGGTCGGAAGTGAGGCCTGTACTGATGTGCGCGATCCATGATCAGAGTCAACTAGAACTTTGCACGGAGGCACTTCATCAAGCCGATTATGAGGTGCTGCCATCTGGCCCGATCCAGAAATTCTTGAACGATGACTCTGCCTGGAGAGGCGACCCGGATATTGTCGCACTCCCGCGGAACGATTCAAGGCTGAGGGACCGCGTTTCTCGAACGGATCTATTTCGGGATGTGTCCGCGCTCTAACTCCACAGATTGCTTCAGCTTGATATTGGCTTCCTGTTGACGCAGCGTGGGCTGGTTCAGTATTGCTCGATAGATGTTTTGCCCCCGCAACCCCGAAGATTAATGAACCGACTCCACTTTTTAGTACTCACGTTTGGCGTCTGCATCACCACTTCATCGGCCATGCCATCGCCGTTGCAGGCTGTTCAGGAAGCGTATGACGTCGTGATTGAGGGTGGCCAGATTGTCGATGGCACTGGGAATGCCTGGTATCCCGGCGACGTTGGAATTCGGGGTGACCGGATTGTGACTATCGCTGCACCAGGTGCGTTGGCTGATCGGCAGGCGGTAAACAGGATTGATGCGAGTGGGATGGTGGTTTCTCCCGGGTTTATCGACATCCAGAGTCACTCCCGTTTCAGCTTCCTTGGTGGAGGTGACGGTCGGGTGGTTTCCAAGGTTACGATGGGTGTGACCACTGAGATCATGGGAGAATCGACGACTAATGCTCCATCGAGCCCTCAGATGATGACCAACTCAGGGCCGGCGGCTGGCGTTTCTCAGTTCGAGACTTTCGGAGAGTGGATTGAGGCAATGGAGGATCATAAGGCCTCAGTGAATTTCGGCTCTTTTGTGGGTGGCTCCACTATCAGGGTTGTCGGAATGGGCATGGCTATGGGGGAAGCTGGGGATCGTGAGCGGAGAGCCATGCAACAGGCGGTCCGACAGTCGATGGAGGATGGAGCGTTCGGTATTGCTACAGCGCTGGTTTATCCCCCTGGAAACTTTGCGTCGACCGATGAATTGATTTCGATAAATGAGGCTATGGCCCCCTATGGTGGTGTGTATATCACCCACTTGCGTTCTGAAGCGGACAACTTTCTTGAGGCGATTGACGAAGCGTTGGAGATCGGAATTCAAGCAGGTGTGCCGATCGAGATCTATCACCTAAAGGCTGGAGGCAGAAGAAATTGGCACAAGGCAGCCGAGGCCGTGGCCAAGATCGATTCAGCTCGGGCTTCTGGGGTGGATGTGCAGGCGAATATGTATCCGTACACAGCAGGCGGCACAGGCCTAGACGCTTGTTTCCCGCCTTGGGCTTCGGCTGACGGTCTGCTTTACGAAAATCTTGCCGATCCTGAGGTGAGGATGCGGATAAGGTCGGAGATGGAGGTCCAGACCGAGCCTTGGGAACCGTTTTGCTCCCTGGCCACGCCAGAGGGAACGATGCTCCTCGGGCTGAATCTTCCGGAACACCAACAGTACAGGGGCTGGTGGCTATCGGATGTTGCCGAAGCTATGGATAAGCATTGGACGGAGACCGCCATGGATCTCGTGCTTGCCGAGCGTCAGCGAGTTGGGACGATTTACTTTCTGATGAGCGAAGAAAATGTGGCGATGCAGATCGCCCAGCCCTGGATGAAGTTTGGCACGGATGCAGGAGGAATGGACCCCACTACAGCTACCGGACTGGCTCATCCGAGGACGTACGGCACGTTTGCCCGGGTTTTAGGAAAATACGTCCGAGACGAAGGCGCACTGACCCTTGAGGATGCAGTGAGGAAGATGTCGTCCGCAGTGGCGACGAGACTGAAGATCCGAGATCGCGGCTTTCTTAGAGAGGGGTACTACGCCGATCTGGTTGTGTTTGACCCGGAAACGGTAGCTGATCATGCCACGTATGAACGTCCTCATCAGCTGTCGACTGGAGTGGTGCACGTTTTAGTAAACGGGGTCGGGGTGGTATCCGACGGGCAGCACACGGGAGAAATGCCGGGCTTGGCGGTGAGAGGACCGGGATGGACTGGCTGGGAGCAACGGTGATGAAGAGTGAGAAACGGACCTTTTCCCAGATATGAACGGTTTTTAGAAAAGACAGATTTAGGGAGCACCCCAGAGACTCTTAGGGGTAGCAACACCAGACGATTCATGGATTGACTCCGGAAAGAAGTATCCGGAGCTAACAAACTGAGAAGAGGACATCACTCTCATGAAGTTTTTCAAGCTGATTCCTGCGGTGGCATTGTTTTTCACCGCTTGTGGAGGCGGCGAGCCTGAAGCTACGGCTGATGCTCCGGCGACGGAGCCGGCAGCTGCGGTGGCACCGGCTGGTCCGGCGGCACCCACTGGTCCTATGACTATTCCCGATTGGTACCAAGTCGATCACGATGCCAAAACGGTTCGGTTGGTCATGGTGGCTGGAGAAACGCCGGAAAACAATTACTGGAGCTACAATGGCACGATCCGTGGCGAGCTGGCGATAACGGTGCCCGAGGGCTACGAGGTCACGATAGAGTTTGAGAATCGTGATCCGAATATGGCACACAGTGTTGGGATCTCCACGGAGCTGGTCAATTTCACAGTCCCACCTGTGCCGGAACCGGTTTTTGCCGGAGCGATCACAGAAAACCCGCAGTCAATGATTGATGGCACAATGCCGGGTGACACTGAGACGATCACGTTCGTCGCAGATGTTGCGGGCAACTACTCAATGGTCTGCTATATCGCGGGTCATTCAGCGATTGGGATGTGGCATTTCTTCAATGTTTCCGCTGACGGGGCCGCTGGAGTTCAGGGTCTCTGATACCCTTTGCGGTTCCCGAGTAGTACGGTGATTAGGCGGGCGTTCCTTGTAAAAAGGGGCGCCCGCCTAAGCACGAACCAGAGAGTGGATAAGACAGTAACACTGGGCATTCTAGGGCGTTTTGGGATCAGTGGCTCTCATCTGCGGTCCGCGTAGGCGGACCGGTCCTTGGTGGGGTCGAGCAATACGAAGATTGATGATCTCCACGAAGACTGAGAAGCCCATTGCAAAATAGATGTACCCTTTGGGTATGTGTTGACCCATACCTTCAGCCACGAGGGACATCCCGATCAGCAGTAAGAAGGAAAGCGCCAGAACCTTAACCGTGGGACGGGCACTGACGAATGCGCTGACTTTCTCTGCTGACACGATCATAAAGGCTCCAGCAATGAGTACAGCGATCACCATCACTGGGAGATGGTCGGCGATACCAACTGCCGTGATGACAGAGTCTAGAGAGAAGACGATGTCCAAGAGAGCGATTTGTGCTACAACTGAAGTAAAAGAAGCATGGCCTTTTTGGTTCTCTCGTTGGTTCTCTCCTTCCAGCTTATGATGGAGCTCTCTGGTCGCCTTAAAGAGTAGAAAAACTCCCCCTATGGTTAGGATCAGGTCGCGGCCTGAAAAAGCATGACCGAAAACCGCAAACAGGGGCTCGGTCAGCCGCATGATCCATACGATTGAGAAGAGAAGAAGAATCCGTGTAGAGATCGCGACTGTGAGTCCTATCCTGCGAGCTCGCGAGCGTAGTTCCGTCTTCACGCGGTCCGAGAGGATCGCTATGAAAATGATGTTGTCGATCCCAAGAATGATCTCGAGGATCGTCAGTGTCAGAAGGGCAATCCAAGCCTCGGGGCTGCTGATCCATTCAATCATGTCGTGTCAGAGCTGCGGAAGGGGGTCCAGGTGCTGGCCCGGGATCGGGCGTCTTTAGCAGAATATGATCAAGGTAGTCGCAGCGGGTACCTGATCCAAAGAGCTGTGGCTTCACTCTCAGGCCAAGCTTTCTTCGAAGAGAAGAGCGAATTCCTTCGGTCCGTGTTCTGCGCGGATTCGGCATCCGAGCCGTTTGCTTTCCCAACGAATCCTTCCGCGGATCGGGGTTCGAGCCTCTTTCCGCGCTCAATAAGCCTGTATCATGAACTATGGCCACGATTAATTAATTTGATTTGACGAATCAAATTAATTACTATATTGGCATGTCTAATGTAGATTTTGTGCTGCATACGCTCCCACGCATCACCGAGAGGCTAAGGCTGAGGTTTTGGGAGGCGCTTCCGTCCGATGTCCAGGTTACGGAGCATCAGTTGAGGCTTCTTAGGCAGATGGATGACGTTGACCCGGTTATGGTTGGGGAACTCGCCGAGTACCTAGGCGTTACCATGTCGACGATGTCTCTGAACCTAAAAAGACTCGAAGTGGCGGGACTTATAACGAGGAGTAGGGACCCTGCTGATAGGAGGGTGATGAATGTTCTTCTTACCCCTGAAGGCAGGGCTATCCGTGACGCTGCTCCCCCTCTTGATCCAGACCGAGTGGACGCGGTGCTTATGAGTATGCGATCCGAGGAGCGCGATCGGGCTCTGAACGGGCTCAGTATTCTTGCTGAGGCAACATCCAGATTGGAAGCCGACCACAATCGGTACGTGGAGGGTCTCGCTGGCGGAATAGGGTCTGCGAGTTCGGGATCAGAGGAGGTTTTGCCCGAATCCAGCTAAGCAGGGCCTGTTTCAGGTACTGCGAGACTCGGAACTCTGAGGCGACCCATCGCAAGCTATACGGATTGCCAAGCGCTTACTACGTTTTCCTCCCAAACTCAAACTGGAATCTGGCATGATCCGTTTTCGCTACCTGCTGATACTAGCAATCGTCGTTACCTATAGCGCTACGGAAGACAACGCTGCAGAGGCTCAGGAGTCGTTCGACCACCTTCTGACTCGGGCGGAAGCTACCGATTTTATAGAGACGAGCAGCTATGAGGATGTCATGGCTTTTGCTGAAGCGCTTGCAGCAGGCTCAGACGAAATCCACCTGACCAACTTCGGATATACCAACGAGGGAAGGCGATTGCCGCTGTTGGTACTCGGCGCCCCAGATGCATCTCCTCAAGCAGTGCTCAGTACCGGTAAAACCAGAATCTATCTGCAGGGAAACATCCACGCGGGAGAGGTCTGCGGTAAAGAAGCCTTACAAATGCTCCTGCGCGACTACGCACGCGGGCATTATCCGTCATGGGCCGACGATCTCGTACTCTTGATTGCGCCAATTTACAATGCTGATGGTAACGAGCGAGTTGATCTTCGGAACAGGCCTCGACAGCACGGCCCTCTTGGTGGGATGGGTCAGCGTCCGAATGCCCAAGGACTCGATCTCAATCGGGATCATATGAAGTTGGATTCCCCGGAGGCGAGGTCGTTGGTCAAGATGATGACCGCCTACGATCCGCACGTGGGGGTTGATCTGCACACCACTAATGGGACCCGGCATGCATACCGCCTCACTTATTCTCCCCCGCTACACCCCAACACACCCGGATCAATCGATTCGTTTCTGCGTGATGAATGGCTTCCCACCGTTACCGATCGAATCAAGGAAAAGCACGGGTGGGACTACTACTACTATGGGAATACGAGTCAGCGCCGTCCTGGTTGGTACACGTTTGATCACAGGCCTCGTTTCAACAACAACTATATTGGGCTGCGTAACCGGATGGCGATCCTATCTGAGGCATACGCATATGATACGTTCAAGGATCGGGTGATGAGCACTCTCTGGTTCGTTGAGGAGATCCTCGATTTTGCGCGGGAGAACGCTGAGAGTATCCGAGATTTAGTGAGGGAAGCGGATGCTAGTGTGGTCGGGATGGAGTTGGCGACGAGAGCTACATTCGAGAGATCGCCCTCTGAAGTCGAGATTCTGATGGGAGAGGTTGCGGAGGAGAGGCATCCACAGACCGGGGAGATTATTCTTCGCCGCCAAGAGGTGTCTAAGCCGGTGTTGATGCACGAATTTGGGACATTCTCACCTACCGAAGTTGAAGTAGCGCCTGCTTTTTACTACATCCTTCCGGAAGCGGAAAGCGCAATTGAGCGGCTTCGTGCTCACGGGGTTGAGACTGGGATGGCGCCGGTCGGTGAAATCCAAGTCGAACACTTCATAGTGGATTCAGCGACGATAGCTGATCGTTCTTTTCAAGGACGCAACGAACGCGTCGTGTTCGGTGCTTGGCAATCCATTACTCGTGCATTACCGCCTGGTACGATAGCGGTGTCCGTGGATCAGCCTCTTGGTCGACTGGCTTTCACCTTATTGGAACCACGCTCCGATGACGGGTTCGCTAACTGGGCGATCTTAGATGATCAAATCGACGAGGGGCGGTACCCGGTCATGAGAGCTCATTAAGGAGACCCGTGTCAATCGTTGGTGGTCCTTATCCTTTGAGTTACTAAAGAGGCAGCACTTCCACATTGAGATCTAGGTAGACATCTCGGTCACGAAGGTGTTCGATAACTGCATCGTACGCCTCTTGATTGCGCCCAACCATTTCCGGTGTGGCTAGGCCAGGCTGAGCCCAGATTCCTCCAGCTATGAGTTTTACCATGGAGGTGCACGTGTATCCCGTAGTGCGAGCCACGGACATCGTTTCAGTGGCAGGGTTGTAGTGATCTACCATGCTGAACGTGTGCCGCTGCCGCTGACCGTCTTTGGTCCCCTCAATGACAATGCGAAGAATGGTGAGGTCGAGATCTCCTTCCTCGAATCGCCAAGCGTCGAAAAGGAGTGACTCGGTCACATCTCTAGGAATCACGCTTCCGGATGCGGCTTGGACAGGTTCTGATGAGAAAAAACCGGCTTCTCGTAACGTTTGCATCCGTGCCGCGTGACCGGGATACCTCAGCGTTTTTTCGACCATATTGGGCGTCGCGCAATTCCATAGCAATGAGCGCAGGCCGTCGGTATTAAACGCTTCGAGACTTCCGATGCCTGGGACGTCGATCAGTTCGGTGTCGGTCAGTGCTGGCTTAGTCACAACCCGACCGGCTTGTCTCTGACGCGCAGGTCGGACGTACTCCTCAATGACGTCGGCTGGCGAAAAAGGCGCCTTGTACTCCCACGGCAAGACGCGTTCTTTTGGAAGACCACCCGCAAAGCATACGTAAGACTCCGTTTCGTCGAAGTGTTCCTCACGGTTCCCGAGCACGAGGTTGCTGAGTCCTGGTGCGACGCCACAGTCTACCAAGCAAGGAACTGCGGCGTTCGCGGCTAGGTCTTGAAGCCCGGCCGAGTCTTCCTCAAAGAAAGAAATGTCGACGATTGGTCGACCTTCCTGGAGTACTCTTTTTACGGTGCGGTATCCCATGAATCCGGGGACTGCGCCAACCACTAAGTCTGCGTCTTTCACCGCCCGACTGACATTCTCAATCTGTGATAGGTCAGCGACAACTCCGTCTGCACCGAAGCGCGTCATCTTCTCAACCGCTACCGGGTCGATATCCACGACGAGCACTTTGAATTCATCTTCGGCGGTCAGGTCACGTACGATTGCGCTGCCCACACGGCCTCCGCCCAGCACCACGATATACAGGATTCATCCTCCGGATAGATTCGGCTGAATGCCCGAGGAATCAGTCCATACTCACGTCTGTGTGCAAGGGGTGATCACTACATCGTCCAAAAAGTGCAGGGTTAGGAGCCTGAACGAGGTGAGGGGTCAGGGAGAAACGGATCGGGTAATTTTGCGAGGTCTCCGTTCAGGTCAGGAACTGGAGACTCTCTTGATGAGTCTTTTCCGCGGATTGAGGACTAACGAGCTCAAGTCCTAGATAGAATGTGCCTTTATTTCGTGCTCATTAGCTGGATGAGGACTAATGTCACATTATCAAGCGGCAGTTTGGCCCGGTTCATGCTCAAGTTTCATTGTCTGGTGTCTCCGACTGGGGTGCTGCATACTTGGAGTCGAAAATCATCTTCCGGGGCTGAACTTAGCTTTATGCGGCGATCTCTCCTCATATTTACGTTTCTCTTGGCTTCGGCTGCACCTATTACGGGTCAAGAGTCTCCGGCTGCAAATGCGGATTACTTGAGTGCCGTTGCACGATTCTTCAGTCTGCCCTCTAACGAAGTGTCAATTCTTAGTGAGTGGGAGATACCAGTTGATGAAATTCCAGTTGTCCTCTTCGTGGCTCGGCGAAGTGGTGTGTCCCCCGAAGCTTTGGTGGCTTTGCGCCAAGCTGGCAGGAACTGGTCAGAGCTAGCAGCACGATATGGGGTTGGTGCGTCTGCTCTGCACGTCCCTGTGCCAGAAGATGCTCAAGTAGGAGCGCTTGAGCGGGTCTACAATGGATACCGGAGTACACCAGTTGCACGCTGGGGTAATATCCGATTGTCTCACGACGAAGTGGTAGACATGGTGAACGTCCGTATGATTTCTCAGTCCCTCGGGCTACCCGCCGCGAGAGTTATTGGGGAGACAGGGGCCGGTACCTCTCACGTTGACTTGTACGCGCGGCTCAGGGACTGACGACGACGATATGCCGAGAGCAGATTTCGTCCCACTCGAGACCTTTCGTGAACTCCCTCTGAAGGAAATGAGAGTTGCCGCGCGTGAGTTTCTCGAGAAGATGCGTAGGCGTCGCACAGTCAGAGAGTTTGCGAGTCGAGCTGTGCCCCGAGATGTAATAGAGGATTGTTTGCTCGCGGCCGGTACGGCTCCTAATGGGGCGAATCGTCAGCCATGGCGTTTTGTGGTCGTGGGGGATCCAGAGACTAAGGCTGAGATCCGGAGCGAAGCGGAGGTGGAGGAGCTCGCTTTCTACAAGGGCGGGAAGGCGTCGGAAGAATGGTTGGAGGCCCTGGAGCATTTAGGTACGGATGAGCACAAGCCGTTCCTCGAAGAAGCTCCATGGTTGATTGTCATCTTTGCCGAAACTTACGAGTTAATGGAGGACGGTTCGAAGACCAAGAACTACTACGTAAGCGAATCTGTCGGCATCGCAACTGGTATGCTCATTACGGCTTTACACCATGCGGGACTAGTCACGCTGACGCATACTCCTTCTCCAATGAAATTCCTCAATGGGTTATTGGGACGCCCGGATAATGAACGTCCATTCCTGATTCTGGTTGTGGGTTATCCGGACGAAGACGCTACAGTCCCGGATATCACCAAGAAGCCGATCGAGGACATCGCGATCTTCATTGAGTAGTGCCTTGAACTGAAACGATAATGTTGACCGTATACGAAAAACCGACCTGAACCACCTGCAGGAAGCTCGTGCAGCTTCTCGAGGAAGAAGGCTTGGACTTCGAGCGTGTGAACTACTTTGTCGAGCCGCTCGATGAGATCACATTGCGCGCGATTTTGAGTAAAGCAGGGCTGTCACCTCGAGATGTGATTCGCACGCGTGACCGCGTGTACAGTGAGCTTAACTTGGAATCTGACGGTCTCAGTGATGACGTACTCTTGGCAGCCTTGGTAGAGCATCCCAGCCTACTCCAGCGACCGATCATCGTCAGGGGGGATAGTGCCGTGCTTGGTCGGCCGATCGAAAACGTAAGAGCACTGTTCTAAATCGCAGATGATCGGAAGTATGAGCCCTGTGTGGAACCGCAGACCTTAGCCGGTCACAACGTCAAAAGCATCCCGTATCCGTCCTAAGCCCTCGATTAGCTCCTCTTCTGGGTTTCCGAAACCAAGCCTGATGAAGTAGTCCATCCCGAAGTGATCACCAGGTACGACCAGAAGCGACTTTTCCACGCGAAGCCTTTCTGCGAATTCGCTAGAGTTGACTGATGCATCGTAGTGTGTGTAGCAGATCGCACCTGCATCCGGGCGACGGTAGCGGAAACGCCCTTCTTGGGCTGACATCCAGTCTTCGAGGACACCTAAGTTTTTCCGGACGATACCGCGGGTCCTCTCGCCGATACGTTTCCTAGTCCCGGGTTCGAGAGCAACACATGCGAGCTGATCCGAGAGAGACGCCGGAGCGATCGTCGTATAGTCAGTCCGACCCCATAATTCCTCCATCAGATTCTCAGGTCCCATAATCCACCCAAGCCGAAGCCCAGGAAGACCATAGGCTTTGGATAGCGAGTTGGTGATCAGCACGCGGTCGTGGCTTCCCCAGAACGATGGAGTGCGTTCATCACCACTTTCGGCTCCGGCGTAGACCTCATCTGCTAAGATCCAGGCCCCGTATCGGTCAGTCATATCTGCGATCGCGTCCATTGACGCCTGGGTCAATGATGCGCCGGTGGGGTTGTTCGGGTTGGTGATTAAAACAAATGAAGCCCCGTCCGCTAAACTCGCTTCCAAAGCGTCGAGGTCCGGTTGCCAGCCGTCTTCTTCCCTGAGATTCACCCCAGTCAGACGGCTGTCGAATGATTCGAGCAGACCGGGGACCTGGCCGTATGTGGGTAGAATAATGGTCGCCTTAGCGTCCCCTTCGAATAGATGCCAGAAGCAGGTGAAGTTTGCTTCAGCCCCACCCGTCGTTACCAGGACGGATCTATCACTCGCTCCATCGTATTGGTTTGCTATGAGTTCCCGAAGCTCGTCTGAGCCGTTCGACTGCCCGTATCCGAGCAGGGTCGAACCTATATCGATGTCCTTGCCTGAGATCTCTATGAGCTCTTTGGTCGTTAGGGGATGTACTCCGCTTTCCGAAAGATTGATCTCTACCCGGTGCTCATAGGTGGATTGCCACCGTTCCATACGGAAGGGTGAATAGCGCACGACTGACTCCTGATCTTTGGCGAACTTGATGGGCGATTGCCCCTAGTGGGCCCCGGATCGTAGGTGGTTACAAGGCCCAAGTAAATGATAGCGATAAACGCCGACTGACCCTCAACCGTTTTGCTCAAGAACTCTGTCTGATCAAGTCGATCTTCCCTGACGATGCGGGCAGAGTAGTTCTTAGCGACCTTATACGCGTTAGTTGTGCCGTTCTTTTCTAACGAAGCCATTCCATGCGTAAGGTTCTCCTAGTCATCCTAGACGGCTGGGGTCACTCCGATTTTGAAGGCGAGCCGACTCAAGGCAATGCAGTCGAGCTGGCGAGTGTGCCAAGTTTTCGGCACCTGTATGAGACGTGTCCCCGCACGCGTCTTGCGTGTTCTGGCACAGATGTGGGGCTACCCAATGGCCAAATGGGTAACTCTGAAGTAGGGCACTTAAACTTAGGCGCCGGGCGAGTGGTGCATCAGGACATCGCGCGAATCGATCACGCCATAGCAGAAAACGAATTTGCTTCGGCCCTGAACTTGAACAAGCTCGTGCAGCAGGTCAGAGAAGCAGGATCGAAGATCCATATGGTTGGGTTGGTGTCCGATGGCGGAGTACACAGCCATCTTCGCCATTTCTTAGCTCTATTTGACCTTCTTCCGAAAGATATTCCCATCAGAGTCCACTGTGTCACCGATGGTCGGGATACATCTCCAACAGGGGGAGCCGGTTATTTAGCCCAAATAGAGACTGCTTGCGCAGTAAGCGAGCACTGGTCGATAGCATCTGTTTGTGGACGTTACTGGGTGATGGATCGAGACCGACGTTGGGACAGGACACGGAGGGGGTATGACTTGATCGTTTCGGGGCAAGCTGAGGTTTGGGCCGATGACCTAGGCTTTATGCAGCAGGGTTACGAGTCAGGAGTCACTGATGAATTTGTCCTCCCCACTGGGATACGTGGTGTAGGAGAAGATGGTGTGTCGCCTGATGACGTCGTCATCCTCATGAACTTTCGAGCCGACAGGATGCGTCAACTCGTGGCAGCACTATCGCGGGATGACTTCGACGAATTTAAGCGCCCAGGGGAAAACGCACGCACAATCGTTTCTATGACGGAATATGAAGAAGGGCTGCCAGTCACGGTTGCTTTTCCGACGGACAACGTCTCGAGGGGCCTCTCCGAACACTTGTCGTCACTTGGCAAACGTCAGCTGAAGGTTGCTGAGACCGAGAAGTATGCTCATGTGACGTACTTCTTTAATGGTGGGGAAGAGGCTGCATTCATGGGAGAGGATCGTTCTCTGGTGCCGTCTCCGCCGGTGGCGACCTACGATCTACAGCCAGAGATGAGTGCCCGTCGGGTGACGCAGTCGGTGATAGCGGGTCTACGGGACAATTACGACTTCATTCTCGTGAACTATGCTAACCCTGATATGGTGGGGCATACCGGTGTGCTTTCTGCAGCAATAAAAGCAGTCGAGACCGTAGATCTGTGCTTGGCAGAGATTCTGGCGGTAGTTGATGAGCACCCGGAGTGGGTTGTCCTTGTGACCGCGGATCACGGGAACTGCGAAGAGATGATCGATTCGTCCGGGAGGGTACAGACTGCACACACGACGACTCCCGTTGACTTGATGTTTTATGATCCACTCGGTGGTGACGTGTCACTTGCTCACGAAGGAAGGCTTAGTGATGTCGCGCCGACGGTGCTGGGTCAGATGAACATAGATCAGCCGCCGGAGATGACGGGTCGGGACCTGGTTACCGGGCAGGTTATGCTGGAGATTGACTGATGGACCGTGATCAGCTTCTCGAACAGGCCCTCGCCCTAGGAGAGGAGGGAAACTGGCCGGGGGCAGCTGAGCTGCTCAGGGACCACCTTGAAGACTTTGCACAGGACGCTGGAGTTCTATGTTGGCTTGGAGTTGCCGAACAAGAACTGGGGATGGGAGGCGTTGCGTACGAGCGGTTCAAGCATGCGCTCGCGCTGGGATCTGATGACCCGTACGTATTGGCTACCGCTGGAAATGGGATCGCTTATTTCGACGATCCGGAAGCCGAAAAGACACTGAGAACAGCAGCACTGATAGCTCCTGATCTTGCTGTGACACGCCTCATGTACGGGACGTATTTGGCCCGCGAAGGTTTCACAGACCAGGCTATTGAGGAGCTAACTGCGGCGAGAGAGCTGGACCCTGACGATCCGCAGATCGCGTACGAGCTGGGTGTGGGGTGGGCACTCGCAGGTGATCACGATCAGGCGACGGATGTGCTTGCCGACGCGGTGCGACTTGACCCTGAAGATGGCTGGATACGTATTGTGTTTGGGCTCGAGCTTGTTGAGGTGGATCGCTTTGAGGAAGGGGTAGGGGAACTGATGTCCGGAGCCCGCATTCGAGAGGACGACGTAGATGCACAGCTGGCTGCTGCACTCGGGGCTTCAGCGATGGGTCATGATGAGATCGCATACGAAATGCTCGAACGTGCTCGGCTTAGGGCGGCAGAACCTGATCTGGCTGCCGTGACTGCGGTAGAAGACCAGCTGGAGGCTGGGCACGAGTCTTCGCGCAATATGCTGGAAGACGATCTTTCCCCTGAAATACTGCGTTCACGGTTGCGAGAGCGACCCTGAGACTAGGAGCGGACATACCGTGACACAGCTCTCGATCGATTTCGATCGCTATCAGCTTGACAACGGCCTCAGGGTCGTAATCGCTCCAGATCGAACGGTTCCAATAGTGGCGACCAACCTCTGGTATGGAGTTGGCTCGCGGAACGAACCGGAAGGGAAGACAGGTTTCGCACATCTTTTTGAGCACATGATGTTTCAAGGATCGGCGAATGTGCCAAAGAACAGGCACTTCGAGCTCATAGAACGAGTCGGTGGCACTCTGAATGCAACGACTTGGTTCGACAGGACAAATTACTTCGAAACGGTGCCATCGCACGAACTGGATTTATGTCTCTGGCTTGAATCGGATCGCATGGGTTGGATGCTTCCTGCCATGGACCAGGCTAAGCTGGATAACCAGCGTGATGTTGTGATGAATGAGAAGCGCCAGCACTACGACAACCAGCCGTACGGAGACTGGAGTGAGCGGCTGCAGCGTCTCGTCTTCCCGAAGGACCATCCATATCACCACACTGTGATTGGATCGATGGAGGACATTGAAGCCGCGACCCTAGATGATGTCGCCTCTTTCTTCGAGACGTTTTATATCCCTAACAATGCGGTATTAACGGTGGTGGGCGATGTTGATATAGAGAGGGCGCTGGGCTCCATCGAACATTACTTCGGGGACATCCCGGCGGGTCCGAAACTTCCGCCGCTCCCCGGCCGGACAGAATTAGAGCACGTGATTGGCGATACAGTGCGCGATTTGGTTGTTGCCGATGTTCCTCTGCCTCGGGTCATCATGGCTTCTAGGATTCCACCGTATTCTTCTGATGGCTTTGCAACGGCCGAGGTCGTTAGAGCTGTTTTGGGAATGGGACGTGCCTCGAGGCTCTACCGACACCTTGTGAGAGAGCAACAGATCGCCAAGAACGTCGTGACCTATGCGTATCCACTCCTGACTGGTGCCTCAATGCTTCTTATGTGGGGGACGGGGTATCCGGGGACTGATCCTGCCCTACTTGAGAAGGCGATGGCGTGTGAACTCGAAGCTTTGATCGACACCCGACAAGAGGAAATCAGTCGCGCTATATCGTTGATTGAGACAGATCTGGTGCGTACGCTAGAGCGGGTAGCGGAGCGGGCCGACCTCCTTTCCATGTTCGACCTGTATTTCGGTGACCCAGGGAGATTAAATCAAGAGCTGGATCGACTTCGGTCAGTCACACTTGATGATGTTCGTGCGTTTGTCACCAACCAACTCGGACCGGATAACCGTGCAGTCCTAACCTACGTACCTGAAGGCCAAAGATGAGCGCGCTCGATCGGTCTTTGCGACCAACCAGTGGCGAGTTACGCGATTTTTCTTTCCCTCAAGTAAATAGGGTACGCTTGCCTAACGGACTCGACGTGCGCGTGGCTCAGTTGAGTCGGCTCCCGATCGTGAACGTAAGCCTATTCATGCGTGCGAGTGAGGGTGCACTGGGAGAAGAGCATGCCGGCTTAGCTGTGCTCACAGCAGACGCTCTAGAGGGTGGCACGACGAGGCGCAGTGGCTCGCAGTTGGCGGAGTCACTCGAAGGTATTGGAGCTCGTTTGTCGGCCAGCGCAGGATGGGAGGGCACGACCGTTGGTATCTCATGCATGGCAGATCGACTCCCCGAGGCGTTTGCTATCATGGCGGAGGCTGTTAGAGAACCGGCGTTTCCGGAAGAAGAGGTGCAGCGCTCGCTGGATCAGCAGCTTGCGACAATCCGTCAGAGAAAGATGGATCCGGGGGCGTTGGCCACGGAATATGCGAGGCGTTCTTACTTCTCCCCTGATGTTCCTTACTCTAGAGCAGTAGACGGATCCGTTGAATCGATCAGCGCGATATCTCGTGATACGGTGCGCGGATATGCGGATGCGAACTATAGGCCGGATGGTGGTGGGCTTGTAGTGGTTGGAGATGTTGGTTTCGACGAGGTTGCCGACATGGTCAGGGCTCATTTCGGTGACTGGGAGGGGACACCGGAGCAGATTGCGGACTTTACGGTTCAGCCGGCCTCGGTGAAGCGCCGTGTGGTACTCGTCCATCGGGCGGGTGCGGTTCAGAGCGAAGTCAGGATCGGACATGTAGGGGCAGCTCGCTCGACACCCGATTACTACGCGCTTTCGATGGCCAACATGGTGCTCGGCGGGATGTTTACGAGCAGGTTGAACCTCAATCTTCGAGAAAGGAACGGGTTCACCTACGGTGTCCGGTCTCGATTTACATTTCGGTCCCGACCGGGTCCTTTCCAAATCTCTACATCTGTGGGAAACGACGTGACTACAGCAGCCATCCGGGAAGCCATGATTGAGTTGATAGCCATGGCTGACAAGGGACCTACACCAGAAGAAGTCGCTGCGGCTAGAGATTATGCAGCAGGCGTATTTGGTCTTCAGCTTGAGACATCAGGGCAGGTTGCAACCCGAATCAATCAGCTCCTGATCTATGGACTAGATGAGAATCATTACGATCGGTATCGGGACGACGTCAGGGCGGTGAATGCAGAAGCAGCCGCCAGCGCAGCTGCAGAGCACATGAGACCCAGCCAAGCTCAGATTGTAGTTGTGGGTGATGCCGATGCCGTGGCGAAGCCTCTGGAAGAGCTAGGCCTAGCCAGTGTAGAGATTGTTACAATCGACTGATCGTTCTCTGCCGTGATGGGATCAGTTAAGCGCGAGCCTTAATGCTCAAGAGTACCGCGACTGAGAGTGTCTGCAGCGGTTTAACGAATTGACGTTAAGCCGTATTCAATAACCCAGTAGATTTAGTGTTAATCGCCTCGTGAAGAACTGTCCTAATTTCGCCCTCGGATAGCGTCACAAGAATAGGACGATTGGTGTTTAGGGCCTAGTGCCACTCGGTATTCTCAGTTTGGCACGCAGTATGCATTGTAAGTGTCCTGTATCGGGAGCGCGTCCGAGTAGGAAAGCGGACCGCCACCGCAAGGAGGCCGAGATTAGTTATGGGACGACTGAAGAGAGAAACCGATTTGCAGATCTTACCGAGTGAGGCTCGGGAGCATCGGCTAATGCTCGGTGAGATGACTGACTCGGAGGTGGTCCAAGCTTCTCTTGATGGTGACGCTCGTGCCTTCGGGGAACTCGTTCGCCGCTATGACAAGAGGTTACTCAACTTCGTCTATCGAACGATCGGGGATCGAGATCGCGGTCAGGACTTAGTTCAGGAGACCTTTGTGCGGGTCTACAGGCACCTTCATCGCTTCGATCAGACTAAGAAGTTCTCAACCTGGATCTACACAATCGCTAGCAACTTGGCGAAGAACGAGCTTCGGAATCGGTCTCGCAATCCGCTCGTCCTGTTCCAGACACTCAAGAAGAACTGGGACGCCGACAACCGACCACTCGAATGGGAGGACACTCAGTACAAACCAGACGATCTGTTCAGAAAGAGGCACCTGCGTGCCAAGGTCGAACAGGCTGTTAAGCAGCTGCCCGAGCATCACCGAGTCGTTTTCGTCCTTCGAGAGATGGAAGGAAAAACATACGAGGAGATAGCGGACATCACTGGCTGTAATCTGGGTACCGTAAAGAGTCGGCTGAACCGAGCACGGAATAAATTCGCGCATATCATTGCGCCGATGATTGAATGACCCGAGTAGTTCGCGGTAGCTAGGTACGTTCAGCCTAAAGGGAAAGCACCAATTCCCTGAAAAATTCTCGGGAATTCGTGCCGAACTGGGGAACCCAACGACAGAGCGTCAGTATCATCTGAGCGTGGTTCCCAGGCCGATAGAGTCTGGGCCTAGATCGGCGAGCTGTCGCGAATGGATTGTACCGAAGTCGTAGAATGCTTCACTGACTACCTCGATGGCGCATCAGCACCAACCGAGGAGATAGCGATAGAAGAGCATTTTCGGCATTGCCCTGAATGCTCCCGATACAGAGACGTACTCGTACATGGTGCTGAACTGCTCCGGGATCTTCCAGAACCCGATCTGAAAGATGACTTTGCGCCGAGGCTTGAGCATCGGCTCTATCACGTAGATGACGACCGCGCCATCGCAGCCCATTCCGGTTCCCGTATTCAGGCGCTGACGGTGGTAGGGATTGCGCTGCTTCTGACAGGGGTCGCGTGGTCACCGACTCTGCTTGTGCGTGTGCCTGCGGTCGAACTTCCAGTCATTGTCGTGGACGAACCTCCCCCTCGCGGAGCAGGGTACACTTCCTATTCGATGCCGATTGACGTTCTCGGCTCAAATCCGTTGGACCAAAGAGCCGACCTCAAAGGAAACATATGGGTGAACCAGCTCATCTACGACTATTCACCTCTCTCAGATCGGTATGAGCGGCGTCCGCGTGTGCGTCGAGTCGGTCAGTTTGACCGCTGAACGGACCAGACGTAGTTCCCGCTCTAGGTAAATCACGAGGAGGAGTATTTTACCTCCATGGTGCCGATCATTTCCGTAAGGAAGAAGCCGTTCGGTCATTGATCGAAGCTCATTTGGAAGAAGCGACGCGCGATTTCAATCTGGACCTCCTTAGAGGAAGTGAGGTAAACGCAGAGACATTAGCTTCGGTGATCGCGACGCCACCCATGATGGCTGAATGGCGAGTTGTAGTAGTTCGCGAGGTAGAAGGCCTCGCGTCCTCTAAGCACGCCCGAGACGAGTTAGTTCGGATAGCGCAGGATCCTCCTCCTGGGCTCGCGCTGATCATGAGTTGCACAGTCCCTGTAGGTTCGAAGGCCAAGTTCTATGCTTCTCTTGCCAAGGTCTCACAGTCTACGGAATTCAAAGCGATCACTGACGCTGATGTTCCTGGGTGGATCATGCACCGGGCGGAAGCTGAGCATCAAGTCGAATTTAGTGCCGATGCGGCTCGGGCACTCGCTGTCGCGATTGGCAACAACTTGGGTGTCCTCTCTCAAGAGTTGACTAAACTCGCTGATTTTGTGGGTGACCGACGTACAGTTCAAGTTGAGGACGTAGAGGCTGCCGGAACAACACTCCCTTCCCAGGATCGCTGGAGGTGGTTCGATCTTGTGGGTGAGAGAAAATTCGAGGAGGCTGCCACGACTCTGCCAATCCTGCTGCAACAGGGGGAGAATGGCGTTGGGCTTGTGATTGGGCTGGCGACTCACCTTCTGCGCTTAGGAATCGCAGCGGAGGAAGGTTCCGGAGGGCTCGAGCATGCATTACCGAGGCATCAGCAGTGGCTGGCCAGCAGGATTGCAAGACAGGCATTGGAGTGGAAGCAAGATGAAATCGACGAGGCGCTTAGGTCTCTGCTGGACGTAGACCGTCTCCTAAAGACAAGCCCGCACACGGATGAACATTTTCTAGAAGCGTGGATCCTCGGCATTCGGGTGCGAGCAGAGGCAAAATGAGAATAAGACTAGGTGTGCCAGAACGGACGAGTGCTGAACATACGATCTTGGTCGCAGTTCTCATTGCGGTCGTGCTAGTTTCGGCAAGCCCTCAGATTGTTTCCGCTCAATCCTCACTTGAGCAGGTGGAGCGTCTCACTCGGGTGGGAAGAACGGAGGAGGCCAGAGCGGTACTACTTGAGTGGTGGGAAGAAGACCGTATCGAGGCATCGCGTCGGGAGAGACAACGAGGCCTGTGGCTTCGGGGGAGATTGACCGTCGATCCCAGGCAAGCCGAACTCGACTTCCAGCGGCTAGCTTTGCTATACCCGAGTGGGCAGTTTGCTCCTGACGCCGTCCTGAGATTGGCCCAGGCCTCATGGGCGATGGGGGATGAAGATGCTGCACGTAGGCATCTAGCCACTTTAGAGCGGGACTATCCTCGATCTGAGGCGTTTGAGCGAGCAATAGAGTGGATAGCGGATGCTGGGCCACTCCCTCCGAGGGGTGACACCCCTACAACTTCTGACGGTGAGGTTCAGGTCCCAGAGGAGTTAGGGATGTCAGCGGTTCAGATTGTTCAGGAGTCGGCGGTTGTGGACCCGGAAGCGGATGAGTCAAATGCTGTGGCCGACGTTAGTGAGTCTGTCGATGCATTAGCGATGAATTACAAGGTGCAGCTGGGAGCTTTCGCGCACCACGATCGTGCGGTCGCTCTGTATGAAGAGGTTAGCGCGAGAGGGATAGATGTCCGCATCGTGACTGTCGATGGGAGCCAATTCACCCATGTACGCGCTGGTCGCTTTTCTCTTCGGTCAGAAGCGGTTGAGTTGCTCGAAGCACTAGCCGAGCAAGGGATAAGGGCAGCGTTGATTCGAGACGCTAGGGAAGAGAGGCTAGTCGGAAGCTAGGCTTGGTCAGCCCGCTGGCATCCCTGAGTTCCACATATCAACAACGATCTTCCAAGATCCATCTGATTGCTTTTTCCATGTATGGAAGTCGCGCACAACATCTCGGCCTGGCTCTTCGCCTTCACGCTCGATCGTGATGTTACCAATAGCAAAGGTCCATCCTATATCACCGGACGCGGCAACCTCTGCCCGAACGAGTTCAAAGGCGAGCGAAACACCGGGTGTGACAATAAAGCCGAATTGGTAGTCCTCAACTCCTGCAAGCCCCTCGTCTACGATCGCTGCATTGGGTGGAATCATTATGGCCGTCTCGTCGTACATACTGACGACCGCTGCAGCGTTCTTGCTAGAGGCAGCTTCTTGATACGCTAGAGCCGCTGCTCGTAAAGACTCGATGTCTGCTTGCGTGCCCGTATCCCGGGTTGTGTCGGCTAAATCGGACTGACAACCGGATAGGGTCAGGCCGAGAGTTAGGCCGATGATTCCGAGTCCCTTGATTCCGAAGTTTTTCATGACAACTCCATGACGAGTGTGTTCGTCGTTCTAGTTAGCTCGCTCGCTATGCGGGCCATGTCTTGTCGAACTGTCGTAACATTAATTGAAATCGGGCCTAGGGACGCGACCACAGAGAGAGATGTCTAGCGGCATGGGTTTTGACGCCGCGTCGAACGCGTATCAGTGTGTGGTCGAGGTTTAGCTTCTTAAGCAAAAGAGGCAACAGTTTCGGCACCCTGTCTTGAGCGCTTTTCATACCCCAATAACTTCACTGATGGCTTCGGGCGACACACCTCTTATGCAGCAGTGGCGGGAAGCGAAATCCCGGCACCGAGATTCTCTGCTATTCTTTCGCGTAGGCGACTTTTACGAACTTTTCCACGGCGATGCTGAGGAGGGTGCGAGGTTGCTGGGCCTTACGCTGACCTCACGGAACAATGGAGCAGCCGCGCGAGTGCCGCTGGCCGGTATTCCCGCTAAGGCTTTGGACGACTATCTGGCCCGCCTCGTGAAGATGGGACGTCGGGTGGCCATCTGTGACCAAGTCGAAGATCCGGCTCAGGCTAAGGGCATAGTGAAGCGCGAGGTGACCGAGACGATCACGCCGGGCACCGTAGTGGCGGACAGCCTGCTCAATGACCGCGAGAACAACTTTCTAGTGTCGATAGTTGGGGCTGGTGAGGCCGGATACGCGTTGGCTCGACTTGATGTTTCAACTGGAGAAGTTGCCGTTAAGGCCGTTCCAAAAGACGAGTTGCGGGCCGAACTCGGCTGTCTTGAGCCCTCTGAGGTTCTCATCCCACGAGCATTGGCAGAGGACGAAGGCCTTGGGTGGTCGGTCTCAGGCGATGTTCCGCGGACTATTAGGGACGACTGGATGTTTGAGGAGGATGTTTGCACCTCTGAGTTGCTTCGGATTTACGGGCTACAAGCCCTAGACGGTCTGGGCTTTCAGTCTGGCGATGCTGAGCTAGTTCGTGCTACTGGGTCGCTGATCCAATACTTAGGTGAGATTCGCCCCTCGGGAGTAACCCACTTAAAGCCCGTTCGCGTTCTCCGACCCGGACGCGTGATGCTTTTAGACGAGATGACGCGACGTAATCTTGAGTTGATTGAGCCAATGCGGGGGGGAGAAGAAGGCGGCACACTCTTAGACGTACTCGATGATACTGTGACAGCTATGGGTGGCCGCCAACTTAGGAGGTGGGTGCTCGAACCACTGGTGGTTACTGAAGAGATCTGGGCTAGACAGAATGCCGTTTCAGAATTGGTCGATGCACCCGGACTGCGTCAGAGCCTTCGTGACGCTCTGGGTGGGGTTAGTGACCTTGAGAGAATCGCGGGCAAATTCGGTACCCTACGGGTCGCGCCGCGTGATCTCATGAGCCTCCGAATCTCTCTCCAAAGGCTTCCTCTGATTAAGGAGGCTTGCTCCGAAGCTTCATCCGATCTCTTGAGGTTGTTGGGTGCTGAGATCGATTTATTAGAGGACATTGGTGACCTACTGAGCCAGGCAATCGCAGATGATCCTCCAGCAGCTCTCCACGAAGGCGGGGTCATTCGGCAAGGTTGGTCCGCTGAACTCGACGATATTCGGGAGATTCGTGATGGTGCTCGCGACTTCATTGCCGGTCTACAAGTTCGCGAGCGTGAGCGTACGGGGATCGGCTCACTCAAGGTTGGATTTAACAAGGTCTTTGGTTACTACCTCGAGGTGACTAAGGCGAACCTCGACAAAGTTCCCGAAGACTATCTAAGAAAGCAGACACTTACGAACGGAGAACGCTATTTCACCCCAGAGCTGAAGCAGTGGGAGGAAAAAGTTTTTGAAGCGGATGACCGTATAGGAAGTCTGGAGATCGAGCTGTTCGCCGGGGTTCGAGAGCAGGTAGCGGAAGCTCTAGTCCGGCTTCAGGACTCCGGCGCTAGAGCGGCATCGCTTGATGTGCTGAGCACGCTCGCTGAAGTTGCGGTGCGACGGGAATACGTTTGCCCTGAAGTCCATACGGGCTTCGACTTAGAGATCCGTTCGGGGCGTCACCCAGTTGTCGAAACTATGATGCCCCGCGAGGAGTTTATTCCTAACGATCTCGTGCTTGGTGATGATGGATACATCGTTGTTCTGACTGGGCCAAACATGGCGGGCAAGAGCACCGTGTTGCGACAGATCGGACTCATCCAATTGCTAGCGCAAGTGGGGTCTTATGTTCCTGCAAGCGCAGCACGCCTAGCGGTTTCAGACCGTATCTTCACCCGTGTAGGAGCCTCGGACAATTTGGCCCGAGGTCAATCGACGTTCATGGTTGAAATGAGCGAGACAGCTGCGATCGTTCACGGGGCGACTGACCGAAGTCTTGTACTGCTCGACGAGATAGGACGAGGGACCTCAACGTATGACGGCGTATCAATAGCCTGGGCGGTCACGGAGCATGTGCATGAGCACATAGGGGCAAAGACTGTTTTTGCTACTCACTATCATGAGCTCACCCAGCTTGGTGATCTTCTTGC
>CETH01162574.1_pt1 | contig 24149 bp, 37 predicted proteins | sample 361461 | NCBI WGS metagenome assembly CETH01 (sample SAMEA2622695, study PRJEB7988) | marine metagenome | isolation source: saline water (ENVO:00002010), including
TCAAAAAAATCGGTAGAGTGGTCAGACCTGCGGTAGGATTTAATGTTATCGCAACTGCCAACACTAAGGGTAAAGGATCTGAGGACGGTAGGTTCATTGGTACTAATGTACTCAACGAAGCATTCTTAGAGAGATTTGCTTTAACCTTTGAGCAAGAGTATCCAGCACCTTCTATAGAGAAGAAGATCCTAGACAAGGTATGCAGTGATAAAGAGTTTACTCAGCGTCTTGCAGACTGGGCAGACATCATCAGAAAGACATTCTATGATGGTGGTATCGATGAGGTGATCAGTACACGTAGACTTGTGCACATCACCAAGGCATTCTCTATCTTTAAGGATCGTTTGGAGGCAGTGCAACTTTGCTTGAATCGTTTCGATGATGAGACTAAGCAAGCATTCCTAGACCTTTACAGTAAGGTTGATGACAAGGTTGATCTTCCTGACGAAGACAATCCTGTAGAAGTGTATAGTGAGGTTGCCACATCAGGCAATGTCTGATATACTAATGGAAAACTCCCTTCTATATGAAGTACAATGAAGAAGAGCTCCTAGAGGAGGTCAAATCTTACATTAGTAATACTTACCGAGGACATTATAGTCAGGGTGGGGTTCAGACACTGGATCTCATCGACTCGGTAGGTGACGCAGAAGCATTCTGTAGAAGTAACATTCTAAAGTATGCTTCTCGTTACGATCGAAAGGGTTCAGCACGTAAGGACATCATTAAGATCATCCACTATGCTGTACTCTTACTCCATTTCAATGATAAGACGGCAAGAGCCCTCGCTATCAATGATGGAACTACATCATTCTCAGTTGATTACGACAAATGACCGCAGTTACTCTGTCAAAACAGACACTAGCAATTTTAAAAAACTTTGCCACAATCAACACTAGCATTGTTGTGAAGACTGGAAACGTTCTTAAGACTATTAGTAATGCAGAAAACATTCTTGCATCTGCTAAGGTAGAAGAGACATTCCCTATTGACTTTGCCATCTATGACTTGAACCAGTTCATTGCTGGTCTCCTGTTGTTTGATGATCCTGTACTACACTTCGATAATCCTAACTACGTTACGATTAAAGATGGAGGTCAAGGACGTAGAGTCAAGTACTACTTTAGTGATCCTGAAATCACTATGAAAGCAGCACCCGATCGTGAGATCAAGTTTCCAGGTGGGAACATTGAGTTCTCAGTTACAGAAGAACAGATTGGTGCATTAACCAGAGCTGCTGCTGTATATGGTCTACCAGACTTTACTGTTAGTGGTGAAGAGCAAACCGTTATTCTAAAGGTACGTGACAAAGAAGACGACACATCGAACCATTATGATCAAGTTGTACAAGGATCCACAGACGGTGACTATGCACTTGATTTCAAAGTTGAAAATCTCCGACTCTTCCAAGGAGACTACAAAGTAAGTGTATCCAGTAAATTAATATCCAAGTGGAATCATAGTGATCTTGACTTGAGTTATTACATTGCACTGGAGCCATAGATGAAGAAGTTCTTATGGGTCGAAGAATATCGACCTAACAAAATCAATGATTGTATCTTACCTGAAAACCTTAAGACAACGTTTCAGGAGTTTGTGGACGCTGGAGAGTTCCCTAACCTCCTCCTCTCAGGAACTAGTGGTGTTGGCAAGACGACAATCGCTCGTGCTCTTTGCGATGAGTTGGCTGTTAGTAATATTGTTATTAATGGTTCTGATGAAGGTCGCTACCTTGACACAGTTAGAACAAGAGTTAAAAACTTTGCTAGCTCTATTAGTCTTACAGGGTCAAAGCACAAGTGCGTGATTATAGATGAAGCAGATAATATGACTGCTGACGTTCAGTCACAGTTACGTGCTGCCATCGAAGACTATCAGAACAACTGTAGGTTTATCTTTACTTGTAACTACAAGAACAAGATCATTCAACCATTACAGTCTAGGTGCTCTGTATTTGATTTTGTAATTAAGAAGGAAGATAAGTTAGATCTACAAGGACAATTCTTTATGAGGATCAGACAGATCCTTAAGGAGAACGCAGTCACTGCTGAAGATAAGGTACTAGTCAAGTTAGTACAGAAACATTATCCAGACTGGAGACGTACTCTTAATGAGTTACAGAGACACTCTGCTAGTGGATCTGTAGACAGTGGCATCCTCGTTGATATATCTGAACTGGATATCTCTGCTCTTATTAAAGCAATGTCAAAGAAAGAGTTTAGTACTGTTCGTAGTTGGGTTGTAGAGAACCTTGACAACGATCCTAATATGATCTTTCGTAAGATCTATGAAGGGTTGAGTGCTAATCTAACTGGTAGGACTGTACCTCAGTTGGTTCTTATCCTTGCTGAGTATCAGTATAAGTCTGCTTTCGTAGCAGATCAAGAGATCAATCTCTTGGCTTGTATGACACAGATTATGTTGGAGTGTGAATTCAAATGATTATTTGTAAAAAATGTGGTATTGAAAAACCATTAAGTGAGTATCATTTTGAAAAAAACAGAAACAAATATAGAGAACAATGTAAAGATTGTAGAAATGCTACTCGCAGGAAACGGTATCCTAAAGTAAAAGATAAGATAAATGAAAGAGCCAGAGATCGTTGGGCTAATGAACCTGGATATGTAGAGAAGAAAAGAGAAACTGCCAGAAAAACTAGAGAAAAATATAAAGATATTTGGAATGCAAATCAACGTGAACGTTATGCAAATGATCCTGTCTATAGAGAAGAACAAAAACAGAAGCAAAGAGATCTTTGGGCAAATAGCCCAGAACATCGTAGAAGATCTAAAGAGATGAATAGAAAATGGATTGAAAATAATAGAGAAAGATATGATGCAACTAATGCCAAATATTCTCAAAGGAACAAAGAAAAAATTAAAGTATATGCCCAACAATATCGAGAGGAAAATCCCGAACATTGTAAAGCATTAAGAAAAGCCAATTATGAGAAACACCAAGAAACACGTGTTGGAGATCAAAGGAAACTTAGAAAAGAACGAAGGCAACATTTACTTGAAAGACTTGGTGGTAAATGTGTAGAATGTGGTACAACAAAAAGGCTTCAATTTGATCACATAGATCCTAGAACTAAATCATTTACTATTGCACCAAAATTGACATCAAGTATTGAAGTTTTGTACGAAGAAGTTGATAAATGTCAACTACTTTGTCCAGACTGTCATCTAGAAAAAACAAAGGAGGATTATCTTAATGGACTTATCGATCGATGATGATGTGAAAATCACTATCAACCTCAACAAGTTGGTAGAAATTAGAGCAAAACTATTATCTCAAGGTGAAGATTATTCAAAAAAGATATCCACTGGCGAATATCTTGATGGGAATGATATTGATCTTATTGCAACTAAGTTAAGAGATACTTTGACTTGGGATGCATTATTCTATATGATAGATGATTCTATCTTAGAATACTTGGATATAAAAGAAACTCATTATGGTGAGAGGACTATTGAAACCATTGAATTAACAATGGAGAAGGAACGGAAAGAAAGAGAGAAGGAGTTTAAGAAGAACTTTGATCTAGTTAAATTAGAATCATCTTCTTGGACAATTGATGTACCTATCAGGAAAAACAAATGACTGAACCAGAATTTAACGGATTATCTGTCCGTGTTCCTTTTGGAGACTTTAAGTATATGCTACAGAAATTGTGGCAATGTCGTAAGAGTGATCCGAAATGTAATGATCTTTATGAGAAGTACAAAGAAATGGATTTTGCTGATTAATGAAAGACACTATTCTATTTGGTGATTGTCGTGAGACCTTAGGTGCTTTCCTACCTAACAGTGCAAGGATGTGTGTAACATCCCCACCTTACTATGGTTTAAGAAACTATGGTGATGAGGAGAATCAAATAGGTCTGGAACAAAGTCCAGAAGAATATGTAGATGAAATGGTTAAAGTATTCCGAGAGGTAAAAAATGTGCTCACAAATGATGGAACTTGTTGGGTTAATATTGGGGATAGTTACTATAATTACAGGCCTGGGAGAGGACAAGGACTGGCAAAACAAACAGTCTCAAATACTAGACAGGACTTACCAGATATGTGTCCTCGTAGAGGAAATAGAATCGAAGGAGTTAAAGAAAAAGACCTCATCGGAATCCCCTGGATGTTCGCATTCGCAATGCGAGCCGACGGATGGTATCTAAGGCAGGATATTATATGGCACAAGCCTAATCCAATGCCTGAGTCAGTTAGGGATAGATGTACTAAGGCACACGAATATATTTTTCTATTCAGTAAAGATAAAAAATATTACTATGATAATGAAGCGATTAAAGAACCAGTAAAGCAAGACTGGGGTACACGTGATAGAACTAATGGTAAGTATCACAATCCTGGTACAGGATTGCAACCTCATTCTGGTTTAACCAAATCATACACTAAGAGGAATAAGCGTAGTGTATGGTCAGTAAATAAGAAACCATATAAGGGTGCACACTTTGCAACATATCCAGCAGAGTTAATTGAACCTTGTATTAAAGCAGGATCAGAAGAAGGCGATACCATACTAGATCCTTTTATGGGGTCTGGTACCACTGCTATGGTAGCAAAGCAATTGGGTAGATACTACTTGGGTTGCGAACTTCACGAAGACTATGGTGACCTTATAAAAAAACGTATAGGAAGTACAAGTTCTCTTAGGGAGTTTTATTGATGAAATTTTATTCAGTAGATTGTAATTGGAATGAACTTCTTAAAGAAACTGCTAGAGTTTATAAACTTTGGGAAGGTGTTGTTAAACCTCAAATTCCACCTCATTTAGATTATGATTCTACTCTTTCTAAGAATGCTTACAATCTTATTACTCTCAGCACTCCTTTGCCAGAGTACTATAAGTTTTGGAGACAGGTATACGAAAACCTTAAAGGGGAATTAGGAACACCTATATGGATACACGCTTGGCTTAATGTACATAGAAAGGAAGAACTTGGTGTTAAGTCTTTAGAATGGCATAATCATTCTTATGCTGATTATCACGGATTCATTCATATCAGTGATAAAGCTAGTACAACTGAATTTAAAAATGGTACTATGATACCAAACAATCAAGGTCAGATGTATTTTGGTGACGCTTCATTAGAACATCGTGTAGTTAGTGGACAGTTTGATGGTATTCGTGCTAGTATAGCGTATGACCTTTTAGTTGATCCTAGACCTGAGCATTTTGGCCAAAACATCTTTGTTCCTATATTATGAAAAAGTTTAAAACACCTCTTAGATATCCAGGTGGTAAGTCACGTGCTACTAAGGTACTGCTAGAGTATGTACCTAAGAAGTATGATTATTATGTGGAACCTTTTATAGGTGGTGGTTCTATGGCCATTGCTTTGACTAAGATACGTCCTAACCTTAAAGTTACAATCAATGATCTTTACTTCCCAGTGTATGCATTCTGGACTGCGTTAAGAGATGTTGGTCCTCAGATGCAACAGCACTTGTTTAAAATTAAGACAGACTTATCTGCGTACGATAGCGAAGAAGATATATTAAAAGCACATAAGGATGCATTTGATAAGGCCAAGGAAAGGTTGAAAGGAAGTGATGACATATACCAAACTGCTATTAACTTTTATATTTGTAATAAATGTTCCTTCTCTGGACTGAGTGAGAACTCTTCTTTCTCTAAGCAAGCATCTCAATCTAACTTCTCCGTAAATGGGATAAATAGTTTACTGTGGTACTCTCAGGCAATTAGGAATTGGAACATCAAGAATGAGGATTATTCTCAGGTAATAAATCCTGATGCGTTTAATTTTCTAGATCCACCTTACAGTATTAAAGATAATCTTTATGGTAGTAAGGGGTCTTTACATAAAACTTTTTCGCATACTAAGTTGGCCTCTCTCTGTGATGCTTTTGAAGGTAATATGATGATTACTTATAATGCATCTAAGGATATAGAAGAATTATATCCTAAGTTTTCTAAGTTGAAGTGGGATCTAACCTACACAATGAGGTCAACACAGTCATATGGTGCCGACCAAGACAAGCGTAAAGAACTTCTATTGGTTAACTATACTATCAACAACAGTACAGGAGATTGGTACAAGTAATGGGAAACATTGTCGCAAGAGCACGTGGTGGACGTGCACAACTCATTGACACTAGAGCAGGAGTCATTCAGACTTTTGGAGTGGATGTTCAAAGTGCTGTATTACAAGGTGATGAAGTAGTAGTTCAACTTACTTCAGGTAAGACACAAATCTATAGATTCAATATCTCTGGTCGTACCGTATTTGGACCTGTAAGAACTTTCTAATGACCGAAAAGATAGACACTCAAGGTATGAGTGGCGAAGCAACCGAAGGTTGTACAGATAACATTTATCCTAGAGACGAAAATGGTGAGCCTATTTACCCACCATTTAATCCTACACCATTGACATTGATCGAACCACAACTTAAAATAGAATTGAAGGCACTTATTAATGAGGTACTTGATGAAAGAAAAGATTACGTTCATCCTTGGTACGAATACTGGGATGGTGTAAGTGGTGACTAAACTAAACGATTATCTTTACAGCATTAATCAATCCAAGAAGGACATCTGGGATGAAGAAGATACGAAGGGATATGTTCCCTTCGTAATCAATAAATGTTTATCAGGTCAGTTAGATTCTGTGCTGCACGCAAATGAAATGAATGCAGCTCATCACTTACCAAAGCGTTTACAGTACGATTACTTTATAAATACCCTCAGACCTAGGAAGAGATTCTCTCCTTGGATGAAGAAGTCTGCACTTGATGATCTTGACGCAGTAAAAACATACTATGGTTATAGTAATGAAAAAGCACGACAAGCATTACAGGTATTGACTACATCACAGTTGAAAGAGATCCGATCCCTTATTGACACTGGTGGCAGTAAATGACCGAAGAATTTGTACAATGGACAGAGCAATCGATGATCGAGGTTGCTCTTAAGGAACCAGATGATTTCCTTAAGGTGAGAGAGACACTAACCAGAATTGGTGTAGCTTCTCGTAAGGAAAAGAAGATATATCAATCTTGCCATATCCTCCACAAACGTGGTAAGTATTACATAGTTCATTTTAAAGAGTTGTTTGCATTGGATGGTAAGCAAACAAATCTTAGTATCAATGACGTACAACGTCGTAACAGAATTGCATCCCTCTTGTCAGATTGGGGATTATTGAGTATAATATCAACGGATAAAATAGATACTATAGCTCCTCTGAATCAGATTAAGGTTCTTTCCTTTAAAGAAAAGGGAGATTGGATTTTAGAATCTAAGTATAATATCGGTAAGAAAAAAACTGAAACTTAATTATGCTAACACTTGATGCCTTTAAGAATAGAATAATAACACCTGAAATTCGGGAGTCTTTATTTGAATTAAATCCTAACAGAAAAGAGTATACAGAATATATTGATCCAAAATATAAAGAAACTAAGTATCTTCTTTGCGATGATGTGTTAATGAATCCTTATGATGTTAGGGATTTTTTAATTAATGCTGCTTATTGTACTGGTACTAATGATCTTGTACCAACTAAGACTGGTGCTCCTGGTATACAACAGCCTATTTGTAATGAGTGGTGTAAAGAGTATGTGCAATATCTTAATGGTTTAGTTCAGAAATTTAAGATTACTAGTAAAACAGTAACTTGGTATGACTTCTCTTGCTATTGTAATCTCTTTTGGAAAGGTATGAAGTCTATTAATAGTAACTATTATCCTCACGTTGATCCATCTGATATGGCATTTAATTTATTCTTATCGGATGATTTGGATGAAAGAGAAGGTACAGCATTCTTTCGTATTAATGTTCAGGGAGAAGAGTTTAATGATATTAGGTTATATGAAAAAGTTGCTAAGTTACATCCTCGTGTTATAACACAGAGAATGGATCAGGGTAGAGTAGCAACTGGAGAAGTTGATGACTGGCAGTATTTTCGGGGTGATGAATGTTACACCCAATTGGGTGTGATACCTGCTCGCTTTAATTGTATTAGTGCATATAGAGGATCTATCTTTCATACTGCTTGTTATGATCCTGCTTGGTATCCAGAAGGACATCTAAGATATTCTTTAGTTTCTATGTTGTCTATTTCAAATCCTGTAGGTAAACTAGCTGCTCAAGGATTTATGGCGAAGAAACCGTCTGAAGAAGAGTAAAAACCGACTTTGATATTTTTGGGTGTTGTGGTTAAATAGTAGTGTCGCCTTCGGGGACCACAATTTAACACTCGCTTTTAAAGGAGAACCAAAATGAACATTCAAAGATATCGTGCTGCCGATCTTCCAGAACTAATGGATCGGATCACAAGAAACAGTATTGGGATGGATGATTACCTTGATAAGTTTTTTAATCTACACGAAACTACAAGTAACTATCCTCCTTACAACCTTGTCCAAGTCAACAACGTAGAGTCCAGACTAGAGATAGCACTAGCAGGATTCAAGAACGAAGAAGTAAAAGTATATTCTGAGTATGGTAAACTCTTTGTGGAGGGTCAGAAGGAAGATAAAGAAACTGACATTAAATACCAACACAAAGGATTGGCTCAGAGATCTTTTAAACGCACTTGGCAACTCTCTGACGATACAGAAGTTGGAGATGTAAAGTTTGAAGATGGTCTGTTGACTATCGAGTTAGGTAAGATCGTCCCTGAACACCACTCTCGTAAAGATTACCTTTAACCATCTAACCCCTTGACAAATGTCAGGGGGTCTTTTATAATATATAAAAAGATTTTAAAATGTCCATACAACTCTTGTTAATGAAAAGTGGTGAGGAAGTCATCGCTGATGTTTACGAGATAAGAGATGCAGAACAGAAACCTCAAGGTTTTATTTTAAGAGATCCACAAATTTGTAAGATCTTTAAGAATATGGAGGAGCCTGAGAAAGGACCAAACGTTACGTTTGAGAACTGGGCACCTCTATCTGCACAGAAAAAATTCTTAGTTAAAGAACACGCATTCCTTACAATGTGTGATCCACTTCCTCCATTAGTTGAGCACTTCACAGAACGCTTTGGCGAAGGAGAAGAATCCCTTGACCCTACTAGTATAAATGATCTCTCCACAGATAGTCCTACTGAAGAACCAGCAGACACTCCTGACACAGGTGGAACCGACTGAGGCAGAGTTGCCTGGTGAACCAGATGTTAGATTAATAGATCCATATTTGGTGGAGGGTAACGAGTTGACAAGATGGCTTAAGTCTGTTACAATACAGAATGAGATGATGATTCAATCGGATCAGATTCTTACTATAGTCGAACCTACTCCTGCCCTTATCTCTTCTTATAATGAAGTTCTACAAGAACGTTGACCAAGTTGGTGATCGAATTCTTGTTAGAGGTTGTGATGGGTATAAAGAAGTTCGTTTTCGTGACGAGTTTCGACCTACCCTTTACGTAAAGAGTAAGAAAGAGTCTAAGTTTACCACATTATATGGTGAACACGTTCGACCTATTCAGCCAGGAGGCATCCGAGACTGTAAGCAATTTTGCCAGCAGTATGAGGATGTTGATGGTTTTGAGATATCTGGTAATCAGGCTTATCTCTATCAATGGATCAGTGATAACTTCCCTGGTGAAGTAGACTATGATCCAAGTAAGATACGTGTGTTCACGATCGATATTGAAACAGCAGCAGAAAACGGATTCCCCGACATCGAATCTGCTGATCAGGAAATCTTACTTATCTCAGTTAAGGACAGTTTTACGGGCTTGTATCACGTATGGGGTTCCAAACCTTTTACGAACAAGCACGCTGATGTATCGTACACACAATGTGCTCACGAGCAGGAACTACTTCAGAAGTATCTCGCTTGGTGGATCGAAAACTATCCCGATGTAATTACAGGTTGGAATGTTCAACTGTTCGATGTTCCGTATATCTGTAATCGTTTGGCTCGTGTGCTTGGTGACAAGCAGACGAAATTCTTTTCACCTTGGAAACTACTGAGTTCCCGTGAAATTTATATACAGGGCAGAAAGAACATCTCTTATGATGTATCGGGGATAACGGTGCTGGACTATCTTGATTTGTATAGGAAATTCACTTATACAAATCAGGAATCCTACCGTTTGGATCACATAGCACTAGTAGAGTTAGGGTCTAAGAAATTAGATCACTCAGAATTTGACACCTTCAAGGAGTTCTATACCCAAGACTGGCAGAAATTTGTAGAGTACAACATCCACGACGTACGTCTGGTTGATCAACTTGAAGACAAGATGAAGCTTATGGACTTAGCGTTTACGCTTGCGTATGATGCTAAGGTCAACCTTGAAGATGTTTTTTCTCAGGTGCGGATGTGGGATAGTATCATATATAACTATCTAAGAAAAAAGAATATAGTAATACCTCCCAAGATAAAGAATCAGAAGTCTGACAAATACGCAGGTGCTTATGTCAAGGAACCGAAACCAGGACGCTATGACTGGGTTGTTAATTTTGACCTCAATAGCCTGTACCCTCATCTTATTATGCAATATAACATCTCCCCAGAGACCCTCAGGGAGACTAGACACAGTAGTGCCAGCGTTGAAGGGATATTAAATGGAGAGGTGTCAATTGATGGGGATGATTGTGTTTGTGCTAACGGTGCTCAGTATCGTAAGGATGTACGGGGTTTTCTACCAGAACTAATGGAAAAGATCTACGATGAACGTAGTATCTACAAACGTAATATGATTGAGGCGAAGAAGAACTATGAGAAAGAACCTTCCCTCACACTAGAGAAAAAGATATCGAAGTTTAATAACTTCCAGATGGCTAGGAAGATTCAATTGAATAGTGCTTATGGTGCTATTGGTAATGAGTATTTTAGATATTATAAACTAGCGAACGCAGAAGCAATCACCTTGTCTGGACAGGTATCTATCCGTTGGATAGAGAATAAGATAAACACTTACCTAAATAAACTCTTGTCCACCTTGGATGAGGATTATGTCATCGCATCTGACACCGATTCGATTTATCTTAATCTCGGACCTCTTGTTGATAAATTTTTTAGTAATAAGTCTGACGATAAGATTCGGATCGTTGACTTACTTGATAAGGTCTGCAAAGATAAGTTGGAACCGTTCATTGATGCCTCGTATGAGGAGCTTGCAACGTATGTGGCGGCGTATGACCAGAAGATGATAATGAAGCGTGAGAACATTGCTGACCGTGGTATTTGGACAGCAAAGAAACGCTACATTCTTAATGTATGGGATTCTGAAGGAGTAAGATATAGTGAACCAAAGATGAAAATTATGGGATTGGAGACTGCGAGGTCTTCTGTTCCTCAGTACTTCAGAGATCGTCTTAAGAAGGCGTTCAGACTTATTATGTCTGCTGATAACGATACAGTTATTGAGTACATCGATGATTGTAAGAAGGAGACCCGTCAGGCATTAGTTTCTGACATTGCATTCCCACGTGGATGTAATGGTGTCACCAAGTATAGACATCCTAGGGAGATCTATCAGAAAGGTACTCCCATACACGTACGTGGTGCGTTGTTGTACAATCACCATATCAAGGATAAAAAGATTCAACATAAGAATGCTTTTATCCAAGAGGGTGAGAAGATTAAGTTTGTCTATCTCAAGACACCCAATCCTATACAGGAGAACGTGATCTCATTTTTCCAAGACTTACCATCCGAGTTTAATTTGGAGAAATATATAGACCACGACAAACAATTTAATAAAGCATTCTACGAACCCTTGCGTTCTGTGCTAGAATGTATTGGATGGAAACCAGAACGTTCTGGTAGTCTTATGGAATTTTTCTAATGAGTTTTCTAAATTCTGTTATCAAGGAGATTGGTAATGAGTATGCAGCAGTCGCAGACCAAGGAATTGCTGCTGGTGACAATGCTGACTGGGTTGATACTGGTAGCTATATTTTTAATGCTCTTGTATCTGGATCAGTATTTGGAGGCATTCCTTCAAACAAGGTTACAGCACTTGCAGGAGAGTCTTCCACAGGAAAGACTTTCTTTGCCCTTAGCGTCTGTAAGAATTTTCTAGAGCAGAACCCTAAGGGTAATGTTCTTTACTTTGAGTCTGAGTCTGCTATATCAAAAGATATGATGGCTGACAGAGGACTTGATGTTAAACGTGTAGGTGTAGTACCTGTTGTTACTGTGCAAGAGTTTCGTACACAGGCTATGAAGATAGTGTCTGAGTATGAGAAACTTAACAAAGATGATAGGCCACCATTGCTTATGGTGCTAGATAGTCTTGGTAACTTATCAACTTCTAAAGAAATTGAAGATTCCGCAGCAGGAAAAGATACCAGAGATATGACACGAGCACAAGTGATCAAGTCTATCTTTAGGGTCTTGACACTTAATCTTGGTCGAGCGAATATACCACTGCTAGTTACTAATCATACCTACGATGTAGTAGGTAGCTATGTTCCTATGAAGGAGATGGGTGGTGGAACAGGACTTAAGTACGCTGCTTCTAACATTATTTTCTTATCGAAAGCTAAGGAGAAAGACGGTACCGAGGTTGTTGGCAATCTCATTACTGCCACAAATCGTAAAAGTCGCTTTACAAAAGAGAACAGTAAGGTTAAAGTAAGGTTGTTCTTTGACGAGCGAGGACTTGACAAGTATTACGGACTACTGGAACTGGGTGAAAAGCACGGAGTATTCCAACGCAAGGCAAATCGCTTTGTGTTTGGTGGCACTTCAGTATATCCTAGTGCCGTTCTTAAGGAACCAGAAAAGTACTTTACCCCCGAAGTAATGCAAGCACTCGATGAGTGTGCTTCAAAAGAATTTAAGTATGGCAATGAATGAACGTGTAGAAAGAACTATCTTACGTAGTCTCTTTCGTAATGAAGATTACTTTCGTAAGATTCTTCCTTTTGTAAAGCCTGAGTATTATGAGGAACTTGATGAAAAAATCATTTTTGAAGAGATACAAAAATTCTCTTCTAAATATGACCGTCTCCCGACCACGGAGGTTATACTCATTGAAGTCGAAGGACGGCAAGATGTTTCTGATGAGACTTATAGTCAAGTCCGAGATATCTGTGTCTCTTTCAAGGATGTAGAGGAAGATCCTACACAGGATTGGTTGCTTGATGCCACTGAGAAGTGGTGTAAAGACAGGGCAATATACATAGCCTTGATGGAGTCTATCAAGCTTGCTGATGGAAAGGATGAGAAGAAAAGTAGGGATGCGATTCCTGATATTCTTAAGGAAGCTTTATCGGTCTCTTTTGATGACCATATTGGTCACGACTACTTGGTTGACTATCAAGAACGCTTCGATTTCTATACTACTGACGAGGAAAAAACTCCGTTTGATCTGGAGTACTTCAATAAGATTACCAAGGGTGGTATCCCAAACAAAACACTCAATGTTGCTCTCGCTGGAACAGGAGTAGGTAAGTCATTGTTTATGTGCCACGTTGCAGCAGCGTGTTTATCACAAGGAAAGAATGTATTGTACATCACCCTTGAGATGGCAGAGGAGAAGATTGCTGAACGTATTGATGCTAACTTACTTAATGTAAACATCAAGGACATTCCAGAATTACCTAGGATGATCTTTGAATCTAAGGTATCAGATCTGTCACGTAAGACACAGGGTAAACTTATTATTAAAGAGTATCCTACTGCGTCAGCACACGCAGGTCATTTCAGATCATTGATGAATGAATTGTCGTTGAAGAAATCATTTGCACCAGATATAATTTTTATAGACTACCTTAACATCTGTGCTTCTTCCAGATACAAAGGTGCCATTGTTAACTCTTACACTTATGTTAAAGCGATTGCGGAAGAACTTAGGGGATTGGCTGTCGAATTTGATTTACCGATCGTTAGTGCTACTCAAACTACTCGTGCTGGTTTCGGCTCTACTGATGTTGACCTTACTGACACTTCAGAGTCCTTCGGACTCCCTGCTACTGCTGATTTTATGTTCGCTCTCATTTCTAGCGAGGAGTTGGAATCCCAAAATCAGATAATGGTTAAACAGTTAAAGAATAGATACAATGACCCTACAATGTATAGAAGATTCCTCGTGGGTATTGACAGAGCGAAGATGAAGCTGTATGATGTAGAGCAAGGTTCTGATGCCGAGGCAGAAGCCAAAGACATTGACTTCACACCCGATTTTAATAAAGAATCTACTTCCAAATTTGCTGATTTTGTAGTATGACTGAAGAACGTATGATCGTAGATGTCGATCAGTATATGGAGTTTGTGGATCAAACCACAAGTATTCCATCAAAAAATAATGGTGAGTTTATAGCTCGTATTGCAGAACTAGATAAGAAAGGAGTTGACATCGCACGTCTTATGACTGCTGCTGTTGGTATCAGTGCAGAAGGTGGAGAGTTTACAGAGATAGTTAAGAAGATTGCTTTTCAAGGTAAGGAACTTACTGATGATGTTAAGTTACATATGTTGAAGGAACTAGGAGATGTATTCTGGTATTATAGTCAAGCTTGTATGGCACTAGGATTTGATTTCAATAAAGTATTAGCAACTAATATGGCAAAGTTACTTGCTAGATATCCTGATGGAACATTTCAAGTTGATATGTCTGAGAATCGTAAGCAAGGTGATATCTAATGACCGATCCAGCATACAAAGCAACATTACTCAAACTCATTAAGGAGAGAGCATATAAGAAAGGTCAGTTTACTCTTTCTTCTGGTCATACAAGTAGCCATTATGTCAACTGCAAACCTGTAACATTATCTTGTGAAGGTAATGCACTTCTATCTACCTTGATGGTAAAGAAGTTGGATGAAGGGTCTAGAGCAGTTGGTGGTCTTACTCTAGGTGGTGATCCATTGGTTGTTGGTGTAGCACAGAGAGCATTCTATAAAGGAGGGCACATTGATGCTCTTATTGTTAGGAAGAATCCTAAAAAATATGGTACAAAGGAAGTTATCGAAGGTCCAAAACCTGAGAAGGGTTCTATTGTCACAGTCCTAGAGGATGTAACTACCACTGGTAGTAGTGCTATGAAAGCGGTTAATGTCCTACGTGATGCAGGTTACGTTGTTAATCGTGTTGTTGCTATCGTTGATAGGATGGATGATCATAGTATATGGGAAAAGAATAATATACAATTTAGATCCTTATTCACCTTACAGGAAATTATCGATCAAGAAGGATAAAAACTCTAAATATTGGTATGGCATACAATGTTCTACCAAAAACTTTTGAGGAAGCAGGAAAGGCAGTGAAGCATATGGATAAAGTCCGTGCTTCTGAAGCCCTTAGATTATTTAATGAACTTAAACATCACTATGGTACCGTAGTACCAGATCCAATTGCATTTGATCCTACTAATAAATCTGTTTGTAAAATCACTCGTCAACTAGTAGGAAGTTTTACTATAAGAGATATCAAGTCCAGACTTAAGATCAAAAATTTGCAACCTGATTTTGGTAATGGTAGTAGAGGAAACCGAGGAGCAGCAAACCAAGGTGGTCTCTTTGAAAGAGAGATGGAGAACTTGCTCAATGATTGGATTGAGAATCCAGATCAGTTAAAAAATAATAAGTATAGACATTTTATCTTTGGTCTTGTAGATCATTATGGTCTGGAGAATTGTACAGCATTGAGAGTAGTACCTGAAGGTGCTGAGAACAAGAAAAGACCAATGAAAATTGTTAATGGTCAATGGCAGATAGGTGGTGCCTCACCATCTAAAGGATATAATATTGGTGCAACGGTTACTGACGTAACGTTGGTGACACAGTGTAAGGGGGAGCAAGAAAGGAATACATATCTGTCATTAAAGACAAGTGGTACCACAAACTTATCTAACTTAGGTCTTAAGACCAACGTGTTTCCTGTAGAACAAGTTAAAGCAGGTAGTATTACTACTGAAGCAGGACTAGCATTGATTAAAACATTTGGTCTAAAGCAAGATTTGCTTTGTGCTACCTTTAATAACTTTCAAGCAGGTAACCGTAACTTCCACGAGATTGATAATTCTCCTAGTTATGATCGTAACTTACTTAAGCAATTGATTAAAGGATCTCTTGGTTGGGGATATCATTATGTCCATTTACACAATGGACATATACATCATCTAGAAATTGATGAGAAATTTTTAAATGCTGCTTCCGTTGCGTCAGGTGTCAAAGTGGCATATGGTGGTAACACAGGAGGGGCAAAACGTGTTAATATAAACTTAACAACACCATTATTGGATATGGCTTTTAATATCAGAAATACATCTGATAAGGGAAGTAAAGCAGATCCAGATCGTGTGTATCCAGACAAGCTACAGTCAGGATATAAGATGAAAGGTGAAAGCATTATGACTAAATTTCCAGGTGACTCAGAGGAGGACGCACACGATAATGTCTAATGTAAAGCAACTTAAACACCTTGAACACTTAGAAGATGAAATGTTGAACTATGGTTCTGATGGTTGTGCTGCGTCTGTTGCTTTCTTGAAGGAATTATATAAGATGCTTGGTAAGACTGCTGATGCAAGAGGATTTTTACAAACCAAATGGGATGGAGCACCATCTGTAGTATGTGGTACTGATCCTAACAGTGGTATGTTCTTTGTGGGTACTAAGTCTGTCTTTGCTAAGACTGCACCTAAGGTTTGCTACACAGAAGAGGATGTTGATGTATATTATGAGGGAGATCTAGCAGAGAAGTTGAAGTATTCTCTACGTTACTTCAGTAAGTTGAACATTAGAGGAGTTGTACAGGGAGATTTACTATACACAGACAGTACTTTAAAGACTGAGACTGTAGATGGTGAGAAATTATATACGTTTAGACCTAATACTATTACGTACGGAATACCTCAGGAACACGACATAGGTAAAGAGGTCAAGCAATCAAAGATTGGTGTAGTATTCCATACGCATTACAGTGGTACCACTTTTGGAGAGATGCAAGCAAAAGCTGGTGCTCCTATCAAGACATTCTCACGTGCTAGTGAAGTAGCAGTCATATCTAACGACACTCCCATCAACGAAGTGACCCTTACGGCTCAAGAATGTACCACTTTTGAGCAATATATTCAACGGATAGATCACCTCTGTGGAAACTGTGGGGAATTCCTCGATAATATTGTGGAAAACATTGGAACAACTGGTGAAGCTAAGTGGCACGTTGCTAGTTACCTTAAGCAGTTCTTTAATAGTCAGGTACGTCAAGGTGTGGCTATAGGCAATCCACGTCAAGCACTTGATAACTTGATAGAGTTCTATCACGAGAAGATGAAGAAGGAACTTGCTAAGATCAAGACTCCCAAGACACTTGCAGTTAAGCGTAAGTTAGTATTTGAGAGTGAAGTGTACCTAGATAATAACGAAACTAACTTTACTCAGTTGTTGAAACTCTATAAAGAGATACAAGATGTTAAACAATTTATTATAGACAAACTAGATCACCTAGAAAGATTCAGAACTTACGTAGAAACTGAAAAGGGATACAAGGTTACTACACCTGAGGGTTATGTACTACATCAAGATGGTGATATGATCAAACTGGTTAACCGTCTTGAGTTTGCATACAACAACTTTACTATTCAGAAGCAATGGCGTTAGAAAAACTATACGATTGTTGCTTCTTTACCTTTGGTAGGTTCCAGCCACCCACTACAGGACACGAGGAGAATATAAAAGGGGTCAAAACAGCAGCTTCTAAATGTGACTGGAGGATCTATACATCAAAGACGCAAGATAAAAGTGGTAAGAATCCATTAAAACCAGACAGTAAAGTAGCGTGGATGAGGAAAATGTTCCGTACCTATGCTACAAACATAGTTGGTGCTCAAAAATCTGTGATTGAATGCTTACAAGACATACAAGCAGCAGGTTATGAGGATGCAACGTTGGTTGTTGGTTCGGATCGTGTTAATGCATTTCAGTGGATTCATAAATACAATGGTAAGGACTATTATTTCAGGAAATTAGACATTGTTTCCTCTGGTAATCGTGATGCAGACGGTGATACGTTTGCAATCTCTGGTACTAAGATGAGACGTGCAGCATTTGCTGAAGACTTTCCTACTTTTCGTGCAGGTATTCCAAAAGCATTGAGCGATGGAGAATGTATGAAGCTGATGAACGAGATTAAGAGTGCGTTACCATCTAATTTCAAATGAAGAAACTATCCGAATTTAAGTGTCCTCCAGCTAAGAAAAAGACTGGTGAAAAGTATTGTCGTCTTTGTGAGAAGAGGGAGAAACGTGGCACCTGTGGCTATGGTGGAAGAATGTGGGATCGTTATACAGTAGATGACGTATCTCAGGAAGAAAAGACACAAAGAATGTCTGAGTATCAAGGTAGTAACTCTGATGCTAGTGAAGAATTTGTATTTAATCTCAGTGATAATCTTTCAGAAATTATTGAAACGGATCCATTGGTTAATAATCCAACATCCAATTACAGATATGATGACACACCACCTCCTGCTAAGAAGAAGTTGATGAACATCAAGAAAAAAGCCAAGAAAAAATGAGAATCTTACACCGATTACCACTTGATGAATGGTTTGATGATGTTCCACACCCCCACGATACTATGCCTATTGCAACAGACTCTAATGAGAATCCTAGACCAGAGGAAGAAATAGCAGATATACATCAAAAGATGTATGAGATTGCTACATCAAAATACAATCCTTTTTCCATAGGAGGATCAGAAAACATTCACGATTTCGATAAGAACAATGGCTGATACTTATAGACCCTTTCTAGAAAAGTTGGGTGGTACCTCTGCTGCTACTTTTGTAGGTAACAAGGGAGAATTATTTTACGATCCTGATTCAACTACCCTGAAAATTTCTGATGGAAGCACCGCAGGTGGTGTAGGAATCGGTGGTGGTGCTGGTACTACTGATAAAATAGATGAAGGTAATACTTCTGTTGAAACTATTGATACAGGTAGTAATGGTACTATTAAATTCGAGACAGAAGGCACTGATCGTTGGAAGATCACTAGTGCTGGTCACATCATTCCATATGCTAATGCAGCATATGATTTAGGTAATGCAGAGTATAAGGTAAGACACTTGTTCTTATCTGACAATACTCTTTACTTTGAGGGAGATTTCCTTAAAGTAGCACAACATAATGAAGGTGGTGCAGCACAATCGCCAAGCTATATGATCCCTCTTGCTAAGTTGAAGGATGCTTTAAATGCATCTGCTGACTTTGAAGCATTCAAAGCAGCAATTCTTGCGATTACTGATGCTAGTTAAATGAAATCATTTAAACAATTTCGTGTAGAAATAAAAGAGCATTTTGAACGTGAGGTTCAAGAGGATTTCCATTTTAATAATGTATTTCTTGAAGGTGACTGGGTGAAGAACACTACCAACGGTAAGTGTGGTAAGGTAATTCGTCGTGGACCTAACTATATAATAGCACTAGCAGAAGACAACAAGATCTTTAGATCTTGGGTAAAAGATCTAGAGGAGTACTCAGTACTATGAAAACATTCTACCAACTAAGACAGGAATTAACATCTGAGGATACCTCAGAGATAGAGATTATGCCTGAGATTAATTCCGACACAGATGATCCGAAGGAGGTTAAGAAAAAGGCTGCGAAACGTATGAAGAAATTGAAGAAAGAGCCTAAATAAATCATCTTGCTTATTTTGAGATGATTAATTTTTTTATGCCCATTGCTATCAGCATAATCAATAAAGCTGTTGATAGAATACCCGATGATCTTGATTCTGTTATCAAAGATTTTGTTATTAAGTTGCTGAAAAAAGCAGCTGCTAAGACAGAAAACAAACTTGATGATGAACTAGTTGCTGCTGTAGCAAAAGCACTACTAGAGTCATAGTGTTCAGGTTTTATAAATATACTCAGACCATAGTTGTAATAAAGTAATGGCAAACCTTAGAGAAGGTCAACCTCAATTCATTGAACGTCAAGAACAGGATACTATTACGGCAGTACCTCAAGATGACGGTACTATCAAGTATTGGCTTGGCAATTATGATGGTAGAGGTGAAGTAACCGCAGTTAGAATACTAGACGGTGGTTTGTATGAAACTGGTGTTACTCCAACAGTTCAATTAGTTGATGATAATGGCGACGACATCAGTAATGGTGGAGCAGAGTTTGCTGTTATAATGAACACTAAAGGTGAGTGTATTAGTGTTTATCCAAAAGAAGGTGGTCTTGGATCTGGTCTTGTAGGTCCAGTCATAAAAGCAAAACTAGTTACTGCTGCTGAGAACGTAGTTTCTCCAGCAGAGTTGGAAGTTTGCATTAGAGACGGACAATGGGTAGATATACCAGCTTCTGAAGTTGAAACCCACAATCGTCAGGCTAGGGATAAATGGACAAATGAAACTGCTAAACTTAGTAGTCAAACTAACTTCCAAGTGCTTGGTGTTACCGATAAGTTCGGTAAAGTCGAAGGATTCACACTTTAATAAATACTAAAAACGGTAAAAACAATGTCACTTTACGGAGATACTGACAGTAACGCCAACAAGACGAAAGTCGAAACTACCGTCGCAGCAGACGCTAGTGGAGGGACTGTGGTCTTCGTTGACGAGACAGAAGCAGCACTTAGTGAGAACCAAGAGCGTGGACTCACTGGACCAGGTTGGTGGAACTACATCACCTATACCGATACTGCTGGTAATACACGCCATAAATCAGAACTTCTTGTTCCTCTAACAGATCCAGAAGCAAACGCAGACGAGACACAGAGTGATGATAGTATAGTAGCTGACGCAGCATCTGCAATCACATTCAGTCAAGATCTAGTAGCACTAACAGGTCTTAGTGACCCCGTTACTACAAGTGCACTTACAGTTACTGCTGCATCAAGTGACTCATCAGCACTTAGCACACAGTGGCAACGTAAGACTGCAACAGGACTTCGTTGGGTTAACATCACATCTTCACTAGACGGTGGAGTATATGGTAACACTGGAACAGCTACTGGAGTAACTTCGGGAGCAGCAACAGCACTCACAATTACCGCAGGTACTAAAGCAGTACTTGACGGATATGAGTATCGTGTTAAAGTAACATCTGCTGGTGGTGCAGAAGAAGTAACATCTGCTTATAAGTCTATAACATTTGCATAATATGAGGGATGAAATTTGAATTTCTAAATGATGATAACTTCCTCCTATTCGCTTCCAAGCACTATGAAAATCCTCAAGGAATAACTTACGACGACTTCCTTGAGGATTTGAAGCGTTTTAAATACATCAAACGATTATTGAAACGTTATGAAAAGACAGGAGAGTTAAAGACTCACCTAATTCTTAATCATATTATAATTTTATTTAATGTATTTGGTGACGCATCAACACCTATGTTGTTTCATAAAATAGATGAGCATCATTGGAGTATGTTGAAGTCGTTTCTTAAGTATCTCAACTACCTTCCAGAGGAACTTGATGATCCTTACTTAGATACATATACTTTAGAAGAACTTATACTACTATGAATGAGGACGCACCAATCAATTCAGCTGGAGACGGTAGTCAGATTGCTTTGCCTCCTACTCACATCATAGTTGGAAAAAGAAATCGTTCTAAATATAAAAAGAACAACAGCACAAAATACGACGGTCGTACAAAGGCTGGTCGTAAATTAGTCTCTCGTATTATGTCAGGTCGCAACAAAAAAATGGCTGAAGAATCTAAAAAAATCACTGAAGCAGCAACTGAGACCGAAAGAGCTCAGAAGCAAATCCAACAACAGAAGAAGTTAGGACGTGCTAAGGATCTCCAGAAGAAGCGTGACGAAGCTAAGAAGAAGATGCAGTCCAAGACTAAGGAAATGGACACTCTTATGAAGGCACGTCTTTCTGATTTTAAGAAGAAGGCATCCGATCAAACAAAGAAATTAAAGAAAGAGTCTGTTGAGGTTGATGTACTAGACACAGCAGTAGCTCTAGTGGATAAAAAGGTTGGTGATGATCAAGGTTTTGCTGACATTGCAGTAGGTGACAAGTCAATGAAACTTGATACATACTCTGCTAAGAGAGTAACAGATGTATACAGTCAACTTGACCCTGCTAACCAGATTAAGTTCCGTCAAATGCTTAATCATTCACCAGAAACCTATCTGAAAGCAGTAGATTTCGCAGTTAAGAATTAATAATGGCTGAGAGTATTAACGCTGCTATAATAGAGCGGCTGGAAAAAGTAGTTAGTACTCTTCAGGAAAATTCTATGAAGATGGGGCAGCTGCTTGCTGTCCATAATGAAAAATTAGACAAACAGGATAGGATAGATGCGGTATTATTCGAGAAAGTTGAATCGCTTCATAGAGAGGTCAACCGTCAGAGTAAAGAGATTAAGGCAGGATGTGAGAGAGATATTCGCAAGGTAGATGAAAGACTTCGTATTATGGAAAAGAAGATGTGGACAATTGCTGGTGCAATTTCCATCATAAGTTTTGTTGTGAGTCCAGTAGGGCAGAAGTTTGTAAAACCTATGTTGACACCACCACCACAATCTGATACAATATCATTGACCTCCACTTCTGCTGATGCAATTTTTAGACCAGCAGTACGTAAATCTCTTGTCTCCTAGGTTACAGGGGTTCGCTAAGAAGAAAACTGGCCTCTACAATTTCCGTTGCCCCTATTGTGGTGACTCAGAAAAGAGAAAGTCTAAGACCAGAGGATACTTATTTACAACTAAGACAGGACTCGTCTTCAAGTGTCACAATTGTGGCATATCGAAGGCGTTTTTTAATTTCTTGCAGGATCAAGATAAGATCTTGTGGGAGCAATATAACTTAGAAAAATTTAAGGAATCATCTGGTGGACGTAAACGTCAGATAGACACTAAGGTCTTTAAAAAACCTGTCTTTAAGAAGAAGAAAACCGTAAATCTTCCAAAAATTTCTGAGCTAAATATAGGACATCCTGCAAGAGAATACCTAGAAAGCAGAAAGATACCTGACCTGTCAAAATTCTATTACGCAGACAAGTTCAAGGAGTGGACAAACACCCTGAAACATACGTATGACAGCACAGACAGTGAGGAGTCTCGTATTATTATTCCTTTGTTAAATGAGGAAGGTAATCTATTTGGTTATCAAGGTAGATCCTTAAACCCTAAGGATAAATTGCGTTACGTTACAGTAATGCTACAAGATGATGTACCTAAAGTATATGGATTAAGTGATGTTGACAAAACCAAAACTATCTACGTCCTTGAAGGACCATTGGACGCAGCTTTCATTCCACAAGCGATTGCTATGTGCGGAGCTGACGTTCATCTCAGTCGTTGGGGGATTAGCGATGCTGTGTGGATCTATGATAACGAACCACGTAATCCCCAGATCGTCGGACGTATGGGAAAAACCATCTCCTCAGGAGATGCCATCGTCATATGGCCATCCAGAATTGTCCAAAAAGATATCAATGATATGATATTGGCTGGACATAACGTCCTTGACGTGATACAATCTAACACGTACAGAGGACTTGAAGCAAAAGTTAAACTTACCGAATGGAAAAGATGCAAGTAGTAAAACGTAGAGGCAAGACCGAAGAACTGAACCTAGAAAAGGTTCACGCAATGGTTGAAGAGGCTTGTGCAGGTCTTACAGGGGTCTCTGCAAGTCAAGTGGAGATCAATTCCAACCTACAGTTTTATGATGGTATTAAAACTGAACAGATTCAGGACATTTTAGTACGATCTGCAAGTGATTTGATTACTTTAGAGAATCCTAATTATCAATTTGTTGCTGCAAGGTTGCTTAGTGTTAGTCTTCGTAAGAAATTATTTGGACGTGAACGTAAGCATCCTCATATCAAAGATCATCTTTTCAAAGGAGCAGAAAAAGGAATATATGACGATACTTTATGGGGTAGTTACAATGATATTGAGTGGGATAGAATCAATAACTACATAGATTATGACAGAGATGACCAGTTTACATACGCTGGTCTTAGACAGGTAGTAGATAAGTATCTAGTGCAAGATAGAAGCACTGGGGCAATCTATGAATCACCGCAACAAATGTATATACTTATTGCGGCTACTATATTTTCAGTTTATCCTTTAGAGACTCGTTTAAAGTACGTTAAAGATTACTATGACGCAATCAGCAAGCACCAAATCAACCTCCCAACGCCCATTATGGCAGGAGTCAGAACACCTATTCGTCAATATGCATCTTGTGTTCTGGTTGATATTG
>CETH01034246.1_pt1 | contig 24095 bp, 21 predicted proteins | sample 361461 | NCBI WGS metagenome assembly CETH01 (sample SAMEA2622695, study PRJEB7988) | marine metagenome | isolation source: saline water (ENVO:00002010), including
GGTGAGAAATTTCTACAGAAGTTTCAGATTTTTGACCAATATTAATTGTCTCCTCTATTGATAGTAATAAATTGTTTCCTTCATTTCTCATATGACTACAATAAACACCTTGATATTTAGATATTTCTTTGGTCAACTCAATTATCTCTTCTGAAGATGAATATCGTCCAGGTTCATATATCAATCCGGTCGAAAAACCAACTGCGCCAGACTCCATTCCCTCTCTAATCCATCCTTTCATAAGATCATATTCATTTTTTGTTGGGAGTCGATTTTCATTTTTTAATCCACTTCCATTTCTTACAGATCCATGGCCAACCATGAATGCAGAATTTACACTTGGTTTTATTGAATTAATTAAATTAATATAATCATCATAGGTTTCCCATTCAGGGATAGGGTCATCAGGATATCTTGTTTGCCATCTCTCTAAAGTACCATGCCTTGGAATAACATTGTTTCCACAATTTCCATTAATAACCGTTGTTATACCTTGCATAACTTTAAAATCCATTTCTGGATATACAATTAAAGCTATATCATCATGGCTATGAACATCTATAAATCCAGGTGAAACAGCATTATTTTCAACATCAATCATATGGCAATCAATATTATTTATTTGACCTATGTCCTTAATAATTCCATTTTCTATTAATATATCAGCTGAAAATTTTTCTGACCCAAGCCCATCTATGATATTAGCATTTTTTATAATATATTTTTTTTCAGTTTTCATATTACTTCTCTATAAGTTCAATTCTTATTCCACCAGGAGCAGATATAAATCCTATTTTCCCACCATCGGTATTAATTATAGGCCCTTCCTTATGAGTTGCTCCCATATCAACAAGTCTTTTAATATCGGCTTCAATATCGTCTGTGTCAAATCCAAAATGCTCTAGTCCAAAATGTGCATCATCATTTGAAGGTCCAAGTTCTTCGCCATCTCTTACTCCAGAAATATTAACAGTAACTCCATTTTCTGATTTTGTAACTAGAAATCTATCTCCAAAATGTCGAACAAAGTCATTCACAATTTCAAAATTAAAAGCTTTTACAAACCAATCTGCAGTTGATTTTGGATCTTCAGATTTTAAATGTATATGATTAATATTATATGGCATTATTTTTCTCCATTTATTATAAAATAAAAGTTATTTACTATTATTATTACAATAAACAAAAAATTTAAAGATGAAAAACGTACTCATTACAGGTTCTTCAGGATTGATTGGATCTATAATATATCAAAACTTAAAACATAAATATAAATTCACCGGATTGGATAAAATCAAATCCAATAGTACAGGAATTGATACTCACATTATTAAATCTAATAACATTGATGAAATAAGCTTTGCATTTAAAAATATAGATACTGTGGTCCATTTAGCAGCAAATGCCTCGGAGTTAACAGAATGGGATTTGGTACTGAAAAATAATATTGAATTAACGAGAAATGTTTTCGAAGCTGCAAAACAAAATGGTGTATCAAGAGTAGTCTTTGCAAGCTCAAACCATGCCGTAGGAAATTTTGAAAAGGACGAACCTTACAAATCTGTTGTAAAAGGTAAATATGAAAATATTGATCCAATTCAAATTATTAAAATAAACGAAAAAGTTCCTATCAGACCTGATTCATATTATGGCATTTCAAAAGCGTTTGGTGAAGCAACAGCTAGGTACTATTTTGAACATCATAACTTACAATCTATTTCCCTAAGAATAGGTACTGTAATCAAAGACAATTCTCCAAAAAATGATATTAGACATTACTCAACATTACTATATCATGAAGATTTAGTTCAATTAATTGATAAGTCAATATCTGCTACTAATATCAAATCAGAGATCATATACGGTGTATCAAATAATACATGGAGATTTTGGGATATAAGCCATGCTAAAAAAACAATTGGATATATACCAATAAAAAATACTGAAGATGAAAGATAATATTTTAATTACAGTTGCATTAAAAATCGAATTTCAGGGAAAAATACCTGAAAATTGTGAACTTATTTATACAGGTGTAGGGAAAGTTAATGCTACCTATAATTTAACTAAAAAATTAGAATCAATGAATAAATTACCATCGTATATAGTGAATTACGGTACTGCAGGCAGTAAAGATCTGAAAATTGGAGAAATAGTCGATTGTACTCGATTTATTCAACATGATATGTATTTAAAAGAATTTGGATTAAATCCAGGTCAAACTGCATTTGAATTTGATCAATATGAACAAAATGAACCACCTGTGATTTTAAATTTTAAATCTGAAAATAAAAATCCTATAAAGAAAAATTATATTTGTGCTTCAGGAGATAAGTTTATAACTAAATTTGATGATAATTTTTTAGATATAGAAAAAACTTATAATGAAAAAATTTCGGTAATTGATATGGAAGCTTATGCATTAGCAAAAGTTTCATATTTATATAATATCCCATTTATATCTTTCAAATATATAACCGACAACTTAAATTCCAAAGGTGTAAGTGATTGGGAACAACATGTTAAACACGGAGAAAATCAATTTACCAAATTATTAACAAAAATTTAATATGTTCAACAAATTAATAACTAAATTATGGTCAATTCGTGAAATTTATATGCCATTTGTGGTCGGGATATCTTTAAGTTTTTTAACACTTATTTTTTTAGGAGTATCAATCAAATTCTCAATCTATATTATTGAAGATTTAAGTATTCAGTTGCTTTTATTACATCCAGCTAAAAAACACTAATAAAAAAACCTCTATTTTTTATCAGATATTTTGAGTAACTTATCATACAACAATCCTCCAATTGGAGCTCCTATAATTGGTCCAATTATATATATCCAAAATCCATTACTTGGACCTGGAATTGCTATTTTTTCCCATCCCGCAAAAAATGCAACTAATCTTGGACCAAAATCTCTTGCCGGGTTCCATCCAGCTTGAGTAATGGAACCAAACAAACTAATTAGCAGAGTTAATGTTAATCCAATAATAATTGGAGCAAGACCATTTGTTTTATGTAAAATACTTTTAGGATCAAGAGACATGAAAATAACAAAAGCCAAAATAGCAGTTCCAAAAGCTTCAATTCCCAATGCATGAAAAGAAGTAACTAAATCAGCGCCAGTTTCATGTGGCAAAACATCAGGGTTAGGGAAATATTCTCCAAATGCACTAGCTGTAAGTTCACTACCTTTTTCTCCTCTAACTATTTCGTTCAAAGATTCAAATCTATTTATAAACGGGCCAAAAATTATCAGAACTGACAATCCTGCTAATATCGCACCTAAAAATTGAGATCCAATGTATCCAAGCATCTCAAAGAAATCCATACTATTTTTCCTTAAAATATACAAAGCTATAGTTATGGCAGGATTAAGATGTGCTCCCGAATGTGGAGCCGTAGCAAATATAGCAATAGTTAGTCCAATTCCCCATAAAATAGCCACTTGAAAAATTCCAACTAAAACGCCTATGTATAAAGCAGTAGCTACAGATGCTGTGCCAATAAATACTAATATATAAGTACCTATTATTTCTGATATATATTTTTGTAAGGTTTGATTTTGCATTTTGATAATCCTCAATTATATTTATTAAAATAAGAACATTCTGTATTCTATAACATATCAATTATAATTCTATCTAATAAAATTACAAATAAATAAATGATTAGTTTTAAAAATGTAAGTGTTAATTTTGGGACACAAGATGTGTTAAAAGAAATTAATATTCAAATAAATAAACAAGAAAAAATTGGTGTTGTAGGACCAAATGGTCAGGGAAAATCAACTTTATTCAACTTAATAAATTATGAATTTGAGCCCACTAGCGGTATAGTTACGGTTCCCAAAAATATCAAATCAAGTTATATGCATCAAAATGTAGAATTATCTTACACTAACGAATCAGTACTAGAATATACACAACAGATAAACGATGAAATCAAATCTATACAAAACAATATTCACCATATATCAAAAAATTTGGAAAAAAACCCAAATAATAAATCTCAAATTCAACTGTTAAGTGAGCTTAATGAAGAATATTTAGCTTTAGGTGGCTATGATTTAGAATACTTAGCAAAAACAGCTTTATCTGGTTTAGGTTTTAAAAATACAGATTTTGACAAACCTTTCAAACTATTTAGTGGGGGATGGAAAATGAGATCTGAGCTTGCAAGGTTACTTATATCAGATCCGGAACTTCTTTTATTAGACGAGCCATCTAATTATCTTGATCTGCCAGCCATAGAATGGCTCAAAAAATATTTAGAAAATTACAATGGCACTATGTTAATGATATCGCACGATAGATATCTTTTGAATACATTAACAAGTAAAACTATAGAAATAAGTAATACATTAGCCACGAGGTATGAAGGTAACTATGATTACTTTATTAAAGAAAAAAAAGAACGTTCTATACATTTGGAAAATAAAGAAAAAAATTTAAACAGGCAAAGAGCAGAAATCCAAAAATTTATTGATAGATTTAGATATAACAGCAAAAAAGCTTCATTAGTACAAAGTAGAATTAAAATGTTGGAAAAATTAGAAGAAATAGAAACACCAAAAACAAATCAAAACTCTAACTTTGAAATACCAACACCTCCAAAATCTGGAAAACATATACTAAAAATTACTAATGGTTCATTTGGATACTCTGAAAATGAGACTGTGTTAGAAGATATTAATTTTGAAATAAATAAAAATGAAAAATATGCTTTTATTGGAGCTAATGGTGCCGGCAAAACTACACTACTAAAAATTTTATGTGAAAAATTAAAATTAAATAAAGGTGACATTACCTTGGGACATAACGTGGTAAAAGGTTATCAATCTCAAGAATTTGGTGAAGTTCTACAACCAAACGTAACAGTATTCGAAACGATAGCGCATAACAGTACTGCATCAGACAACGAATTAAGAAAAATACTTGGAAATTTTGGTTTTGACAAAGAAGATATCAATAAAAAAACTCAAGTTCTTAGTGGAGGTGAAAAAATAAGATTATCTTTTGCTAAATTATTTACTAATCCTCCAAATTTTTTGTTATTGGACGAACCTACAACTCACTTAGATATAGATGGAAGAATTAAATTAGAAGATTTACTAAAAAATTATGAAGGAACTTTTTGTATTGTTAGTCACGATATTACTTTTATTAAAAATATTAATGCAGATATAATTCATGTTGATAAAAATAGAATTACAAGATATTACGGGAATTATGAGTATTTTTTATCTAAAACAAAAAACAAAAAATTAAGACCTGCTATCACTAATAAAACAAAAAATTCCAATATTAAAAAACTAAAAAGGAAACAAAATTCCGAAGAAAGAGCAACGAAAAAAATCATAGATGACAAAATTAAAAAACTAGAAATTGAATTAGATAATCTGTACGATCAACAAAAACAAATATTAGATAAAACTCAAAGTTCTAATATAAATTTCATAGAAATAAATAAAAAATTAACCCAAATAAATAATCGGATTAAAATTATTGAAAAAGAGTGGGAAAAAATATCTTAACAATGTTTATTTGATACTAACTAAAACTTGACCGGCAAGTACTTGTTCATTGATTGAAACAAATACAGATTCAATTTCTCCATCCACATCTGAAGTAACCATCTGTTCCATTTTCATCGATTCCATAACTACAACCAATTCACCTTTATTTACTTTTTCACCGACTTTTTTTTCAAGCCTTAAAATAACTCCAGCCATAGGAGATTTGATTTCCAAGTTTGAATCTGATTGATTAAGTGTAGTTTCAGTTGGATTTGAGATTGTCTCATTTTCAGGATTCTGATTATTTTCAAATTTCAACAAAACATCTCCGGCAGATATTTGATCATTAATTTTCACTGCTATTTCTTTAACTTTTCCAGAATAATCAGAAATAATCATTTGTTCCATTTTCATTGATTCAACAACAAATAACAAATCACCTTCCGTAACATCGTCACCTATCTGTTTTTCTACTTTTAAAACTGTACCCGCCATGGGAGCTGAAATATCATTAGCACCTACGCTTTGTCTGGAAATAGATTTGGGTTTCTTTGAAGATTTGATTGATTCAGCACTGACATTACTACTATTAATTTCAGAATCTGAAATTTGCCCAATACTTTCAATATCCACTATTTCTCCGTTGACATTAACAGATGAAATATTTAAATTGTCATCTAAAAATACTTCAACATCATAGTTTGTGTCATCAATAATGACTTTCAAATCTTTTTTCATAATATATTAATTAAGTAATGATAAAAACAAACCTGCTATCACAGCAGAACCAATAACACCTGCTACGTTTGGCCCCATAGCATGGGCAAGAAGAAAGTTATTGGGGTTCTCTTCTTGTCCTATATGATGAGAAATTCGTGCCGCCATAGGCACAGCAGAAACTCCTGCTGATCCTATTAATGGATTTATTTTTTCTTTTAAAAATAAATTCATAATTTTAGCTAAAATAATTCCGGTTCCTGAACCTACTGCAAAAGCTACAAGACCTAACCCTAATATTAATAAAGTTTTAATATTAATTACCTCCGGACCATTCAACTGCGTACCTATAGTTATCATTAAAAATATTGTTGAAAGATTGATTAATTCATTGCTAGCTGCATCAACAAGCCTTGGTACTACATTACTTTCTTTCAAGATATTTCCTATCATAAACATAGAAATCAAAGGAGCAGATCTTGGTACAACCAAAATTATTAAAAACATCGCAATATTAGGAAATAAAATTTTCAGTTTATTATTCACTGGCCCTGCGTCTTTCATAATTATAGCTCTTTCAGATTTCGTTGTTAGAAGTTGCATAATTGGTGGCTGAATAAATGCCACTGCAGCCATGTACGAATAAGCGATTACAGCGGTAATTCCCAAAAGATCTGGAGCTAAACTAGAAGTTAAAAATATAGTTGTTGGACCATCTGCTCCCCCAATAATACCTATGGATGCGGCTTCTTTCAGAGAAAATTGCCCTGTTAGTGAAGCACCCCAAAATGATACAAAAATCCCAATTTGTGCAGCTGCGCCTAATAATAAAGTTTTAGGATTGTTAATTAAAGGTGAAAAATCAGTTATGGCGCCAAGGCCAAGAAAGATTATCGGTGGTAAAATATTCCAAAATGAAAGGGTATAATAAAAAATTACACCAAATATTCCAGACGATTGATGAACACTAGTAGAGCTATCAAAGGTTGCCATTCCAGCTAATGGTAAATTGGCAATAATAATACCTAATCCTATGGGTAGCAATTCGTATGACTCCATATTTTTCTTTATAGCAAGATACATAAAAAAGAACGCAACAGCGAACATTGCCAAATTCTCCCATGTCAAATTATATACACCTGTGGTTGTTATCCAATCGCTAAATAAATCCAATATATCTCCACTTATTTAAAATTTTGTAATTCAGATTCAACAATAGATACCGCAACAGAAGCAGCTAAGACTTTTTTATAATTAGGGTCGTTTTTTTTCAAGTTAATTTTACTTATTTTAGTTTCAATAAATTTAATTAAAGTTATAAAAATAATTAAAACACTTAGAAGAATAAATGAAATTGCTATCCCGAAAATAGTAAGGTTTAAAGCTGTATTTATGGTTTCGGTATTAATTTTTTCTCTCCTGTTTGATATGTTTGTTAATTAAATATTATAATTAATAGATATAGAATATTCTAAACAATCTCAAAAAGTCTATTAGTTTTAATTTAAAAATTCAACCAACAATTAACGGAGTAAACATGACAAAAAAAATAGATTTCAACTGTGATATGGGCGAAAGCTTTGGAATGCATAAATTAGGAATGGATGAAGAAGTAATCAAATATATAACTTCTGCTAACGTAGCTTGCGGTTTTCATTCAGGAGATCCAAATTGGATGAAAACAACTGTAGATCTTGCTATAGAAAATGACGTAGAAATTGGAGCTCATCCAAGTTTTAATGACCTTGTTGGTTTTGGAAGAAGACCGATATCTGCTTCATATAAAGAAATAAAGAACGATGTGATTTATCAAATTGGAGCAATGTCAGCATTTTTACAAAAAAGAAAACTACAACATGTAAAACCTCACGGTGCTTTATACAACCAAGCACTTGTAAATGAAGATACAGCCAAAGCAATTTGTGACGCCGTGCTTTATGTAGATCCTGAATTGATTTTAGTATTACTATCTGGCTCTAAATGGGCAGAAATAGCAAAATCTATGGGTTTAAAAGTAGGTTTAGAAGTATTTGCTGATAGAGCAGTAGAACCGGATGGAACTTTAGTATCAAGATCTAAAGAAGGTTCAGTAATTCATGATCCAGATACTGTTGTGGAAAGAAGTATTAAAATGATCAAAGATGGCAAAGTAGAAGCTATTGATGGAAGTATAATTGAATATGAAGCTGATACAATTTGTCTTCATGGAGATACTCCAGGAGCTGTTGAAATGGCAAAAAATTTAAATACAGAATTTAAGAATCAAGGTATTGAAGTAGTTAAACTTAAAGATATTGTTAATGAATAAATTATTTTCTAAACCAGAAATAAAACTAGCAGGAGATTGTGCTGTAGTCATTGATCTTGGCGATTCTATACATCCTGAAATCAATTCCAAAGTTCATAATTTTGCACAAACTTTAGTACAAAAAAATTATAAATGGATAACTCAAATTATTCCTTCGTACAAGGGATTATTGATTTACTATAACCCTTTGACAATAGAATTCTTTAATCTAAAAAAAACAATATTGGAAGAGTTTGAAAATATGAATAATACTCAAGAAAATGAAAACGCCAATATTATTACCATTCCTACTCTTTATGGCAGTAAATTTGGGCCAGATCTAGAAAATGTTATCAATCATACCAAGCTATCCAAAAAAGAAGTTATAGACATACATGCATCAACTAATTATCTAGTATATGCAATCGGTTTCAGTCCCGGTTTTCCATATCTAGGTGGGTTATCTAAAAAATTGAATACACCTAGATTAAGCAATCCTAGAACTAAAATACCAACTGGATCTGTAGCCATTGCTGAAACTCAGACTGGTATTTACCCATCACCAACACCGGGTGGGTGGCAAATCATAGGAAGAACTCCTGTGAAATTATTTGACCCCGAAAGAGATCCTCCAGTATTAGTTAATCCAGGTGATTATATTAGGTTCAAACCCTTAAAAAGCATGAAAGAATACCAAAGCATCGAAGATTTAATTAAACAAAATAAATTCAAAGTTGAAATAGATGAAATCGACACAAAATAAATCCTCAATAACAATTCTAGAACCTGGGATTTTTAGCACTATACAAGATTTAGGTAGATATGAATATCAACAATTCGGTGTCCCAACAAGTGGCGCTCTTGATCAAACAGCATTTACAATTGGTAATCTTATATTAGGAAATGATATTAACAATCCAGGAATAGAAACTACCTTGATAGGACCTAAAATAAAATTCAACTCTTCTCAATGGATTTGCATAACAGGTGCCAAAAGTAACCCAAGGATAAACGACAAAAAAATTAATATGTGGATGCCACAATTCGTGAAAAAAAATTCTATTCTAAGTTTCGGGAAAATGGATTGGGGTGTAAGATCGTATATTTTATTTCATAATACTTTTGATCTTGTTCAAACAATGGGTAGTTATTCAACAAATACTAGCCTACAAATTGGCGGGCATAACAAAGGGCTACAATTAAATGCAAAAGATAAAATAAAATTTAAAAAAACAAAAACAAACCTACCACCCTTATCAAATAATTTTGATTCCACAAAACATTATATAAATGAAAATACAAAATTATCTCTTCGTGTGATTTTGGGGCCACATGATTATTTTTTTAATTCGAATAATATTCAAAAATTCTTGCAATCAGATTATGAAATAAGCCCACAATCGAATAGAATTGGATTTAGATTAAATGGGCCAAACATAAAGCATAAATCTAAATCAGACATTATCTCTGAAGGCGGAGCTTTAGGTTCGATTCAAATTCCAGGCGATGGCCAACCTATTGTTTTACTACATGACAGAGGAACTACTGGAGGCTATCCAAAAATCGCAACCATATCATCAGTAGACATACCAAAATTAGTACAAAGCAATCCTGGTCAAAAAATTTCTTTCGAAAAAATAGAAATTGAAGAAGCAGCTAAATTATATAGATCTCATAATACACTCATGAATGGAATTATAAAATTAGATGAGAATTTAAAAATAGAAGTGGAAAATTCTAAAAATAAAATTCAGGTCAATTCAAATCAGAATTTATTAAATACTAAATCATTTAATATTAAATCTAAATTTAAAAATAAAAAATTTGATTTAAATATAAAATTGTTATGATATTTACAGAATTAATTGACTTAATCTTTGAAAAATTAATTAACCTACCAGTATATATTTGGATATTAACTATTTTTATAATTTCTTTTACTGATTCAGTGTTTAGTCCTATACCTCCTGATCCGCTACTTATATTCTCCACAACTTATCATCCTGAATATTTGTTTCTATTCATATTTGTATGTGTATTTTCAAGTTATTTAGGAGGACTTGTTAGCTATATTTGTGCTGATAAAATCTATCAAAAATATACAAGTTTTATTCATAAATTTATAAATAAAAATCAGTTTGACAAAGCTAACAAACAATTTAAAATCAGAGGCGATTTAATTATATTAATTTGTGCAATAACATTTATCCCATACAAAATAATTGCATGGGTAACAGGATTTGTAAAATACAGTTTAACAAGATTTAGTATATTTTCTGTATTAGGAAGAACATTAAGATATTCGATAATTGGAATCTTAAGCTACATCTTTGGTGAAAATATAAAGAACATTCTTGAAGTTTCATTGGAAATTTCAAACTATCTAGCAATCATTGTTGTACTACTCTTAGTTTTAGTTTTATTTTATTGGAATAATAAAACTAAGAGTAAAGTTTAAAACAATTCAGGATTGTTATTTTTTATGTCTGACATTACACTTACACAATGGTTGATATCATCTTCAGTATTATAAAAAAATGGAGAAATTCTAACAGAACCCGGTCTTTGGTCAACAATTATATTATTGTCTTTTAAAATATCGACTGCTTTAGCTGGATCAGTACAAGAAACCATAGTTATACTTGCATGATCATTAAGATTTTCAGGTAATTTAATATTAAAACCTAATTCCAATAATCCATTAACTAATAATTGGGTAAGTTGTAAAGTTCGCTTACGAATATTATTAACTCCTATTTCGTTCACAAGTTTTAATCCTTCTATTGCTGGATATACTGAACTAATAGCAGGTGTACCAGTCTCAAATCTTGACGCAGTATCAGAAAACTCAATAGTATGTGGGTCAAATTCAAATTGTCTTTTGTGTGAAAACCATCCTGTGACAGAGGGTTCAAGTTTTTGATGTAAATTTTTATTTATATACATATAAACTATTCCTGATCCACCTAATAACCACTTCAATCCACCAGAAATCATAATATCTATATTTTTATCTTTTACATCAATTGGTAATTGTCCTGTGGCCTGATAGTCATCTAAAAAAAAGAGCGCGTCATGTTGTTTGGTCGATGACATTATTTTTTCATAATCATTTATAAATCCACTTAAAAAAAACACTCTACTAGTTGCTACCAACTTTGTTTTTGAATTGATTTTTGAAATAAATTTAGCTGTATCAACGTATTTTTTATCTTCAGATCCAACAATAATTGCTTTACCATTTCCTTTTTTTTCTAATGCCTTAAAGTTATGAGCTATTGTTGGAAAATCTAGCTCAGATGTTAATAATTCATCCTCTTTTTTTGGATTAATACAAGATAATATCACTGCAATAGCAGCTGATACGCTTGGCAGAATAGCAATCTCATCAAAATCTGCATTTATACATTTAGCATATTCTTGTTTTAGAGAATTAGTTTTTTCAATCCAATCAGAATACCAGGCAGAAGCTCCCATCCTTGTCCAAGTATCGATGTATTCCATCAATGAATTTCTTCCTTCATCAGAAAGTAATCCTAGTGAACAAGTATTTAAATAATTAACTTTTTCAAAAGTTTTAAACTGATTTCTATATTTTATCCAATCAGATTCATTCATAAAAAAAACTCCTATTTATATGTTAAATTGCTTACTATACTTAGATAATTCATTGGATTTCCCCTTATATACTGAGATCAAAACATCCTCTTTACGTTGTGTCCATAATACAATTATAGCAAAAATCATTCCTTGAACAGCAATTGAAAAACCTGGATCTACATAATCTGCTGTAAGCCCATTTAAGAAATTAAAGAAGGCCATACTTCCACCAACATACATTGAATACACACCTGCAATTCTACCTCTGACATAGTCTGGTGACATTATCTGGATTATTGTATGTACAATAATCATAAAACCTGCTTGACCAAATCCCATTAACACCGTGGCAAACAATGATAAATATAATTGCGATGAGAACGCAAGTATAACAGGGGCTATGCCACTTATTAATGCAAATATATAAAATAACTTACCTTTAAATTTTTCATCGGCAGTACCTGCTAATATCAATGATGTGATTAGAGAACCTATTCCTACGCACATCATCAAATAACTTACTGCCCCACCCTCAGCATTAAGTTTGTTTACCGAAAAAAATGGTAAAACAGATTCAAAAGACATTGTTAAACAACAATGTAGTGTAGTGATACCTATGATAACTAAAAATGGCCTAGTGGTATGAACAAATTTCAATCCTTCCACTAAATTAACCAAAAAAGATTCTGAGCTCATTTTCCCTGTAGATTTATTTTTTATAAACAAAGAAAAGAAAAAACTAAATGCATAAAAACCAGTACATATAAAAAATGCTATATCTGTTCCATTCACGCCATTATCTCCACTTCCTACCCAAGTTAGAAATGGAGCGACTGCTAATGGCCCTAACAACCGTGTAGCATGAACTGTAGACATGTTTAAAGCAACAGCATTCAATAATTTTTCTTTTGGTACAATATTTGGTACAAGTGATTGAGCAGAAGGCATTTGAGCTGCTCTGGCAGAGCCTTGCAAAAATGCAAGAAATATTAAATGCCAGGGTAAAATCAAATCTAAGAAATAAAGTATGCTTAAGCCTAAATTATGAGAAAAATTAATCAAGAACATTATCTGTAATATCCTTCTTCTTTGAAATTTGTCTGACAAATAGCCAATAAATGGAGTTACCAAAACTCTTGGAATCATGGCTGCAAATGTAACTAGTCCTACTAACATGTTACTGTCAGAAACTTGGTATACAACCCAACCTCTTACAACAATCAATGCCCAATAAGAAGAACCTGCAAATAAACTAGCAAGCCACATCATTAAGAAATCGGGATATTTTAACGAAGCAAAATAATCAATAGTCGATATATCAGAAATTTTTTTATCCGTGTTAGCCAATAGTTCTCCTCGAATATTATCAAACCATACTACCATTGTTTTTTACAAACAATACAAATAATTACGTTATTCAGTATTTAAGCATATTGACCTCACATATCTTTTAACATACTATATTTTGGCTAATAAATGGGGACGCGCGGTTTCGACAGGGAATTTATGAGGCAGGGTTGCAGGTCGAGGACCATAAAACTCGTAAAAAAATGGAAAAAATTAACTGACAATAAACAGTTAGCTTTAGCAGCTTAATTACTGCTACATTATATTATTTTCCCCCCGAGAGAATAATATGATGACGAAATTCGGGGTATAACTCTGAAAAACCGATAATTCAGAGAAGAAATTTAATCGGAAAAGCTTGAAAAACTCTTTCTGATTGAAGTCTTCAAGTTTAATATCAATCAGATAAACCTGTAGATACTCTAGACCGAGTGTTTTCTGGACGGGGAGTTCGACTCTCCCCCGTCTCCACCATTTTAAATTTCACATATGATTACTGATATAAATAAAAAGGACACAAAATTAATATGGAAAATAGCTTTCCCTTTCATTCTGGGATCTCTATGGCAACCAATTATTGGTATATTAAACACATATGTAGCGGGACATCTAGAAAACGAAAATTTTCTTGCTTCTTTAGCTTATGGTAATAGCATAATACACCCTTTTTATTGGATATTCGGATCAGTTGGGATGGCAATCACAGGATTCACTTCACAAAAAACAGGACTCAATGAAAAAGATAAAATTTTAAGCATCTTAAATACTAGTGTTATGTTTATGATAATTGCTTCAATCATAATCATAATTTTTCAATCCGGTTTATGGAATCTATACTCATACATTTATGATCAAAATCCAATAATTGAAAATTTAACAAAAGATTATTATTCGATAAGTATTTTAGGAATAGCTCCTCAACTAATTATTGTATCTTCAAGTTCATGGTTTCTAGGACTAAAAAAACCAAAGAAAATATTTCAGATTTGGAGTGTTTTAGGAATATCTCATATGTTATCAATTTATATTTTCACTTCCTACTACGATTTAAAATTAGTAGGGATAGCTTATTCTACTATCCTGTCACAATGGTTAACTCTAGTATTTTTAATATTCCAAGTAGGAATAATATTAAAAGATTTAAAAATAAAATTTTTTATTGGATTTCTATCAAAATCAGAAATTGTATTTTTAGGTAAATCTTTTATAAATTTATTTGTAAGAACATTTATGCTCCAATCAATCTATATAGTTGGAACTTATGTTTCAACAAACTTAAGTTCTACTATATTGGCTACTTATGGTTTGTTTTTACAACTGATAAGTGTTTCTTATTTAACAATTGATGGACCCACGCTTGGGTCATCACCACTAATAGGTGAAAATTTTGCTGAAAAAAATATCCATAGACTTAAAAAGATTTACAAAAACGCATTTTTATCTGGTATTATCACTGCTCTTCTATTCAGTTTAATATTCCTAATTTTTGGGAATCAATTGATTGATGCAATGACAGACATAAAATCTGTAAGAATAGAAAGTTATAAATATATTTATTTGGTAGGATTTCTGCCAATCGTATCTGCATGGTCATTTCAACTTGATGGTGCTTTTTCAGGGATGCTTAAAACTAAAGAAATGAGAGATACCATGATTATTTCTGCTATAGTTTATTTCATTGCAATATTCTCTATTACAAATTTTTGGGGTAACTACGGGGTTTGGATAGCTTATCTATTCTTTGCTTTGACCAGAGGAATATCTTTGAATTATCATATGAATAAAATACTAAATAAGATACATATTAATGAATAACATTGAAATATTAAAACAAAATAAACAATCTATTTGGATTGATTATATAAGCAAAGATATTATTGAATCCGGTGAGCTTAAATCATTAATTGAAAAAGGGATTACAGGATTAACAAGTAATCCTTCAATTTTTGAAAAAGCAATTTCAACATCTGATTCATACGATGAAGATATAAAAATTCTAGCAAAAACAAATCCTAATATATCAAAATATCAAATTCTTGAAGAGATAAGCATAAAAGATATAAAAAATGCCGCTGATCTTCTTTTACCAACATACGAATCTTCTTCAAAGTTGGACGGATATGCAAGTATAGAAGTATCACCTTATTTAGCATACAATTCTAACAAAACAATAGAGCAAGCTATTCATCTAAGTAACAAAATAAATATGCCAAATGTTTTAATTAAAGTACCGGCAACAAAAGAAGGAATCGTCGCAATAGAAACATTGACTGAAATAGGAATTAAAACTAATGCTACCTTAATGTTTAACCAATCACATTACATCAATGTTGCCGAATCTTTCATAAGAGGTGCAATTAATAATTCTTCAAAAGAAAACTCATTTTCAGTAGCCTCATTTTTTGTCAGTAGAGTTGACACTGCTGTTGATGAACTAATAGCAAATTACAAAGAGATAACTGGTATTCTTGGGAAAACCGCTGTATATAACTCCCAATTGGCTTACTTAAATTTTTTAAAAAAATTTAACGATGAAAATTCAAATTATATTCAAAAACCATTATGGGGAAGCACAAGCACAAAAAATCAAAATTATTCTAGTACGTTATATGTAGATGAATTAGTTGCGCCAAATTCAATCAATACAATGCCTCTGGAAACCATCCATGAATTCACTAAAAATGGCAACCCTAAAAATTACAATGGATGGGACGCTGCATTTATACAAAAACAATTAGATAAGCTTGATAAATACAACATCGATTTAAAACAAATAACACAATCTCTTCAAGATGACGGGATTAAGCTTTTTCAAGATTCATTTGATAATTTATTAAAATCGATTGAAAATAAATTGAAAACTATTTCTAAAAACATCAACTAAAATTCTTGATAATTCCTAAATATTTTTGATTTAGCATAGAATTACTAAAAATGTTAAATTGAAATTAAACTGAAAGATGGTAATATAATCGGTGTTCTCTTATAATATATCAACAACCCGATGTGAGGCTAAATGTACGAACATGACGTTTTAATAGTAGGAGCTGGCTTAGCCGGACTAAGAGCTGCTTTAGAAAGTATACAAGCCGGTAAAAATACAGCTATTCTTTCTAAGGTACACCCAGTAAGATCTCATTCATGCGCTGCCCAGGGAGGAATTAATGCTGCTTTAACAGATCGCGGAGACGATTGGAAAGACCATGCATTTTCAACAATCAAAGGGAGTGACTATCTCGCAGATCAAGATGCTGTTGAAATCATGTGTCAAGAAGCAGGAGAAAATCTCATCGAACTTGAAAATATGGGAGTTATATTTAGTAGAGGGGATGATGGCAAGCTTGGTACTAGAAGATTTGGGGGACAATCTGTAGCTAGAACTTTTTTCGTAGGTGCTATTACAGGTTCTGCAATGTTGCATGTTTTATATGAGCAAACCGTAAAGCAAAATGCAAGAGTTTATGAAGAATGGTTTGTTACAAAATTAATCATTGAAGAAGGTGTATGTAAAGGCGTTATTGCAATGGACATGCACACTGGTAAATTAGAAATCATAAAAGCTAAATCTGTTATTTTAGCAACAGGAGGGGCAGGAAGAATTTTCGAACCTTCAACCAATGCGCTTATTTGTACTGGTGACGGACTCGCCTTAGCATACGACGCAGGTGCATCTTTAATGGATATGGAAATGATCCAATATCATCCAACAGGACTAGCAGGTAATGGAATATTACTTTCTGAAGGAGCCCGGGGCGAAGGAGCATACCTTCTTAATTCAGAAGGTGATAGATTTATGAAAGTCTATGCACCTGAATACTTAGAACTTGCATCAAGGGATGTTGTTTCAAGAGCAGAACAAACTGAAATAGATGCAGGTAGAGGCGTAGATGGTTGTGTGCTATTAGATCTAAGGCATTTAGGCAGAGAAAAAATTGAAGAAAGACTAGGTTATTTACAAGAAGTGGCAACAGAATTTAGAGATATAGACTTAGCAGAACAACCTATTCAAGTAAAACCAACCATGCACTATATAATGGGTGGGATAAAAACTGATGCATCAGGAGCAACTGATATTCCTGGCCTATATGCAGCTGGCGAATGTGCTAACGTAAGCGTTCATGGCGGAAATAGACTTGGTGCAAATTCTCTCCTAGACACTATAGTGTTTGGAAGAAGATCTGCAAGAGCCGCAATCGAATATATAGAATCAGTTAAATCACATTCAACAAGTAATGTCGAATTAAAAAACGAAACTGAAAGAATAAAAGCTATAGTAGACAGATCAAATGGAGAGCGATCTGCTACTCTAAGAAATGAAATGGGAGTTGCTATGACATCAGGAATTGGTGTTTACAGAGATACCGCTAGTATTGATATGGCAAAAAACAAAATAATTGAACTTTTAGAAAGATATCCAAATACATCAATTGACAACAAAGGGAAAGTATTTAATACTGATTTAATATTTAACCTAGAATTAAAATATATGTTAGATGTAGCACTTACGATGTGTATAGGAGCTGAGCAAAGAAAAGAAAGCAGGGGTGCTCATTTTAGAACGGATATGACTGAAAGAGATGATGCTAATTGGCTTAGACATACTCACGTTGCAAATGAAAATGGCAACCCGAAATTTTACACCTCAGATGTTAAAATTACTGAATGGGAACCCGAAATAAGGAAATATTAATGGTACAAACTGCTAAAGAAACAGTACAAATAACAATTAGAAGACAAGACCCGGAAGTTGATAATAACAAGCCTTATTATCAAGACTATAACGTAGAAGTTGAAGATTGGTTTACTGTACTTGATGCACTTATAAAAATAAGAGAACAAATGGACGGAACTCTATCACTTAGATGCGCCTGCAGAGCTTCAATATGTGGTTCATGTGCCATGAGAGTGAATGGGCAGGCAAAATTAGTTTGTAAAACGAAATTAACATCGGTACTTAAAAATAATAAAGTAACAGTAGAGCCAGTAGGTAATATGCCTGTTATTACTGATCTAACTGCAGACTTCAAACCCTTTTGGGACAAAATGCACGCGGTCGATCCGTATCTTAAGCCGGAAGAAGAAGCTCCAGAAGCTGAATATATAGCTCCGAATGAAGATATGGTTCATTTAGTAGGTGTTATGAATTGCATCATGTGTGGAGCGTGTGTGTCAGATTGTACAGTTTTAGAAGTTAAAGATAATTTCCTGGGTCCTGCAGCTCTTGCCAAAGCATATAGATTTGTTGCGGATCCAAGAGATGATACAGAAACTGAAAGACTTGAAAATTTAGTTGAAGATGGTGGAATTTGGGATTGTACTAGATGTATGCAATGTGTAGAAGTATGTCCAAAAGATGTAGATCCAATGAGTAGAATTATGGCTATGAGAGCAAATTCTCTTGAAAAGAAAATGAATAAAGGATATGGACCAAGACATGCAAATGCTTTTACCAGTCTTGTTAAAAGTTCGGGAATTTTAAATGAAACTCTGCTTATTCTTAAAACCAAAGGATTCTTCAATATTATAGAATTAATTAAACTACTACCCTTGGCAATCGCCGCTCAACTAGCTGGCAAAAGACCTCCTTTCTTATCTCATTCAATAAAAAACAAAGACAAGTTAAAAAACATATTTAAAAAATTGGAGAAAAAATAATGAAATTCGCTTTTTTTCCTGGATGCGTTGCAAAGGGAGCTGCTCCAGAATTATATACTTCAACGCTAAAAGTAGCAGAAATATTAGGTATAGAACTTGATGAAAAAGCAATGGAATCTGCATCATGTACAGGTGCAGGGGTTTTACAAGAAAAAAACCAACTTCTTGGAGATACTCTAAATGCAAGAAATATAGCATTAGCTGAAAAACAAAATTTACCTATCTTAACTATTTGCAGTACTTGTCAGGGAGTAATGTCCCAAGCAGAACATAGACTAGAAAACGAAGAATATAGAGCACAAATAAACGAAACTCTAAAAGATGAAGGATTAGAATATACAGGTAAAACACCTACCCGTCATCTTCTTTGGATAATTGTAGAAGAAATTGGTGAGAAAAAATTCAAATCTTTGGTAAAAAGAAAACTTGAAGGATTAAATCTTGCTCCTTTTTATGGATGTTATCTTGTAAGACCAAGTAAAGCACTTAAATTTTATGAATATCCTGAAAGAGAAACATGCTTAGAAGATTTAACAGAATGGGTTGGAGCAAAACCAACTGAATACTCTGGTAGCAGAGCATGCTGTGGCTTCCCTATTCTAACAATTAATGAAAAAGCAGCTTTAAAAATGGTGGGTAATCATACAAGCACAGCTAAAGATCTCGGTGCAGATGCAATGGTCACCCCATGTCCATTATGTCATTTAAATTTAGATCAATACCAAAGCCGTGCAGCAGGAATGATGAAAAGACAAATTGACCTTCCAATAATACATGTACCTCAACTTGTTGGGCTTGCTCTTGGATTAGATCCTATTGAACTAAAAATTAACAAACACATAATATCAACAAAAAAACTATTGTCAGAATTGGCTCTTAGACCTTAATTTATTCTATATTTTCATTCATATAATATTGAAAAAAGTATTTCTTTAATCGATAATACACTTACTTCGTATTTCTGATAAAAAAACAAAATAGTTAAATGTTGAACATCAATCAATTTGGAGATTTAAATCTAGCCTATCTTTTAGGACTGTATGACGATTACTTAACAGATCCCGAAAGTGTCGGTGATGATCTTGTTACCTTTTTTAAATCTAAGGAATTTCAAACTTTAATTTCCTCTCATTCAGAAGAAACTAGAGTTGAAAGTACTGTAAGTGAAAATTCGGATATTAAATTGATAGAAGATGACATAAGAAAAAATGGGCATAAATATGCAAATTTAGATCCTTTAGAAATTAATCCTAAAAAAGAATATGTTATTAATCACAATGGATCAACTGAAAAACTCAAAAAAATATATACAGATAATATTGGTTATGAATTTCACCACCTGGATAATAAAGATGAAATAACTTGGTTGCAGAATACAATTGAAAACAATCAATTTGTCTTAACTTATGACGAACAATTATTGTTGCTAAATCGAATTACTGAAGTAGACACCTTTGAAGAATTTCTAACAAAACATTTCCCTGCTAAAAAGTGGTTTTCTATTCAAGGTGAAGATTCCTTAATTCCTATTCTTGATAAGATTATAGAATTGTCAAATAAAGACTCCATGGAATATATGTCAATTGGCATGCAACACAGAGGAAGAATCAGTGTAATGGCAACCTTATTTGAATTGCCCTACTCTGAAGTATTTAGCTATCTAAAAGAAGGTAGAGTAAATCTAGATTCTAATGCAAATGAAATTAATCCGCCAGGTTGGATGCAAGATGTTTTGTATCACTATGGTTCAGAGATTTCTATTGATAAATTAAAAATAAAATTATTAGATAATCCAAGTCACTTAGAATTAGCAAGCCCTGTAGTAAATGGATATCTAAAATCTATTCAACAAAATTTAATTTCCAATAAAAACACAGCTCATGACAAATCACTAAGTATCCTGACTCATGGGGATTCAAGTTTTGCTGGGCAGGGAATTGTATCAGAATTATTCAACATGAAAGATTTAGATCTTTATGATGTTGGAGGCACGATTCATATCGTTGTAAATAATCAAATAGGATTTACAACAACTCCTGAGGAATCAAAATCAGAAGGTTATTGTACAGACATAGCAAAAGCATATAATATACCAGTTTTACACGTAAATGCTGACGATGCTGAATCTTGTTTAAAAGTTGCATCGATTGCTTATTCTTATAGAAAAAAATATAAGAAAGATATCATAATTGATTTAATTGGATACAGAAAACACGGGCATAACGAAGGTGACGAGCCATCTTTTACTCAACCTTTGATGTATAAAAAAATCAAATCACACCCCTCGTTAAAAAAGATATATACAAACAAGTTAACTGAAGAACATGGAAATAAAATAACGAATATAGTAAGTGATTACTTTGAGAGCTGGAACCAAAAACTAGAAGCTGACCTTGAGAACCCAAATCAAAACATATCATCAGAAATATCAAAAAATATAATTAAAAATAACGTAAATATAAATTCTGAATATACGTACAAAGGTACAAAATTAACCAAAGAAAAATTCGAAAAAATAAATAATGCTATATATTCTTTTCCTAATCATATAACAATAAACAATCGCTTAGAAAGATTATTAAAAAGAAAGCAAGATGTTTTGAATAATGACACAAAATTGGATTGGTCACATGCAGAATTGTTAGCATTAGGTTCAATAATCGAAGAAGGGCAAAATGTGCGTTTAACAGGACAAGATACAGAACGAGGAACTTTCAGTCAGAGACATGCAGTACTACATGACATAAACAGTGGAGAAAAATATATTCCTCTTAATTATATTTCTCAAAATCAAAAAGAAATACAGGTCAAAAATAGCCCTCTTACAGAAATGGCTACTTTAGCATTTGAATATGGTTATACGTTAAATTCAGAAAATAATTTTGTGTTGTGGGAAGCGCAATTTGGTGATTTTGTAAATAATGCACAAACGGTAATAGATGAATATATTTCATCAGGATACTCTAAGTGGGGAATCAATTCATCGTTAATCATGTTGTTGCCGCATGGGTATGAAGGTCAGGGCCCAAATCACTCAAGTGCACATCTAGAAAGATACTTAAGTTTATGCGCTGATTCAAATTTAAGGGTAATATACCCTTCAAAATCGTCTCAATATTTCCACGCTTTAAAAATGCAATCCAAAGAAAAAAACAACATTACTCCTATGATTATCATGACACCTAAAAGCTTACTTAGACATCCTTTTGCTGCATCCCCTGTGGAAGAATTTACAAACAATGAATTTTCAAAGATCATAGAATATAAGCCAGAAAATAAAAATAAGATTAATAATTTAGTATTATGCTCAGGGAAAATAATTGTTGATCTGCTAGATGAACAAAACAAACCAAAAAACCAAAACTGCACTATTGTTTCAATTGAAGAACTTTATCCTTTTCCTTTTAAAGAATTAGAATCTATATTAATCAAAAACAAAAATATAAATCAGATAATTTGGATACAAGAAGAACCAAAAAATAGAGGTGCTTGGCAATTTGTTTCAAATCAGCTAAATAAAAGTTCATTATTAAAAGATTTAGAGTTAAAATATTATGGATCTACTGAAAGAGCTAGTACATCTGTTGGTACATCTGAATTACATAAAATACAAATTGAAACAATTACATCTAATTTTAGTCAGTTAAAGTAAAGAGGTTAATTTTGAGCATAGAAATAAAAGTACCTGAAATGGGAGAATCAATAGTTGAAGCAACTGTGGGTGAGTGGATAAAAAATGAGGGTGATTTAATTGAAGCTGGAGAAACTATATTAGAACTTGAAACTGAAAAAGTAAATTTAGAAGTAACAGCTCCGGCAGCCGGGCAATTAGAAAAAGTCAATATTGCTGAAGGAGAAATTGTTAATGTAGGTGCTGTACTTGGAACAATAAATCCAAATGTAGTTAGTAGGGAAAATAAGCCTGAAACTGAAACCAAAGAAACAAAAGATACTACGATGGAAAAACCCTCAGAAGATATATCATCTGATCATAATATCAATATTACACCTTTAGCAAAGAATTTAGCAGAAAAAAATAACATTGATATAAATACTATAAAAGGTTCAGGTAGATCTGGAAAAATCACAGTTGATGATATTAATGAAAAATTAAATACTAAAACTTCAATTCCTGAAACTAACACACCAGTAACACCTCCAGTTACTAGTAGTCAAAGTTTAGAAACTCGAAAAAGAATAACTAAACGGCGTGAGACTATTGCAAAAAGATTAAAAGAAGCGCATCTAAATACAGTTATGACTACAACTTACAATGAAGTTGACATGACTGAGATCATGAAAATAAGAGCAAAGTACAAAGAAAGCTTCAGGGATCAAAAAGGTGTCGGACTAGGGTTCATGTCTTTCTTTGTTAAATCGGTTGTACAATCATTAATTGATTTTCCAAATCTCAATTCTGAGATGGGTGAAAATGAAATTATAATGAAAAATTACTATAATATCGGAATCGCTGTAGCTTCTGATGAGGGATTGGTTGTTCCTGTATTGAAAAATGCAAACAATCTATCATTCTCTGGGATTGAAAGTGGAATAGTCGATATGGTTAAAAAAACTCAATCTAAAACACTCACTATAGATGATCTGTCTGGAGGAACATTTACAATTACAAATGGTGGCACTTTCGGATCAATGTTTTCTACCCCAATTATAAATCCTCCACAAGTTGGAATCTTAGGGATGCATGCAATAAAAAAGAAACCAATAGTTATTAATGATGAAATAGTTATCAGACCAATGATGTATCTTGCATTAACATATGATCACAGGTTAGTTGATGGCGGCGAAGCCGTACAATTTTTAGTAAGAATCAAAGATTTTATTGAAGATCCACAAAAATTATTAATCGAAAATTAAGATATTTATGGCGAACCTTCCATTGGATATAAATAAAGTTAATAATTGGTATCATCCAACAAAAATATTTTTTGGAAAATCTGTACT
>CETH01173421.1_pt1 | contig 24094 bp, 25 predicted proteins | sample 361461 | NCBI WGS metagenome assembly CETH01 (sample SAMEA2622695, study PRJEB7988) | marine metagenome | isolation source: saline water (ENVO:00002010), including
TAACATTACAAAATTGAGAAATTTTATTTATAGCTTCTTTGCTAATTTGTCTATCACACCTACACATAATAATATCTGGTTGAATACCCGCATTTAATAATTCTTTTACTGAGTGTTGTGTGGGTTTAGTTTTAAGCTCATCTGCTGTAGTTATATAAGGAATATATGTCATATGAATATGACATGAAGAAATTTTATCAGTGCTATTTCGTATTTGTCTTATTGTTTCTAAAAAAGGTAATGATTCTATATCTCCTACAGTTCCACCTATTTCACAAATAACAAAATCTTCGTTATTTAAATCACTAAAAATAAAATTTTTAATTTCATTAGTTACATGAGGAATAACTTGTATTGTGGATCCTAAATATTTACCTCTTCTTTCTTTTTTTAAAACATTAGAAAAAATTTTTCCTGAAGAAGTGCTGTCTGTTTTTTTAGCATTAATATTTGTAAATCTCTCGTAATGTCCTAGATCCAAATCAGTTTCTGCGCCATCTTCAGTTACAAATACTTCTCCATGTTGATATGGACTCATTGTTCCTGGATCAACATTTAAATAAGGATCTAATTTTCTTAATCTAACTTTAAAATTTCTTAACTGAAGAAGGGAGCCTAAAGAAGCTGAAGCCAGACCTTTTCCTAAAGAAGACGAAACTCCCCCCGTAATAAAAACAAAATGCATTACGGAATTTACAGATATATGTTATAAATTAAAATTCAAGAAAATTATTAATTAGTTTCAAGTATATTTGATTCTTGACTATCATCTTGTATTTTTTCTTCAGTTTGTATCTTAGGAAGAGCTTTCAAAACGTTTTTTTTTGAATTAATTGTAGCAGAAATTGTTAATATAATACTCATTATCATAAATAATGTAGCTGTTATAGCTGTTAATCTAGTTAATAAGTTAGATGAACCTCTTGGAGTCATCAACCCTCCTAAACCTGTGCTTCCTCCAAGTCCTAATCCTTCATTATCAGAGCCTTGAAGTAAAACTAAAAAAACCAATACTAAAGCTAGAATCAATTCAATTATAATTAATAAAGTCATTGATGCCCTTATATTTATCTAAAAAACTTAATCAAGATATATATTAAAATTTAAGAATTTTATTGAATTCACTAATGTCTTTAGAGGCTCCACCTACTAAAAGACCATCTACACCTCTAAGATTTAAAATATCTGATGAATTTGATGAGTTTACTGAACCACCGTATAAAACTTTAAAATTCATATTCTTTAAAACATTCTTTTTTATAAATAAATGAATATCACTAATCTCTTTTAATTTAGGTACTAATCCAGTACCAATGGCCCATCTAGGTTCATAAGCAATTATGATATTGTTTGTTTTTATGTTTTTGGGAATAGAGTTTATTATTTGTTTTCTTATTACTAATTTAGTTTGTTTTAGTTTTTTTTGTTTAAGAGTTTCACCAATACATAAAATTGGAGTAATTTCAGATTTTATACAAATATTTACTTTATGAAATATAATTTTTGAGTCCTCTCGAAAATATTTTCTTCTTTCAGAATGGCCAACAATACAAAAATCACAACCAATATCTTTTAAAATATCAATGTTGTTTTCACCTGTATATGCTCCTTTTGGATAAATTGAACAATCTTGACTGCCTTTAAATAATTTTTTTGTATTAATTGAATTAATAAATGGTGAAGGTGGACATAGAATAATTAATGAATTTCTCTTATTAATTTTGATTTTTTGGAGATATTTTTTTAAAAAACGCAAAGAACCATTTGATTTCCAATTGGATATTATAATTTTCTTATTTTTAGGCAATTTAATCATAATTTTAATTTCCTTTATAGAGTCTATTATTATAGAAGCAAGTTTGAATTAATAATATGAGAAGTTTTAGAAAATCGTGGATTGGAATAGTTTTAGTAATACTGTTCACAGCGAGTTTATTTTTTTGGAGACAGGGTTCATATATATCCAATATATTAAACTCTGATAATGTTATAGCTAAAGTAGGAAATACAAGTATAAGCACAAGCAAATTCAATAGAGTATTAAATCTTAATATTAATCAATTTAATCAAATGATTGGCGAAACACTGAGTAGCCAACAAATCAAAGACTTCCAAATTCATAAACTTGCTTTAGGTGCTCTAATTAATGATGCTATATTTGAAAATGAATTTGAAAATTTAAATTTTTATTTAGATGATATAATTATTGCAAAAAAAACAAAAGAGCAAATTCCAGGACTTTATGATACTAATAATCAATTAAATGAAGATTATCTAAATACTTTTTTATATGATCAAAAATTAAAAATTGAAGATATTGTTCAAATTATTAGTTATGAGACAAAAAATGATATATTTAATTCTACAATACTAGATATTAATTATCCTTTATTTTTTTCAAGTAATCTAAATGATTATAATAATCATAAAAGAAATATTGATTTTATTAAAATACCGATTGATTTAATTGATTTAGAAAATTTTATTGAAAAAAATATAACTAATAAAGAAGAGTCAATAAAAGAATTTTATGAAATCAATAAAAATGATTACATGACAGATGAAAAAAGGGATATTAAATATATTTTAGTCAATAATAAAGAGTTCATTGATAATTTTATTCCAACAAATAATGAAATTTATGAATATTATAATTCTAATAAAAAAGAATTTTTGTTAAATGAATTAAGAACTTTTTATCAATTTAATTTTAAAAATAAAGAAGATGGAGAAAAATTTTATTCTGAAATAATAAGTCTAAATAATAACATCGAAATTATTCAACTTGCTGACTCAAAAAAATATAAATATAATAAGTTTGATAAAATTTCAAAAAATCAATTATCAGATGATATAGGTAATGAGTTATTTAAATTAAAAGATAATAAATTTTCTCCTATTTTTGAATCTTCACTTGGGTATCATTTGATACTTTTAGAAGAAATTTTTCCTGAAAATCAATCTTCATTTGATGAAGTTAAAGATAATATTAAGCAAAATATAGCTAAAAATGATGTTCAAAGCTTCTTTATTGATTTAGAAAATAATATTTCTATAGATATTTTAGATGGTTTAAATTTAGAAGAATTATCAAAAAAATATGATTTAAAAATAAATTATTTAAATGAACAAACTATTGATGCATCTAATAATGAAGAAAATAACATTATTAATGAAATAATTACAAGTAGTTTTGAATCAAATCTTAATTATGTTAGCGATATTAAAAGAATATCAGATAATCAATTTTATTTATTTGAAGTATCAAAAGTAATTAAGTCTGAATATATTAAATATGAAAATATAAAACAATTAGTAAAAAATAATTGGATAAAAAATCAAAAAATTGAAAAAATAAAAAGTGATATAGATGAGCATGTAGATAGTAAAGATTTTTTAACTAAGCTAGAAAATAAATATAAAACTGAAATTAATAATTTAGATATTAGAAAAGTAAATAACGAAATTCCAAGAGATCTCATAATCGAAATATATAATAGTAGTTTAGATAAAATATCATATAGTTTTGATCAAGAAAATATATACATTAGTTTATTAAATAAAATCTTAATTGAAAAATCTAATAATAAAAATAAAATATCCTTAAATGATGAAATAAGAGAACTTTTATATGATGAACTTTATAAAAAAACAAATATAAGTACTAATGATCAATTACTAAATTCAATAGTTAATAATTTGTAATGCCTCTTTTAGATAAAAAAGGTTTTTTTAAAAAATATAATAAAAAAATATCACAAATAATTTCAACAGATTACATTGCTGATACAGATACACCTATTTCAGCATTATTAAAAATTTCAAAAAAAAATAACTATTCCTTTTTGTTAGAATCTGTAGAAGGTGGAAATCAAAGAGGTAGATATTCTTTATTAGGTTATGAGCCAGATTTAATATGGAAAGTAATAAATGGAAAAGTATCAATTATTTCTGATATAAAAAATGTTAATACAACAATTATTTCTAATTCAAAACCAATTCAATCATTAAAAAAATTAGTTAATTTATCTAAAATTAAAAGAGACAAAAACTTATCTCCATATCCAATTTTAGTGGGTTATTTAGGTTATTCAATGATTCAATATATGGAAAAAATAAATATATCAAAAAAGGACAAATTAAATATACCTGAAGCATTTTTGATTAGACCAAAAATAGTTGCAGTATTTGATAATATTAAAGATAAAATTACAATTATGACTACAGTATATCATGATAATAATATTAAGGCAGAAGCAGCATATAAAAATGCAAATATTAGAATAGAATCATGTATTAAAAAACTAAATAAAACTTTATTAAAAAATTCTTCTAACAAAAATAAGAAAAATATAGGCCAAATTGAATCAAATTTTACTAAAAATCAATATTTTAAGATTTTGAATAAGGCAAAAAAATATATTCGTAAAGGAGATATTTTTCAAGTAGTAACTTCACAAAGATTTAAATGTAATTATGATCTCTCTGCAACATCTTTATACAGATCACTAAGAAGATTAAATCCTTCTCCTTTTTTAGTTAATCTTAATTTCAAAAATTTTGGCTTAGTGGCATCAAGTCCTGAAATTTTAGTTAGAGTTAGAAATGGAAAAGTAATTATTAGACCTATTGCTGGAACAAGAAAAAGAGGTGGAAACGTTAAGGAAGATATAAAGCTAACAAATGAACTATTAAATGATAAAAAAGAATTAGCAGAACATTTAATGCTTTTAGATCTTGGAAGAAATGATGTGGGTAAAGTAAGTAAAACTGGATCAGTAAAGGTTAGTGAAAGAATGTTAGTAGAATATTATTCACATGTTATGCATATTGTTTCAAATGTTGAGGGAAAACTTGAAAAAAGTAAAGACTCTATCGACGCTTTAATTTCTGGTTTTCCTGCTGGAACTGTAAGTGGGGCTCCTAAAATAAGGGCAATGGAAATAATTGAAGAATTAGAAGATGAAAATAGAAGCTTTTATGGAGGGGCTATGGGTTATTTTGACTCAAATGGTCAACTTGATTCATGCATAAGTTTGAGAACTGGACTAGTTAAAGATAAAAAACTGTACGTTCAAGCTGGTGGTGGTGTTGTGTTCGATTCAAACAATCAAAAAGAATATGAAGAAACAATCAATAAAGCTAAAGCAATTTTCGTTGCTGCAAAAGATTCCTATAAATATTCATCATGATAATATTAATAGATAATTATGATAGTTTTACTTATAATATTTATCATTATCTTGGTGAATTAGGTGCTAAAGTTAAAGTTTATAGAAATGATAAAATAACTATAGAACAAATAATTAATTTGAAGCCTAAATCCATAATTCTGTCTCCAGGTCCTTGCACACCTGACGAAGCAGGAATATGTATAGATTTAGTTAAAAATTTATATAAAAAATATTCAATCTTAGGGATATGTCTGGGACATCAAAGTATTGGACAGGCTTTTGGTGCAAATATAATTAAATGCGATGAAATCATGCATGGTAAAATATCAAAAATTACACACTATAATAACAAAATTTTCAATAAGATAAAAAAAGATTTTTATGCAACTAGATATCATTCTTTAATAATTAAAAATTCAACAATTCATAAAGACTTTAAAATTATTGCTAAAACAAAAAATAATATAATTATGGGTATCGCTCATAAACGTTATGAATTATATGGTTTACAATTTCATCCAGAAAGTATTGGAAGTGAAGATGGAAAACAAATATTTAAAAATTACCTGAAAATAATTAATTATGATAGTTAGAGATATTAAAAATAAAATTTTTAATTGTAATAATTTAAGTTTAAATGAATCTAAATTTATTTTTAACAAAATAATGGAAGGAAAATTATCTGAAATTGATATATCAGCTATATTAATTGGCTTAAAAATTAAAAAAGAAAAAATAGAAGAAATATTAGGTGCTGTAGAAATAATGAGAGAAAAATCTTTGAAAATAAAAGCACCAGAAAATTCAATTGATACTTGCGGTACTGGTGGAGATATGAAGGGAACAATAAATATTTCTACAATTTCAGCAATTGTTGCAGCTAGCTCAGGAATTCCTGTTGCTAAACACGGTAATAGATCTATAAGTTCTAAATCTGGATCTGCAGACTTTCTAGAAAAATTAGGTTATAAGATAAGTTCAGAAAAAAAAATAATAGAAGAATTACTAATTAAAAATAATTTTTGTTTTATGTTTGCTCAATATCACCATGAGGCAATGAAGCACGTAATAAATGTGAGAAAATCTCTAGAAACAAGAACTATATTTAATTTACTAGGTCCTTTAACAAACCCAGCATCTGCAAAAAAACAAATAATTGGTGTTTATGACGAAAAACTTACTAATACATTTTCTGAAGTTTTAAAAAGGTTGGGAAGTATTCATTCTTTGATAGTTCATGGTAAAGAGGGTCTAGATGAAATTTCCTTGTCAGGACCAAGTATAATTTCAGAATTAAAGAATGATAAAATAAATAATTTTATATTTAAGCCTCAAGATTATGGATACGAATTAATAAACATAGATGATATTCGGGGTGGAGATGCTGAATATAATGTAAAAAAATTTTATGAGATGCTAGATGGAAAAAATAAAAATTTACAAAAAATTATTGAAATCAATGCAGGTGCAGCAATTTATGTCTCTGGAACTGTAAAATCATTACAAGAAGGATTCTTAAAAGCTAAATTTGTATTAGATAATAATATTACCAAAAGTTATTTACCACAAATTTTATAAATGTCACAAATATTAAAAAAAATTATAGATAAAAAAAAAATAAAATTAGAATATGATAAAAAGAAGTGTTCATTTAATAATTTAGAAAAATTATTAACTACAGAAAAAAGAAGAGATTTTAAAAAATTATTAGAAGATGGGAAAATAAACAAAAGAAATATTATAATTGGTGAAATAAAGAAACAAAGTCCAAGTGCTGGAATTATTATTGAGAACTATTTTCCAGAAAAAATTGCTATAGATTATCAAAAGGCAAACATTGATGCAATATCAATACTAACTGAAGAAAATTTTTTTAATGGTAGTATAGATGATTTATCTATTGTTAAAAAAAATTCAAAAATACCTATTTTGAGAAAAGATTTTATAATAGATGATTATCAGATTTTGCAAAGTAAAATTTATAATGCTGATGCAATACTTTTAATTTTGTCAATTCTGACTGACTCTCAAGTTAAAAAATTTATTAAAATTGCTTTAAAATATGATTTAGATTGTTTGGTTGAAGCTCATACATTAGAAGAAGTTAGAAGAGCAGTTAAAATAGGTTATCCAATTATTGGAATAAATAATAGAAACTTAAAAAACCTTAATATTGATTATAATAATTTAAAAAATCTACGAAAAATAATTCCAGATGAATTTACTATAGTTGCTGAAAGTGGTATAAAGGACAAAAATCAAATTATTGAATACAATGAAATTGGAATTTATAATTTTCTAATAGGAGAATCTATTTTAAAATCTAATAATTTTGAAAAAAAGATTAATGATTTAAAAAATCTATAAATATTATGATATCACACTTAAATAAAAAAAATAATCCAAATTATGTTGACATTTCAAAAAAAACAAAGAGTCATAGGTTTGCCAAGGCTAAAGGATTAGTTGTTTTTTCTAAAAAAACATTTTCAGAAATTAAAAATCTTAAAACAAAAAAAGGCTCTATTATTAATATAGCATCTATTGCGGCTATTATTGGTGTAAAAAAAACAACAGAAATTATCCCATTAACTCACCCCATTTCTATTGATAACATTGATATAGATATAAAATTAGATAAAGAAAATAAAACTATCATAGTCATTTGTTCTGTAAAAAGTTTTGCTAAAACTGGTGTTGAGATGGAGGCACTAAGTGGCGTATCTGCTGCTTGCCTTACTATTTACGATATGTGTAAAGCTATAGATAAAAAAATTAAAATCAGGAATATCCAACTGCTTGAAAAAAAAGGTGGTAAATCAGATTTTTTTAACAAATAATCTATTTTTTTTCCTAGTTTTTAGCCTATTTTAAAAAATTTGTTGAAACATTTTAGGAACATATATAGAACATGTATATGTTAACAAAAAAACAAAAAGAACTATACGATTATCTTAATGATTATATAGCAAACAATCTAATTTCTCCCTCATTTGAAGAAATGAAAAAAGCAGTTAATTTAAAATCAAAATCAGGGATACATAGATTAATTACTAGCTTAGAAGAAAGAGGTTTTATTAAAAGATTGAAACACAAAGCTAGGGCTATGGAAATAATAAAATCTTTTGAAAAAGATAATAAAAATAATAATGAAAATACTGTCTCAATACCTCTTATAGGCTCTATAGCTGCTGGTGATCCCTTAGAAGCTATAGAAAACCCAGAAGAATTAATTGATGTTCCTTCAAATTTTATATCTCAACATTTTAAATATTTTGGTTTGAAAGTAAAAGGTCTTTCTATGATTGACAAAGGTATATTTGATGGAGATATTGCGATAATCAAAAAAACTTCTAATGCTTCAAATGGCAATATTGCTGCAGTATTAACAAAAGACAATGAAATTACTCTTAAAACTATTCAAATTAAAGATAAAAAAATATTTCTAATACCAGCTAATAAAAGTTACAAAGAAAAAGTATATAACTTGAATGAAATTGAAGTTCAAGGAATTCTTAGCGGACTTATAAGAAAATACAATTAAATAATTATACCATTTTAATTTATAATAAATAAAATATGAACAAAATCATTACAAGATTTGCACCCTCTCCTACTGGACCTCTTCATTTAGGAAGTGTGAGAACAGCACTTATTAATTACATAGTAACTATTCAAGCAAAAAAAGTTAATGAGGAATCAAAATTTATTTTAAGAATTGAAGATACTGATAAAGAGAGATCCAAAGATGAATATATAACTAATATTATTAATAGTTTAAAATGGTTAAATATAGATTGGGATAATGAAATTGTTATTCAATCAAAAAATGTTTTGAGACATATAGAAATAGCAAATGAACTTATTAATAAGAAAGGAGCTTATAAATGTATATGCTCAAGTGAAAAAATAGAGGAAATTAGAAAAAAGAGACTTAAGGAAAAAATGAGCATTAAAAGGCTTTGTGAAACATGTCAAAATGACTCATCAATCCAAAATCTTAAAGAGAATTATTGTGTTAGAATTAAGATTCCAAATGATGGATCAATTAAAATAAATGATTTAATTCAAGGAGAAGTTTCCATTCAAAATAAAGAAATAGACAATTTTATCTTATTAAAAAAAGATAATTCTCCTACTTATATGCTTTCTTCAGTTGTAGATGATTATGATTCTAAAATAAATACAGTAATTAGAGGGAACGATCATTTTAATAACGCCTTCAGACAATATTATATTTATAAATATTTAAATTGGAAGTTTCCATTTTATGCTCATTTGCCTCTAGTTCATGGTCTAGATGGTTCTAAACTCTCAAAAAGACATGGATCTGTAAATGTCTATGATTTTAAAGATAATGGTTACTTACCAAAAGCTTTAATAAACAATTTAATTCTTTTAGGTTGGTCACCAAATAATAATAGTGAAATAATTGAAATGGATGAAATAATTAAAAAATTTGATATTAAAAAAATATCTAAATCTTCAAGTATCTTTAATTATAAAAAACTTGATTTTTTTAATAATTATTATTTAAAAAAATATTTTGATATCGATCTAATTAAAAATTTTTATGAAAACAATTATGAAAATAAAATTGATTTTAAATTAAATCATTTAAAAATTAAAAATATATTTGAAATTCATAAAGAAAAAATTAATACAATTCATGATTTTGTTAAAATAATTAATATCTATTTTGATACAAATTTTACTACATTACCTAACAAAATTTTAGATATAAAATTTGATAAATATTTACAAAAATTTAAAGATGAATTAAATAAATTAAACAATTGGGATGAAAGTAATCTAAATTATCTATTAAATAACTTTATAAATAAAGAAAAAATCAAGTTTGGTAATTTCGCTAAACCATTAAGACAACTTCTAACAAATGAAAAGGATGGAATTTCAATTAATTCACTAATATATTTATTAGGTAAAGAGGTCACAATATCGAGAATTTCAAATTATTTAATTAAATGATAGTAAAATATGTTATAAGTAAATATCATGTCAGATTTTCAAGAATATAATAAAAATAATTTAAAATCATTTACACTATTTGATAATGAAAATGGACAATCATATGATGTGCCTATTATTGAAGGAAGTGAAGGGCCAAAAGTTTTAGACATTAGGGATCTTTATAAAAAAACTGGTATGTTTACATTTGATCCTGGATTCACCTCAACTGCATCATGCTCATCTGAAATAACCTTTATTGATGGGCACAAAGGGATTTTAAGACATAGAGGGTATGATATTAAAGATTTGGCATATCATAGTAATTTTTTAGAGGTTTGCTATTTGCTACTTCACGGTGAATTACCTTCTCAAGAAGATAAATCTAAATTTCAAAATGTAATTACAAATCATACAATGCTAAACGAACAATTAGTATATTTTTATAGAGGATTTAGAAGAGATGCGCACCCCATGGCAATAATGGTAGGTGTTGTAGGTGCACTTTCAGCTTTTTACCATGATAGCACAGATTTTTCAGATATAAACCAAAGAATGATCGCGTGTCATAGATTAATAGCAAAAATTGCTACTATAGGTGCAATGGCCTATAAATATTCAATAGGACAACCTTTCGTATATCCTCAAAATCATTTATCTTATTCAGAAAATTTTTTACATATGACTTTCTCTTTACCTACAAACAATTACAAAGTTAATCCTGTAATAGCAAAAGCAATGGATAGATTCTTTATATTGCATGCAGATCATGAACAAAATGCATCAACTTCTACTGTTAGATTAGCTGGATCATCAGGTGCTAACCCATTTGCGTGTATTGCAGCTGGAATAGCCTCATTATGGGGGCCTGCTCATGGTGGAGCTAATGAAGCAGTTATAAGAATGTTAGAAGAAATAGGTGATGTGTCTAATATTGATAAATATATAGAAAAAGCTAAAGATAAAGATGATCCATTTAGACTTATGGGCTTTGGTCATAGAGTATATAAAAATTATGATCCAAGAGCAGATGTAATGAAAAAAACTGCTCACGAAATTCTTGAAGAATTAAATATAAAAGATGACCCGTTGCTTAAAACTGCGCTTCAATTAGAAGAAATAGCACTAAAAGATAAATATTTTATAGATAAAAAATTATATCCAAATGTAGATTTTTACTCTGGCATAATTCTAAAAGCAATAGGATTTCCTACTAGTATGTTCACAGTTCTTTTTGCCATTGGAAGAACTGTAGGCTGGATATCACAATGGAAAGAAATGATAGAGGATCCAGTAAATAAAATAGGCAGACCAAGACAACTATATAATGGAAAGAATTCTAGATCATATGAAGAAGTTAATAGAAGAGAAAAAAAATCAATATTTCAATGGCTTTGGAAAAAATAATTTTTTATTTCTTTTATAGAAATTTCTGATGGAGATTTTTTTAATATAAATTTATTAATATATTTTTTAGAACCAATAATTTGTGATTTATATTGAAATTTATAATTATTAATTAAATTAGATAAACTTTTTATAAAAACCCTGTCATTTAAATTAGAATTTGTTATTTCAGGAATAATCATTTTAGAAGAAAGTATATTAATTAAATTTGCATATCTTATATCAGACATTAATTTTAATATAATTTCAGTAAAAATATTCAATTTATAAATAACTAACTGAGGTATTTTTCTAAGAGTAATTTCCAAAGAAGCAGTGCCTGAACATACTATTGCAAAGTATGTTAATTTAAATTTTTTTTCAATTAATTTTGAATCAGTAATAATTTCAGGTTTTATAGTCCAATTTAGGGTATGATGATTTATTAATTTTTTAAGATGGGGTAAGGTAGGAATAAAGATTTTAAAGTTGTATTTATTTTCATATAAATATTTCGAAGCTAAATCAAAATATCTCATTAAACTTTTAATTTCTGTTTCTCTACTTCCTGGTAAAAATGCAATATATGATTTTTTATTATATTTATATTTATATTTATAACTTTTATTTAAATAATAAATAGGATGACCAATAAATGTTGTACTAAGATTATATTTTTCAAAATATTTATTTTCAAAAGGCAAAATAGTAAATAATTTATCGTATACTTTTGAAAAAAGCTTAGCTCTATTTTTTCTCCATGCCCACACGGTAGGAGCAACAAAATGAATTGCTTTTCCTAAATATTTTTTTGATTTTATTTTTTTTGCTAATCTATAATTAAAATCTGGTGAATCAAATGTTATTACAAAATCAAATTTTTCTTTAATTATAACTTCAGATAAATGATCTATCATTTTAATATATTTTCTTATAGAACCAAACAATTCTATTATACCAATTGATTTAAAATCACTTGTTGAATATATTTTTTTATAAAAAAATTTTGAAGTTTTAGTTCCAGCTACTCCTGCAAATTTAGATTTGGGTATCTTTAATTTAATTTCTTTTATTATCTTATGAGCTAAATTTTCACCTGATTGTTCAGTTGCACAAATAAAAAATTTTAAATTTGATTTTTTCAATTTTTATTAACAGAAGATATAAAAAGAGAATTATTATCACAGTATTTTATAACTTTGTCCTTTTCAATAATAATTAATTTATTTTTTTCTAAAAATATTCCTTCATAATTATATTTTTTAATTAATTTAACTGTATTTAATCCTATTACAGGAATGTCAAATCTAGTATCTTGATTATATTTGCTAAGCTTAATTAATACACCTTTATCACCTTTTTTTTTATATTCATTACATCTTTTTATCAATTCATCTGTCCCTTCTGCTGCCTCTATGCCCAATATAATTTTATTTTGAATGATCAAGCTTTGACAAAGATCAGTTCTTCCTATTTTTTTAAAGAAATTTAATCCTTTTTCTAAATTAGATAAACTAGAATTAGTTGGTTTTTTTTTAGTTAAATACTTTTCATCTGAAAATAAATTAGCACACTTTTTTTTCCAATCTATAAATTTAAAACCTTCTTTTTCAAAGAAATTTACTATGGATAAAAGTAAGCTATCATCCCCTCTTTTTTCTAATCCAAAATGCTTGATAAATTTAAGAGTGTATAAATCAAATTTTATATCCTTGATACTTGGTCTTCTAATTCCTCCAGCTAGAATTAAATTTGATACATTATAACTATTAAAAAGATTTATAATTTTTTTAATAGAGTTTAATTTAAAGAAGTGATGATTATATTTTTTATAGTTACTTTTAATTACATTGTTTTCAATACAAAAAAAAATTACCTGATTTCCATTATTTATTAATCTATTTCCAATTTCTATTGGTAACTTGCCTGAACCTGATATTATTCCAATTAATGACATTAAACTCTGCAGACTCCTCTTTGCATATTTGATTTTATAAAATCAATAATTTCACTTACTTCTGTTATAATTTCATTTTGTTTTAATTTTTCAATATTTTTAGTGATTGATTCTTTTGGATCAAAAATAATATTAAATGCTCTTTGTATAATTTGAATATTATTTTTATCTAACCCTTTTCTTTTTAATCCTATTAAATTTAAACCTCTTAAATTTTTTCTAATGCCATAATATAATCCATAAGGAATAATATTATTTTCTACTCCACTCATTCCTCCTATCATTGCATATTTTCCTATAGTAACAAATTGATGAACAGCACTTAAACCACCTATAATCACATTTTCTTTTAAAGTTACATGTCCTGCTAATGTTGCGTTGTTTGACATAATAACATTTGAGCTAATATTGCAATCGTGTGCAATATGAGTTCCAATCATAAATAAACAATTATCATCAATCTTTGTAATCATACCTCCACCTGAAGTTCCTGGATTTATAGTTGTGTGCTCCCTAAAAACATTATTATTACCAATTATAAGTTTAGACTCTTCACCACTATACTTTAAATCTTGAGGAATATTACCAATCGAAGAAAATGGAAAAAATTTGTTATTTTTTCCTATTTTAGTTCTGCCAGTAATATGAACATTTGAAATTATTTCAGTATTTTCATCAATTGATACATTTTCATCTATAATACAGTAAGGACCAATTTTAACATTTTTTGAAATTTTTGATTTACTTGATATTATTGCAGTAGGATGAATCATTCATATTTATTAATAAAAATGTTAATAATTTTCAATATACAGTTTATTGCAGAATGTTACTTTATTGTTTATCCACTATCATAGCTGAAAAAGTAGACTCACATACTTTTTCATTATTTCTTTTAGCCTCACCATAACATTTATAAACTGTTCTGACTTTATTAATTATTTCTATTTCAAAAATTACTTCATCATTTGGAAAAACAGGTTTTCTAAATTTTGCATTTGAAACACTCATAAATAAAACTGATTTTTCTTTTTCTTTTGATAATCCCTTTGCTACAACTAACCCTGCAGTTTGAGCCAAGGATTCTATTAAAATAACACCTGGAACAATAGGCATTTCAGGAAAATGTCCTTTAAAAAAGTATTCTTTATCTAAAAATTTTTTATAACCTTTGCCAGACTTGCCAACACTAGTAATTTCGCATTTATCAATGAATAAAAAGGGATCTCTATGAGGTAAAAGTTTTTTGATTTCTTCTAAATCTAGTATCATTTTATATCTTTATATTGTTTAATTATTGATTTTTTCCAAATTTTTATATCTTGGGCAGGAAAACCTGCTACTATAAATCCACTCTTGATATTTTTAGTTACACCGCTTTTAGCAGCAATTATAACATTATCACCAATTTTTAAATGTCCTGATATACCTGCCTGACCTCCTATTTGGCAATTATTACCAATAATAGTGCTGCCTGCAATTCCAGTTTGAGATGCAATAATACAATTATCTCCAATAATAACATTATGAGCCACTTGAACTAGATTATCAATTCTAGAATTATTGCCTATAACCGTATTATTTAAAGATCCTCTATCAATAGTAGTATTTGAACCAATATCTACATTATTACCTATTATTACCTTGCCTAAATGTTTAATTTCAATTTTTTTTTCAGGAGTAAAGCCAAATCCTTCTCCTCCGATAATAGATCCTGATTGAATTATAGTATCAGCACCTATTTCAGAATTAGAAATTACGCAATTAGGCATAATATATGAATTTTTTTTGATATAAACATTTGGACCTATAACAGCATTTTCTGCAATAATAACATTGTCATCGATAAATGTATTTTCAAGAATTGAAACAAATTTATTTATTTGAACATTTTTTCCTATTTCTACTTTGTTAGAAATATTTGATTTAGGATCAATTATTCCATTTGAAGAAGTCTTGTTAAATAAATATTGAGAAATATATGCAAAAGATAAATATGGATCTTTAACTATAATAGGAGTGCAAGATCCATTTAATTTATCAGCAAATATATCTTTAATCAAACAAGCTTTAGCCTTAGTAGAGCTAAGATAATTTAAATATTTTTCATTGTGAAAAAATGTTAAATCATTGGATGTAGATGAATCTAGAGTTGATATTTTATCAAAAATAGTATTATCATTTAAATTGGTTTGTATATTTATATAATTTTCAGAAAGATAATTCTTAATATCTTTTAAAGAGAATTTATTATTCATTTATTGTAAAATTTAATTTTATTTCAGTTTTATTCAAAATTTCAATAACTTCATTAGTTAAATCTATTTTATCAGATGACAAATAATAATTTTTTTCAGATAAAACCAAATCTATTTGTTTTTCATTAGCTAATTTTGCAATTATTTCAGTTACTTTATCAATTATAATTTTTTCATTATTGTTAATATTGTTATCTATAATATTGTTATAAGTTTGTATTTTATTATCAAAAATTATTTTTAAATCATTAAACTCATTTACTTTGTTAATGTATTCTTGTTCACTTAATAATATTTTTGATTCTTCAATTTCATTCTTTTTAGATATTAAAATCTTTTCTTCTTTAGTAAAAGTTTCAATATTTTTTTTTTTAAAATCTTCAATTTGATCTATAAAAAGCTTATATGAAGATGATTGATTAAAAATTTTAATAAAATTAATAGTTCCAATATTTTGAGTAAAGGCCTCAAAAGAAATAATGGAAAAAAGAATTGTAAAAACTATATTTTTCAATTTAAATTACCAATAGTAAATAAAAACATTCTTTTTATATCATATTCTTCATCTTGAATAGGAAATGCCCAAGAAAAACCAATAGGTCCTATGGGGGAGTAAAATTTTATTCCATAACCATATGAAGCTCTAATACTTTCAGTAGAAGATTTTGGATCTATTTTATTATCAAAAACTTTTCCAAAATCAGTAAACAAGTTTAAATCTATAGGGTTGTTTGAATCTCCTAATATTGGTCTTTGATAATCAAATTTTGCAGCAATAATATTTCTACCTCCAACATATGAACTTCTGGAATCACGAGGACCAACTCCAAAACTATCAAAACCTCTTAACCAACGTCCTCCTAATGAAAATTTATTATCAACGGGAATTTCTTTATTTTGTATTGATGTTATATTTCCTATTTTAGTTTTAAAAGATAAAATATTTTTCTTTCTGTAGGTATAATATTTAGAATAATTAAAAGTATTAGTAATATATCCATTATCGTCATTAGTAGCTGGAGAAAAAGAATTAACAAATTTAATATAACTCCCTTTGGAAGGTCGTAAAAATGAATCTAAATCATAATAATTTAAAGCATTTCTAACTTCTATTACAGCATTAGTTCCTCCATTACGCTTGATGCTATTTGAAGCTGATGAATTAGTTATTGTATAATCTTTTAGTTGATACTCTAAAATAACTGAGTGATTTATCTTATTAGTAAGTGCGTATTCAACTCCTACATCAGTACTAAATTGATATAATTCATAAGATTTAGAATCAGACAAATCTTTATCTGTATAAGAAAGATTATATAAAAAATCTATATCTCTATTAAAAATATATGGTTCAACTATTCCAAATTTATATATGGTATTATTGGAAGATGTATTAATATTAAGATTTAATTCTCTTCCCACACCAAAAATATTTTTTTCCTGTAAACCAGTAATAAAAGTAGGACCTTGAAAAGAATCAACTGCTAAACCTACCTGAAATTGACCTGTAGTTTGTTCTTCAACCACTATATCAATATCAATTTGATCATCAACTTTATTCTCTTTAATTTTAATATCTTTAAAAAAGCCTAGATTTTTTAAATTTGTGTTAGATAGTTTTATATTTTCAGCATTATATGGATCACCTTCAGCAAAATTTATTTCCCTTCTGATAACTTTTTCTTGAGTTCTGGAATTACCATATACGTTAATTTGATTTACATATATAGGTTCTTCATCTGTAATCTGAATTATTATATCAATAAGTTCGTTGTTTTCTTTTTCATAAATATCAAATTTAAAGAAATAAGTTCCTATTGAATTTAGATACGCTATAATCCTATTTTTAGATTCATTAATCAATTCAGGATTATAAACAATATTAGATTTTTTAAGAATTTTATTCTTTTCATTATCTAAAAATTTATCGAGTGCCTCATTATCATCTTTTAAATTTGTAGTATCATAATTTAAATCTGATAATATATATTGAGTTCCTTCATTAATATAAAAATAAATATTTAATCTATTCTTTTCTGTTAAAAATTCATTTTCAATATCAATATTAACGTCTTTGAATCCATTTTCTTTATAGTAATTAATCAAAAGCTTTTTATCATTAATGACCTGATATTTTTTATAGTTGGTATTACTGAAAAAATTTAATAATGTTCGTTGTTGTGATTTAATTACAGATTTTAGTTTTGAATTTGAAAATGTATCATTTCCTATAAAGTATATTCTATTAATTTTTGAAATATCTCCCTCATTTATTGTAAAAATTAAATCTACAAGATTGCTTGAAGGATCATCTACTTTATTAGCAATATATGATATATTAACAATATTATATCCGAATGAAGCATATAAATTTTTTAATTCAATAATAAAATTATTAATGTAATACTCATTATAATTACTAAAGAAATCATCTTCATTAAATATTTCAAAAATTTCACTTTTTTTAAAACGTTCGTTTCCAATAAATTTTATAGAATTAATAGAAGGATTTTCAATAATTTTAAAAATAATATTGTCATCTTTATATTCAATCTCAATGCTATTAAAATTTCCAGTGGAATATAAAACCTTAATTATATCATTTAAATTTTCTTTTGAATAATCAGTAATTTTATCATTAATTATGGAAAAAATAATTTCATCATCTACATTTTTATTACCTTCAATAATAATTTCTTTATTTGATTGCGCATAAAGATTTATTGAAAAAATAAAAGTGCATAAAAAATATTTTAAATATTTAAAATTAAATCTCATAATCATTTAATTAACAGTATTTATTTCTCAAAAATTGAATTATCTCTATCTGATAATTTAAAATCTTATTAATATCCTTTAAATCAGATTTCAAACTAAATGAAAGAGTTTTTTCAATTATTTTAGGAATTTCACCAAATTTTATTTTATTCATTAAGAATAATTTAACTGCAAATTCATTTCCGGTATTGAATTTAATTATATTTTCATAAATATTTTTATCCATTTTATTAAATATATTAACTATTGGATATTTATTTATATCAGGGGCAAAAAAATCAAAAGTTTGATTTATATTTATTTTAAATTTTGAGTTTATTGATTTATTGCCATTAAATTTATATGTATTTAATTTTAAAAAATTAAATAATGGAATAAACATATCATGATAAAAATAATTAAAGCATGAAGTATAATCTTTATATTCAATAATAGAATGAATTAGTGATTGAGGATGAATTACTATATCTAATTTATTATAATCTAAATTAAATAAATAATGTGCTTCAATTACTTCTAAACATTTATTAGCAAGGGTTGCTGAGTCTATACTATTTTTGTATCCCATTTTCCATTTTGGATGTTTTAATGCTTCATGTATTTTAGCATTAAAAATTTTATTGCTATTTTTATTCAAGAAAGGACCACCGGAAGCAGTTAGAAATATTTTTTTAATATTTGAACTATTAGTCTTATGTCTTAGAGAATTAAATATTGAAAAATGTTCTGAATCTAATGGAAATAATTTAGTATTATATTTTTTGCATTTACTAATAATTAAATTTCCTCCAGCAACAATACATTCCTTATTTACCAAACCCAAATTAGAGGTATTTATAATAATATTTTCTATATAATTTAATGCAGAATTTCCAGAAATAGATAATATTGTTAAATTACTTTTAGATTTTTTTAAATAAAAATCTAATTCATTTTTATCTAAAATTTTTATATTGAGACTGTTTAATTCTTTTTTATATTGGTTATATTTACTTAAATCAGATATATGAACAAAATTTGGTTTAAAGGTTTTAATTTGACCTATAAGTTTCTTGCAATTTTTATTAGCTGTTAATAAATTAATTTTAAAATTTGGAAAATAGTCCCTAATAATATTTAAACTTTTAACACCTATAGTTCCTGTAGAACCAAAAATATTTATAGTTTTTTTCATAATTTAAAATAAAAATTATAAATAAACAAATAAAGAAACACCATAATTAAACTATCAAATCTATCAAAAAATCCTCCATGACCAGGAAGAAAATTGCTAGAATTTTTAATCATTGATTTTCTTTTTAAAAAAGATTGGAAAATATCGCCTATAAATGAAAATAAAATTAAAGTAATAGTATATATCAATAGACTATATTGAGAAAAATAATTTACAAAATAATTAATAAAAAAAATAATAATAATTGAAGATAAAATACCTGAAAATAATCCAATGTAAGTTTTATTAGGACTAATTACAGGAGTAATTTTTTTATTTCCATAATAAGAACCAAATAAATAAGAAAATGTATCAAAAGAAGTTACTATCAATATAGTATATATTAATAAAATTTTATCAAAGAAGTTATCTAAATAATAAATTATAGACAAAAAAGAGAGGGATAAATAAAATAAAGATATAATCAATATTAATAAATTCTTTCTAAAATAAATTAATAATTCTATTAAGATTAGAAAATAAATAAAATATATAAAAAAAATTATATATTGAGTTTCATAAATTAAATAAATAAATAATATTATTAAAAATATTGAGGTTATAATTCTTATAAAAAAATTATTATAAACCATGTTTTCTTTCAATTTTTTGATATTGCATAAAAATACTCTCAATTTGTTTTTTAGTTATATCTGGCCATAAACTCTTAATAAAGAAAAGCTCTGTATAACTTAATTGATAAAGTAAAAAATTGCTCAATCTATTAAATCCTCCTGTTCTAATCAAAATATCCGGATCAGGTATATTGGGAAAATAAAGATTTTTCCTAATAACTTTTTCATTAATAGAATCAATTTCTTTTGATTTTTTTATCTTTTTTATGCACATCATTATTTCATCTTTGGAACCATAATTAAATCCAACATTTAAAATAATTTTTTTATTATTTTTAGTTTTTTTTTCAATATCGTTGAAAATTTTAATTATTTTATTTGGTAAATTAGATCTATTTCCAAATATATTAATTTTAACTTTTTCTTTATTAATTTTATTAATAAATTCATCTAAAAAATTAGTTATAATATTAAAAATTATATGAACATTTTTTCTTTTAAAATTTTCAGTAGATAATGCAAAAACAGAAAGATAATTAATTTTATTTTCGATTGAAATATCAACTACTTTGTTTAATTTTTCTATTCCCTTTTTATATCCTTTTTCTAAAGACAGTTTATTTTTTTTTGCCCATCTAGCATTACCATCCATTATTATTGCAAGATGATTAATCTTATTTGATGATTTCAAATTATACTTTCAAAATTTCTTCTTGTTTTATTAAAACAAGTTTATCGACTTTATTTATATATTCATCTGTTATTTTTTGAATATCATTCATTATTTTTTTTAATTCATCTTGAGATAAATTGTTTTCTTTCTCATCTTTTTTAGCCTTATCCATAAATTCACGTCTATTATTTCTTATTGCTATCTTAGATTGCTCTCCATATTGCGAAACTACTTTTGCTAGTTCATTTCTTCTTTCTTCACTCAATTTAGGAATAGGTAACCTAATCAAATTTCCATCAATTTGTGGTGTAATACCCAGATTTGAGTCAGATATTGATTTTTCAATTGAATTTAGTAAATTAGTATCCCAAATTTGTATTGTTAAAAGAGTTGATTCTGGAACAGTTATATTTCCTAATTGAGAAAGAGGTGTTTTAACTCCATAAGCATCAACAAGAATATTTTCAACCATAGAGGGATTAGCTCTAGATGTTCTTAAAGATGACAATTCTTTTTCAAAAAAACTTATTGCTGCATCCATTTTATTATTTATTTCTTTTATGTTCATAATCTAAATATATTAACTTATCTTACTAAAATTGCCCACTCCATTAATAGCATTAAGTATACAGTTTTTTACATTTAAATTTGTAACAATTATTGGTATTTTACTATCTTTTGCTAAGCTTATTGCTGTGCTATCCATTACTTTTAATTCCTTATTTAATACATCAATATATGAAATATTTTTATATAATTTAGCATCATTATTTTCTATAGGATCTTTATCATAAACTCCATCCACTTTCGTAGCTTTAATAATTTTACTGCAATTCATTTCTGAAGCTCTTAAAGCAGCAGCAGTATCTGTTGAAAAATAAGGGTTACCCGTTCCAGCTGCAAAAATGACTATTCTATTCTTTTCTAAATGTCTAATGGCTCTTCTTTTAATATAAGGCTCTGCTATTTGAGACATTGAAATTGCTGTTTGAACTCTTGTAGGAACTTGAATTGATTCTAGTGCACTTTGCATAGACAAAGCATTAATTACAGTAGCTAACATTCCCATATAATCAGAAGTAGACCTATCTATTCCTTCAGAAGAACCTTGAATACCTCTAAATATGTTTCCTCCTCCAATAATTAAACAAATTTGATAATTAGAAGAATATATTGATTTTATTTCATTTGCTATGTAATTGACTTTTTGAAAATTTAATCCAAATTGTTCTTCACCCATTAAAGCTTCGCCAGATATTTTGACTAAAATTCTATCTTTACTACTCATTCTGAGCCAAGGATAAATAATTTATAATCTAAAATTTCAAAACTATTTGATTTATTAAACTCCTCAATTATTTCTTTAATATTTTTTTTATCATCAAGAACATATTTTTGATTTAATAAAGTAACCTCAGAATAATATTTTTGCATTTTTCCATTTAAAATTTTATCAATAATTTCCTTTGATTTACCAGAAGAATTAATTGTTTCAATTTGGATATTTCTTTCATTTTGAATTAATTTTTTGTCAAGATTGTCAATGTCTATAGAAAGAGGTTTTAATGCAGCAATGTGCATACATAAATTTTTCCCTAATAATGTTGTTTCTTCATTAAGATGAGTTTTTGCTTTTAAAATAACACAAATTTTCCCAATATTTTTTCTATATGAATTATGAGTATAAGTATAGATTTGTGTATCTGATGATTTATTTATAAAATAAATTTTTTTTAGAATTATATTTTCTCCAATTTTTGCTATAGCTGAATCTAATAAGTCTGATATTTTTTCTTTATCTACTATTTTACTTGTAATATCATCTATATTAATATCACCCTCTAAATCACTAAAATTAATCAAAATTTTATTTCCAAGATTTTCAAAGAAATTAAGAAAAACTTCATTTTTAGCAGCAAAATCAGTTTCAGTATTAATTTCTAAAAGAACAGTTTTTGTCTCATTGGAAAAACAGCCGACAGCACCTTCTTTTGCATCTCTGGAATATTTTTTTGAAGCTTTAGCTAATCCTTTTTTTCTCAAATAATTTATTGAATTGTCAATGTCATTATCATTTTCTAAAAGAGCCTTTTTACAATCTAAAAAACCTGCCCCAGTTTTATTTCTTAAATCTTTTATATTGTCAGAAAGTTGATTCACTTATTTACTTTTTATTTTTTTGATTTTTTTTTTGATTTTTATTATCTAAATTATTTGAATCTTTAACATCTTTTTCTTTTATAACTATATTATTTTTTGCTTCAAGTATTGTTGTTTTAAATAATTCAGCATACAAATTAATAGATCTTAATGCATCATCATTTCCTGGAATAGGATAATCAACTATGTCGGGGTCAGAGTTTGTATCAAGAATACTAATAATAGGTATTCTTAATTTATTTGCCTCCAATAAAGCTATTTTATCTTTAACAGAATCAAAGCTTACTAATATATCTGGTAAACCTCCTAAATTTCTTATTCCTCCAATATTTAGAATTAATTTATCTCTTTCTCTGCTGAAATCCAATAATTCTTTTTTAGATAAGTTTGTATCCTTATTTTTTTCAGATAGTAATTGTTCTAATTCAATTAATTTATTAATTGAATTAGAAATTGTTTTCCAATTAGTTAAAGTTCCTCCTAGCCATCTTTTATTTACAAAATATTGATCAGTTTCATTTGATAAATTTTCAACAATAGGAGCAGCTTGTTTTTTTGTTCCAACAAAAAGCACTTTACCTGATTTTACAACAACTTCATATAGTTTAGCCAAAGCTGTATTAATTAATGGGAGAGTAATTCTTAAATCAATTATGTGAATTTTATTTCTGACTCCAAAAATATATTTTTCCATTTTTGGATTCCATCTTTTAGTATTATGACCAAAATGAACTCCTGAGTCTAATAAATTTTCAATTTTTACATCAGGTAAATTCATGTATATCCTCCGGTTTATCCTCCACAGAAAAGTAAACACCGGTTTTTTCTGTGTGTTAAATTTGCTTACCCTATACAAATAAATTTAGAAAATTCAAGAATTATTATTGAATTTCTATTGAATAATTAAGTTTTTGTGTTTGATTTAACTTATCCAATTTTGAATAATCAGAAA
>CETH01443795.1_pt1 | contig 24063 bp, 23 predicted proteins | sample 361461 | NCBI WGS metagenome assembly CETH01 (sample SAMEA2622695, study PRJEB7988) | marine metagenome | isolation source: saline water (ENVO:00002010), including
CACATTCACTTTCTGAAGAAGTAAATGAGGAGTCACGTCAATATTTCGTACTTAAAGAAGGTTCTAAAGTTTAGTCTTCTACAAATCCGTTTAACCTTTCGTAAGCTGTAATAAAATCTTCCTTAAACTCTTGTACAACGTCACTTGCAGAAATACTTGCATTCATTAGACCTACACCTTGGCCTACCCAGTGAGTAGCTAATCCTTTAGCCCCATCATGACCACCTTCAGCAAGTTTATTAACTTTTGCTAAAGCTGGTTCAGCAACCATCGGCTGTAAGGGCATTGGCAGAGGGTCAGGTGCTTTATCAGACTCCCATGCATCGGTCCAAGGAGAAACAAGTTGTCTAGAGTGTTTTCCAGTTCTACTTCTTGACCTAACAGTTTGGCTTGAATTAGCTGCAATCATTTTCTCTTTCACGATTGGATGAATTTCAGACTCAACTGTAGTTAACCACACAGAACCACACCAAGCTCCAGAAGCACCCATGGTCATTGCTGCAGCCATCTGTTTACCTGTAACTATGCCTCCAGCTGCTAAAATAGGCACATCTCCATAGGGTTGAATTGCTTCATAAACTTCAGGTATTAAAACCATGGTTGAAACACTTCCACAATGTCCACCTGCTTCAGTTCCAGAAACGACTAGAATATCAACTCCAGCTTCTACTTGATTAATGGCATGTTGAGCAGTACCCAGTAGAGCAGCAACCTTCACATCATTATCTTTTCCCATTTTAAGCATCCAGTCAGGTGGAACACCAAGCGCATTAGCTATGAGTTTTATAGGATGGTTGAATGCAACATCTAGCAGTGCTTTAGCTCCACCAGATTGGGTATTAGCTGCAAAACCAGACCCACCTGTATCTATACTTCTTAACTCAGGTGAGGGTATATCATGATTCTCTAAGACATCCGCTCTAAAATCTGCATATTCTTGTGGAATCATTCCAACCAATTTTTCTGCATCAAACTTTTCGTCTTTTCCTACCATTTTATTAGGAATTAGTACATCTACTCCATAGGGTTTTCCATCTATATGTTCGTCAATCCATTTTAGTTCTTGTTCTAAAATTTCTGGAGACATACCAACCGCTCCTAATACACCACAACCTCCAGCTTTTGAAACGGCTACAACTACATCTCTACAGTGAGTGAAAGCTACCAATGGAAATTCTATATCTAATAGTTCACAGATTTTTGAGTTCATAATTTTTTCCTTAATAAATACTTTGTAAATAGTTTGCTAAAACAAGCTGAGCAACTACAACTATTCCGATTACGGCAAAAAAGATTGCTAGCATCTTAATTGTTTTTTTATCTTCATCCATTTTTTATATCTTATAGTTTTAAAAGATGTATTATTCTTCAAGTTTATATGTCTCGTCAAAGTAAATTAGGAAAAAATATATGGAGTTGGGCATTATACGATTGGGCCAACTCAGCTTTTGCAACGACAGTGATGGCAGGATTCTTTCCACTTTTTTTTAAATCATATTGGGCAGCTGATCTACCAGATGTTGAGAGTACATTTATAATTGGGTCTGTTAATTCAATTGTTGGTCTATTTATTGCAATCAGCGCACCTATTTTAGGCGCAATAGCTGATTCAGGTAATTCAAAAAAAAGATTTCTTTTTATATTTGCTTTCTTAGGGATTATAGCGACGGGTTATTTATTTTTTATTCCTGAAAGCTCTTGGAGGTTTGCAGCAATCTTTTACGGGATTGGTGTTATTGGGTTTTCGGGAGGCAATATATTTTATGATTCATTGCTAATCTCTGTTGCAAATAAAGAACAGAGAAATAAAGCCTCTTCTTTAGGGTTTTCATTGGGCTATTTAGGTGGAGGTATTTTATTTTTATTAAATGTTTTGATGTTTAGTTATCCAAACTTTTTTGGTCTGAATTCACAAATAGAAGCAGTATTGTGGTCATTTCTAACAGTTGCTCTATGGTGGGGAATATTCTCTGCACCTCTATTTTTAGGTGTAAAAGAACCTTGTTTGCACATCGATAAAAAAAACCTATTTCAAATAGTTGCAGATGCTTTTTCAAGCTTGGCCGAAACATTAAGATCCATTAGAGAGTATAAAAGTGCAGCAGTTTTCTTAATAGCTTATTTTTTATATATGGATGGAGTTGATACTATTATAAGAATGTCAACTTCCTACGGATCGGATATTGGTTTATCTGCTCAATCAATGATAGGGGCTTTATTAATGCTGCAATTCATTGGTTTTCCTGCAACTATTTTATTCGGATACTTTGCAGATAAATTTGGTCATAAAGAATCTCTCACTTTTGCTATAGTTGTTTATATATTTATTGTTCTGTTTGCCTCGCAAATGGAAAGCTCAGCAGAATTCTTTATATTGGCTGGTGTTATTGGATTAGTCCAGGGTGGAGTACAAGCTATAAGTAGATCCTATTTTAGTAGTTTGATACCAGCAAATAAAGCTGCAGAATTTTTTGGTTTTTATAACTTTATTGGTAAATCTTCAGTTTTCTTCGGTCCTTTTATGGTATCTGGAATTGCTTTGTTAACTAATTCACCTAGTTTAGGCGTTTTGAGCTTGTTGTTTCTATTCATTCCAGGGCTCATAATTCTTTGGAAAGTACCAGGCTCTTAGAATAAACCTTTTTTTTGGAGGGTTCTTTTAAGAACAGAAGGCTTATCAGTCATTAATCCATCTATTCCTAACTCTATCAGGTTATTCATTTCTGGCTCATGATCTATAGTCCAAACATGTATTAATTTACCTAATTCATGGACGCTTTCAATAAAGCCTTTTGTTATTATGGGCACACCCCACTGTGATGTTGGAACTTGAACACAATCACCATCCGGTATGCCTATGTTTATTCCTATTGAATTACTAACAAGCTTAAATACTTCCATTTGACCGGAAGAAGTACAAGCATTTGGGCCTGCTAACGCCCTTATTCTCTTAAGTCTTTTTGAAGAAAAGGAAGCCAAACAAACTCTATTTAGACAATTCAAAGAATTTATAATTTTTATAGTTTCGTCTACAGCCTTTTCCTTTTTTATGTCTATGTTAAATCTTAAATTTGGAAAAGAAATTAGTGCTTCTTTTAGTAATGGTATTTTTCCTCCATTAATTAAATCAATTTTTTTTATTTCTTCAAATTCTAAGTCTCTTATCTCTTTTGATATTCCCGCCATTCTTTTAAGATTTTCATCATGAAAAATTACAATTTGATTATCTTTTGTAATTTGAACGTCCGTTTCAATGAATATAAAACCTAGATCTGAAGAGTATTGAAAGGCTTCTAGGGTATTTTCAGTTTTCTCTTCGTCCCCACCTCTATGAACAAATCCATAGAAATTATAACCTTCAAAATATGGGTGCATTAACAGTTATCTCTTTTATTAGTAAACTATACTATACATAATAGACTTTAATGATCATGTATAAACTCTTAATTGTTTTATTAATATTACTTTTTATTTTAGTCACAACTTACGTTTATAAAGTTCTTAAATTAAAAAAGATTACAAAAGATGATTTACCTTCGGAAGGAGATTGGGCTCCTCTCTCCAGAGGAAACATATATTATAGATGGTATTCTCATGACTCTGCCTCAGAACAGTCAAGAATAGCAATATTTGTTCATGGTTTTTCTACTCCTAGCTTTGTTTGGGAAGGATTAATCAAACAGTTTAATGATCGTGGTTATAAAGTCTTGGTTTATGATCATTTCGGGAGAGGATACTCAGAAAGACCACGTACAAAATACGACAAGAGTTTATACTTAGAAACTCTAAGAGAACTTATAATTCATCAAAATATAAATACAACTGTTGATTTAATTGGTTACTCTATGGGAGGTCCTATAGTAAGTTATTATGCCAATTTATATCCTGAAAATGTACGTAGCTTAAACCTGATAGCTCCAGCAGGTTTTGGAATGGCTGTAACAGATGAGATTAAAAGCTGGAGGACTATGCCTATAGTAGGCGACTGGTTATGGAGAGTCTTTAGTGACAAGATCTACGGTATAGGGAATATGTCAGAAACAAAATTTAGTGATGACCCTCTCGCGATTAATGAAGATATTTTCTTACCAAAGTTTCGGGAGCAGCTAAAATACAGGGGTTTTAATGAAGCGCTACTTTCTACTGTACGAAATTTTAATCTCTTTGATGTAAGAGCAATGTACAAAGAGCTAACAAAAAAAGATATACCTGTTTTAGCTGTATGGGGAAAAAAAGATGGAATAGTTCCTTATCACGGATCTAAAGAATTTAAATCTATTTTTTCTGAAGGGAAATTAGTAACAATAGAAGAAGGCACCCACGACATTACATATAGACAACCCTCTCAAGTTGGAGAGGGGATATTGAATTTTATTTGTAAAATTTAATTATGATCTACGACGAAATAAGGGCATATGAAGATAGTGATGTACAGAAAAAATTACAAGAGATTCTAGGAGTAGATCAGTTTTATAAAGACTTAAGCCCTTTTTTTTTCCCAAATATCTCTAAGTTTTCTAAAAGGTTATCAATTAATCTAATGAAGCATTATTTAAGCAGAAGGTTTGCTTCTATAAAAACCATTAAAGATTTTCAGATAGTTATGGAACCTTATGTATCATCAATGATTAGCTCAACTACTGACGGTTTTACTTATAGCGGAACAGAGAATCTGTGCTCAAAACCAACTATATTTGTAGGTAATCATAGAGATATAGCCCTGGATCCTGCATTCCTAAATTATGTACTATTTCATGAAGACCTGAACACTTCAAGAATTGCAATTGGTGATAATCTTTTAGACGGAAGCTATGCAGAAATCTTAATGCGATTGAACAAAAGCTTTATTGTGCACAGGAACATCAAGGGTGCAAAAGAAACTTTTAAAAGATTGTCTTTATTATCTTCTTATATTAATAAGTCAATTGTAGAAGATAAAGAAAATATCTGGATAGCTCAAAAAGAAGGTAGAGCTAATGATGGCAATGACTTGACTGACATTGCTGTGTTGAAAATGCTTTACTTGTCTTCAAGAAAATTAAAATCTTTAAAAGAGTGGTTAGAAGAGATTAATTTAACACCTATTGTAATTTCCTATGAATACGATCCTTTAGATCTAATAAAAGCAAGAGGGTGGGGAAATTGGGAACAACTTACTTTTGAAGAAAATAACAAACGAGATTTAGCTGAGCTTTCTTTGGGTATAACAGGATATAAAGGTAGGGTGCATTTACATATATGCGAACCGTCTCCTTTTTTTAAGAACCTTGAAGATCTGGCCAGTTACATAGATACCCAGATCCATAAACATTATAAAATATGGCCTGTAAACCATTATGCTGCTAAGCAAGTATTAAAAAAATTAGATACCGAAATCATCGATGAACAGGAATTAGAATCTTTTGATGAAAATTTTATAAATCAAAGATTTTCTAAAGCAAACGAAAAAGAAAGAAAAGAAGCTTTTAAAATTTACAATCAACCCCTGCTCAATAAAAAAAAGGACCAGAAATTCTGATCCTTTTTAACTTATTTTTAAATGGGGAGTTTAAAAATAAATGGGTGAATCTTTAATTTACATTGAAAAGGTTATTGCAAAGACATCATCATCTTTTGCCAAGCCATCGTCGTAGTCTATGTCATTCCAAGACAAAGAAACTGTAAGTCCTGCAAGGTCAAATGGTAAGTCATAGCTTAATATGGTGTATTTACCTATCTCATCATAGTCACCGAAAGTTAAACCTACACCTGATTCTCCTAAAGAAGCTGAGAATTCTAAATTATCAGCTGCATCATCTTGTCCCGCATAATAAGTTACTCCAAAATAACTAAAGCCAAGTCCTAGATAAATTTCTTCAGCATCATAATCAGCTCCCGGAAAGTCGTATAATAAATAACCAAAATCATAACTAACACCAGATTCAGTTTCTCCAGCATAGCCAACATAATAATCTAGCTCCATGGTTGCATCATCTCCATATTCAACATTTGAACCCCAGACACCAAAATATGCACCACTTTCTCCAGATATATCGAAGCCACCTGAAACAGCTGCCTGCCCATCTGTTTGTGTCATACCTCTCCACATATATTCGCTGGATAAGGCTATATTACTCTCAAATTGAGCAGCATTAAGTGATCCAAGGGCGAAGCTAAATAACGCTACATAAAAAAACTTCTTTATTTTATTCATATCTACTCCTAAATATTAAAAGGTTATATACTTAACTATGCAATTTTTGTGCCAAATATATTGGGGTTTTTTTTAGTTATTAGCACTAAAAAGGTGCGTTAACTAATTTTTAAGCACTTTCTTTAATAAATGTTTGTCTATGACTTCTGTTATCGTGTAATATTCAGCCTCCAAAAACGAATTGAAAGGAGAAAATAGATGGATATTAAAGGAAAGGTAGCTTTAATAACTGGAGGTGCTTCTGGATTAGGTCTCGCTTCTGCTAAAACTCTAATAGAATCAGGAGCTAAGGTTATGTTAGTTGATTTAAATGAAGAAAATGCAAAAGCTTCTTCTGATTCTTTAGGAAACTCTGCTTCTTATGTAGTAACAAACGTAACTGATGAATCTTCCGTTTCTGATGCTATATCAAAAACAAAAGAAGATCTTGGAGGGTTAGATATAGTCTTAAATTGCGCTGGAATAGGTAGTGCTAGCAAGACCGTAGGTAGAGATGGAGCCCATCCTCTAGATTATTTTAAATTAGTCATAGATATTAATCTTACCGGTACCTTTAACGTCCTTAGACTTGCTGCTGTTGAAATGGGAGAAAATGAACCAAATGAAGATGGAGAGTGTGGTGTAATAATAAATACAGCTTCAGTTGCAGCTTTTGATGGACAAATAGGACAAGCTGCATATAGTGCAAGCAAGGCAGGGGTATCTGGTATGACTCTTCCAATAGCAAGAGATCTTGCAAGAATGGGCATTAGAATAAATACAATAGCTCCGGGTATCTTCGATACTCCAATGATGGCAATAGCCCCTGATAAAGTTAGAAATCCTTTAATTGAGATGACCCAATTTCCTAAACGTCTTGGAATGCCTAACGAATATGCTTCTTTAGTTAAGCATATAATAGAAAACGCTTTCTTAAATGGAGAAACTATAAGATTAGATGGCGGAATTCGCATGCAACCCAAATAACTGGATATGGAAATCCTTTTAGAGTACGGAATCTTTCTACTGAAGGTAGCTACAATAGTAGTAGCTATCGTGATACCAATTCTGGTTATATTGTTGACTTCTAAAAATAAGAGTATTGAAAAAGGACAACTATTAGTAAAAAATCTCTCTGAAACTTTTGAAAAGATGGGAAATACAGTCAAAGCTGCTCAGCTCAACTCGAAAAATAGAAAAAAATTTTTAAAAGGTGTATCTAAAGATAAGAAAAAAATATCAAAAGAGTCTAAACAACCGCAAACTGTATATATACTTGATTTTAAAGGGGATATACAGGCTTCCCAAGTTAATAAGTTAAAACATGAAATAAATGCAATTCTACTATCTAAATCTAAATGCAAAGAAGTGGTAATAAAAGTAGAAAGTGGAGGGGGAGGCGCTTATGCCTATGGACTTTGTGCAGCAGAATTAAAAAGACTAGTAGATAATAAAATTAAACTAACAGTCTGTGTTGATAAAGTTGCAGCTAGTGGAGGATATTTAATGTCATGTGTTGCAAATAAAATAATTGCTGCACCCTGGGCAATAGTTGGATCAATTGGAGTAATTGCTCAACTCCCAAACTTTAACCGGCTTTTAGAAAAAAATGATGTAGATTTTGAATTACATACTGCAGGAGAATTTAAACGGACTTTAACTATGCTTGGTAAAAATACGGAAGAAGGTAGATCAAAATTTAAATCTGAATTGGAAGATCTACATAAGATTTTTAAAGAATTTGTAAAACAAAATAGACCGCACATCGATATAAATTCAGTAGCCACTGGAGAGGTTTGGCAGGGCAATAAGGCCATTGAAATGGGTCTAGTAGATGAATTAGGCACCTCTGATGATTATTTAGTTAAACTTTCATCAAGATTTCAATTGTTCGAAATCAATTATCAACAAAAAAAGAATATAGGAGAGAAATTAGGTATGGCTGCAGAAACCCTATTAGATAAGACCTTTTATAAATTTCATGAACTAATAAATAAGGATAAATATACCTCATGAATAAAACTTTTAGGGCCCTCCAATCTTCAAAGAGCGATTCAGGTCACAACCTTGCTGTTGTAGAAAGAGAAATTCAGGATTTACCTAAAGGAGATTTATTAATAAAGGTTTCTTATTCATCGCTTAATTATAAAGATGCCTTGTCTGCATCTGGAGCTCCAGGAGTGACAAGAAATTATCCACACACCCCAGGAATAGATGCCGTTGGAACTGTCGAGCAAACTACATCTTCATTGTTTAAAGAAGGAGATAAGGTTATTGTCACTGGCTATGATCTAGGAATGAATACATCTGGAGGCTTTTCAGAATATATTAGTGTTCCTGCATCTTGGGCTCTATTACTTCCTAGAGCAATGTCAGAAAAGGAATCTATGATACTTGGAACTGCTGGTTTAACGGCAGGTCTTTCAGTATTGGCTTTAGAAAAATACACGGGGGTTAAAGGAACAAATTCAATTGTCACAGGCTCTACAGGAGGAGTAGGATCTATTTCTCTTGCCTTGCTTAGTAAGCTAGGATCTAAGGTTACGGCTGTTTCAGGCAAAGCAGAAAAAAAAGAATTTCTCAAATCGATAGGAGCCTATGAAGTTCTTTCTAGAGAAGAACTCTCTGAAAAATGTAAACTACCAATTGGAAAAAGTATTTGGGATATAGGTGTTGATGTTGTAAGTGGAGAGATACTAAGTTTACTATTAACCTCTCTTACTCCGGGTGGTGCTATAGCTTGTAGTGGTTTAGTAGGAGGCCCTTCATTTAAGAGCTCAATTTTCCCTTTTATCCTTAGAGGTAATGCACTAATAGGGATAGATTCCGTTGAAATTAATTTAAAAGAAAAAGAAGAAATATGGAACCTTTTGTCTGAAGACTGGAAAGTAGATACTTCTGGCTTTATCAAAGAAGTCGAATTAGAAAATTTGCCAGAAGAAATTGATAATATTCTTAAGGGTACAATAGTAGGAAGAGTATTATTAAAACTATAAAATCATTATGACTGAAGAATATACAAGTCAAAATAAAGAAACCATGTCTGAAGAAGATAGTAAATATGATGGATTAGCTTTCATAATAATCATAGCTGTTCTTTCAACTACTGTAATTTTCTGGGTTTCAAATCAATAGGGGAAATTATCATGGACGTTATTAAATTTCTAAATGAAAACACAAGAATTCCTGTTATAGGAGCACCATTGTTTACTGTTTCTTATCCTGAGCTTGTAATGGCTCAATGTAAGGCAGGAATAGTAGGTTCTTTTCCTGCATTAAATGCTAGGCCCGAAGAAAAATTGTCTGAATGGCTAACTTTGATGAAAGAAGAGTTGGTTGATTATAAGAATAAAAATCCTGAAAAAATCGTTGCCCCTTTTGCGGTTAATCAAATCTGCCATCATTCAAATAATAGACTTGAACATGATATGAACGTATGTGTTGAACATGAAGTTCCACTAATAATTACAAGCTTAAGGGCACCTAAATTTGTCGTCGATGCTGTTCATAGTTATGGCGGAGCTGTATTGCATGATGTAATTAATATAAGACATGCAAAAAAAGCTGTAGATGAAGGTGCAGACGGATTAATCCTCGTGTGCGCTGGTGCTGGAGGCCATGCCGGAACTTTAAGCCCATTTGCTTTGGTTAGAGAAGTAAGAGATTTTTTTGATGGCCCAATTATTTTATCTGGAAGTATTTCACACGGTGCATCAGTATTAGCAACTCAAGCAATGGGAGCAGATTTTTCCTATATAGGGACCAGATTTATAGCAACAGAAGAGGCTAATGCTTCTCAAGGTTATAAAGATATGATAGTTGAAAGTGAAGCAAAAGATATAATTTATTCTTCTACATTTACTGGGGTACATGGAAACTATTTAAAACCTAGCGTTGAAGCTGCAGGTTTAGATCCAGAAAATCTTCCTTTTGCTGATAAGAATGATATGAATTTTGGATCTTCAGGTATGGGTGGAGAAAATCAAAAAAAAGCTTGGAAGGATATATGGGGTTCTGGTCAAGGCATAGGAAATCTTCATGAAGTTCCATCAGTAGAAAACGCTGTAGACACTTTAGTTAAGGAATACGAAGAGGCAAAAAAAATCTTGGAAGCTAAATCAGCTTAATTATTCACCTGTAAAGTTAGGATCTCTTTTTTCAAAAAAGGAGAGCACAGCTTCCTTCCTGTCTTTTGTTTCATGAGTTAATAGCGTTTGGTCATAGTCCATATGCATAATTGAATCATCTCCAGAATAGGTTAATTTATTAACACTTCTTTTAATCATTTGCGCAGCTAAAGGTGATTTTGAACAATATAAAGTAGCCATTTTTTTAGCTGCTTTCATTAGTTCTTTTTGAGTATAGACTTCATCATAGAAACCCCAATCAAGTAGAGTTTGTGCATTCTCATTTTCACCACTTATCACCATTTTTTTTGCTTTAGCAGGACCAATCAATCTAAGGGCTAAGGGAAGACCTAACCAATTTAAATTAATTCCAAGATTAATTTCTGGATAACCTAAGATTGCTTTATCTGAAGCTATTCTAAAATCACATGCAGAAGCTATACATGCTGCACCTCCAAGACAATAACCATCAATTACTGCAATAGTTATTTGATTCACTTCAAGGAAAGACCATATGGCTGGCTTACCAAAATTTTTTCTCCAAGATTCTAACTTTGTTTGTTCTTTTAGTTTTTCTTTTAGATCTGCTCCAGCAGAAAAATTTTCTCCAGTACCTAAATAAATGACCACTCTTGTATTAATATCGTCATTAAGACTTGTATTGAAACTAGTCAATTCTTTTAGCACATCTGTACTTAAAGCGTTCATAGTTTCAGGCCTATTAAGATATACCCAACAAATATGTCCTTCTTTTTTTATTTCTAGATATTTCATTATTTTTCAGATAGATATTTTTCTGCGTCTAGAGCGGCCATGCAACCAGAACCAGCGGAGGTTACTGCTTGTCTATATATATGATCAGATACATCCCCTGCAGCAAAGATTCCCGGTTTACTTGTTTCAGTAGAGCTCCCTTCCGTACCAGAAGTAATTTTTATATACCCATCCTTCATATCAAGTTGGTCTATAAAAATTTCCGTATTCGGTTTATGTCCTATAGCGATAAAAACTCCACTAGCACTTATTTCTTGAGTTTCTTTATTTTTTATATTTTCAATTTGAACCCCAGTTACCTGATTGTCATCTCCTTTAATTTCTTTAAGAATATGGTCCCAAATAATTTCAACATTACCATTATTTTGTTTCTCAAAGAGCCTGTTCTGAAGAATCTTTTCAGCTCTTAATTCTTTTCTTCTATGCACCAAAGTTACTTTAGAACATAAATTAGATAAATAAAGGGCTTCTTCTACAGCAGTATTCCCACCCCCTATAACAAATACTTCTTTATCTTTATAAAAAAATCCATCACAAGTAGCGCAAGCACTAACTCCTCTTCCTAAATAAGCCTCTTCAGAAGGTAGACCGAGATATTGGGCAGATGCACCAGTAGCAATAATTAGAGATTTGCATTCATAAAGATTTACATTACCAACTAAGAGGTAAGGATTTTTAGATAGATCAGCACTTTCAATGTGATCAAAAAGTACTTCTACGTCTAAAGATTCAACATGTTTTAGCATTCTATCCATTAGTTCAGGTCCCTGTAGTCCATTACAGTCTCCAGGCCAATTCTCGACATCTGTTGTTGTAGTTAATTGTCCTCCCTGTTCCATACCTGTAATAATTGTTGGCTCTAGTCCAGCCCTTGCAGCATAAATTGCAGCTGTATATCCAGCAGGCCCTGATCCTAAAATTAAAAGATTTCTATATTGTTTTTCCATATATAGATTATAACTTGTAATATATATTTTTAATTCAAGATTAGATCATGAATTAAAAAATATATACAATATATAAAACTTAAGTTCTGGTGGTTAAAAAATCTCAAGCAATAAAAAAACCTAGCAATCAGGCTATATCTGTTTCTCGTATTAAATTAAATAAACTGATTCTAGATTCCTGGCTAATAATTCAAGGCTTTTTTGGTTTATTTATACTTCTTGCTTTATTAACATTCTCTATAAATGACCCAAGCTGGAATACAACAGTATTATCATTTAGTAGCTCTAACATAAATCAAGAAGTATCAAATGCTGTAGGGCTTTGGGGAGCCTACATAAGTTACTTCCTTTTTTCATTGGTAGGTTACACAGCTTATTTAACAATATTTTGGTTACTTTGGCCTATATTAAGACACTTTTTTCTTTCTAAGAATACAATTCCATTTTCTGACATTTATACAGGTCTTTTAGGTATAAAAATTTTTGGGTGGCTTCTGGTTGTTATTTCTTTAAGCTCTTTATTTTCAATAATAGTCCAGCCAGGAACTAACTTTCTTCCTGAAGAAGCCGGAGGAATAATTGGTTTCTTTATATCCTCATTAACTATTCCTGTTTTAAGTATCACTGGAAGTTTACTTTTGTTTATATCTACTTTCCTTTTAGGCTTAACTTTATCTTTAGAAGTCTCATGGATAGCCCTTATAGAAACTTTTCAAAAATTTTTATCTAAATACAGCTCAAGTTTAAGTGAAAATTTATCAAACTTTTCAAGTAAACTGAAAGAAAAGCAAGCCCTAAGAAGAGACCAGTTAAAAAGACAATCAAACATTATTCAAAAGGCTAAAATAAAAGAATCATCTAAGCCTGCTGAGGTACTTAAAGAAGAGCCAAAAATACAAACGAGCAAAAGGAGTGAAGAGGAAAAGCAAGAAGAATTATTTGAACAAAAGGAGCCTGCGGTGCCTCCAAAACTCTCTCTATTAAAAGAAAAGATTAATGAAAAATCAGATGAAACTTCTGAAAGCTCTTTAAGGCAATTAGGAGATTTAGTTATTAATAAGCTTGCAGAATACAATATAAATGGTGTGGAGGTTGAATCAATCCAGCCTGGTCCGGTAGTGATAAGATTAGAACTAAAACTTCCTAGCGGTCTTAAAGTAAATCAGATATCTAATATACATAAAGACTTAGCTAGATCTTTGGCTAAAACAAGTGTCAGGGTCGTTGAAGTTATAGAAGGCAAAGATACCATTGGAATAGAGGTGCCCAGGGAGGATAGGCAGCCTGTTTTACTTAGTGAGGTTTTATCAAGCAAAATATATGATGAGTCTAAGAGCCCTATAACTGTAGCTTTAGGTAAAGATATAAGTGGTTCTGCAGTAGTTGCAGATTTATCTTCTATGCCTCATTTGCTAGTTGCTGGAACCACTGGATCCGGGAAGTCAGTAGCAATTAATTCTATGCTTATAAGTATTCTATATAAAGCTACGCCTGAACAAGTAAGACTAATACTTATCGATCCAAAAATGCTTGAGCTATCTGTTTATGAAGATATTCCTCATCTTTTAGCGCCCGTTATTACTGATATGAAAGAAGCTTCTAGCGGATTGAGGTGGTGCGTTAATGAAATGGAAAGAAGATATAAACTTATGGCACATCTTGGTGTCAGAAATCTCAACGGCTATAACAAAAAAATATTAGAAACAAAAAATTCTGGTAAATATATAAAAGACCCAACTTGGAAAGTTGAAGATGAAGATGAAGAAATACCTGACTTAGAAGAATTGCCCTTAATAGTCTTAGCCGTAGATGAGCTTGCTGATTTAATGATGGTTGTTGGAAAAACAGCGGAACAGTTAATAGCAAGAATTGCTCAGAAGGCAAGAGCAGCAGGTATTCATATGTTACTAGCTACACAAAGACCTTCAGTAGATGTAATCACTGGTTTGATAAAAGCCAATATATCTTCAAGAGTTGCATTTCAAGTAGCTTCAAAAATGGATTCAAGAGTTATTTTAGACCAAGGTGGCGCTGAACAGCTTTTAGGAAAAGGTGACATGTTATACCTAGCACCTGGAACTTCTATACCTCAAAGGGTGCATGGTGCGTTTGTAGGTGATGAAGAAGTAAAAAGAGTTGCAGACGACTGGAGAACAAGAGGAAATGCAGAATATCTTGAAGAAGTAACTAAAGAAGTAGCAGTTGTTGGAATGCCAGGTATACAGTCAGAGGAGGATGATGGAGAAAAAGATGAACTTTATGATGAGGCTGTAGCTTTTGTTGCACAATCAAGAAGAGCCTCTATCTCTGCAGTACAGAGAAGACTTAGGATAGGTTATAACAGAGCAGCTAGAATAATAGAGACCATGGAGGAGTCAGGTATTTTAAGCCCAATGGCTTCAAACGGAAATAGAGAAGTATTAATTCCTCCTCCTCCAGAAGATTAAATTTCTTTATGTATAAGAAGATTCTTTTTTTTGTATTAATTTTTATCACATCTCAATCTCAATCTAGAGAAATAAATGAAGATACATTTATAGAAATTATTTCTGCAAATCAATTTTATAGCGCTTCCTTTAAACAAATAACAATAAATCAACAAAACCAGGAAAGAGAAGTTACTGGGATTATTAAAGCGAATAGATCTGGTAAATTTAGGTTAGATTATAATGAGCCAGTGAATGAGATATTAATTTTTAATGGACAAGAGCTTTACAGATTTGATCCAGATTTAAAACAGGTAGATATTAGGCAATTAGATAGTTCTATAAATTTGAACGCAATAACTTTTTTCTTAGGAAAAAAGTCTGATATATCTGATTTATACGGTATAGATGGGTGTAATGAAGAAAAAAGATACTGTCAACTTTCGCCTAAAAATACTGATTCATATATTAAATATGCCAAAATAACCTTATCAAAAGAATCTTTTATAAAACTTGAATATGAAGATTTATATTCTCAAAAAGTTATAATGTTTTTTGAAAATGTTTCACATGAACCTATTTCTTCAAAGAATTTTGAATTTATTTATCCTAAAGGAATTGACGTTGTTAGATACTGAACTAAATATCATAAGATGATAGATTTAAAAATTCTTAGAAAAAACCCAGACTTCGTTGTTAGCAACCTATCAAGGCGAGGTTTTAAGTTTGATCTTGACCTTTGGCAATCTCTTGAAAAAAAACGAAAAGAAATACAGTCTTCTACAGAAGAACTACAGAGTGAACTAAATCAAATTTCTAAAGATATAGGAATAGCAAAATCAAAAGGAGAACAAACTGATAATTTAGAAAAAAAAGCAGCGAGTCTTTCCAACTCAATGAAGACTAAAAATGCAGATCTAAATGACAGATTACAGCAAATAAATGAATTTCTTTTATCAATACCTAACCTACTAGATGAAGATGTTCCAAAAGGAGATGGAGAAAATTCTAATCGAGAAATAAGGAGCTTTGGAGATATTAGAGAATTTAATTTTAAACCTTTAGATCATCTAACTATAGGAGATAATCATAATGGAATAGACATGGAATCTGCAGTGAAGATTGCTGGATCGAGGTTTAAAGTTCTGAAATCAGATTTTGCTACCTTACATCGCGCGTTAATTCAATTAATGTTGGATACTCATATTAACGAACATGGATACACAGAAGTTTATGTGCCTTTCATAGTAAATAGTGATTCTTTATTAGGTACAGGGCAATTACCAAAGTTTGAAGAAGATCAATTTAAAGTTGATGGTGACCAAGGTTTCTATCTCGCTCCAACAGCCGAAGTACCCGTTACAAATCTATTAAAAGATACAATAATTGAATCTAAAGATCTTCCAGTAAAATATGTTAGTCATACCCCTTGTTTTAGAAGAGAAGCAGGAAGTCATGGAAAAGATACTAAAGGAATCATGAGACTCCATCAGTTTGAAAAAGTAGAGTTAGTACAAGCTGTAGAAGAGTCAGAAAGCGAACAAGCTCTTGAAGAGTTGACAAGCCATGCAGAAGTAATTTTAAAGAAATTAGATTTACCCTATAGAGTAGTTTCTCTTTGTGAAGGAGATATAGGGTTTTCAGCTGCTAAGACTTACGACCTTGAAGTTTGGGTACCTTCTCAAGGTAAATATAGAGAAATTTCTTCGTGCTCTAATTGTAGAAGTTTTCAATCTAGGAGGATATTAGCTAGGTGGAGAAATCATTCTGATAAACCAGAGCTCTTAAGTACTTTAAATGGTTCTGGATTAGCTTTAAGCAGAACCTTGTTAGCAATACTAGAAAATTACCAACAAGAGAATCAATCTATTGCAATCCCTTCAGCATTAGAGAGTTACTTCAAAAAGAAAAGTATTGATCTAGTTTCTTAATATCAATGAATAATGTGAAGAATTCATAATTTTTTCAACATCTTCAATATCTATAGTTTCAATATTAGAGTCTGAATGATTTTTAAATGTAGCATAGATAGTTACATATTCTCTTAATTCACTTAATAGACTTATAAATAATGGATTAGATTCATCTAAGTATTTTTTAAAAGCTATCTCTGAAAAAATTAAGTTAACTGATTGATTAAAAATAATGGGTGTTATACAAAGATTTAATCTTTCTAAAGAAGCATTTTTTCTATAGGAATAGTTTTCGAAATAAAAAGAAAATTCTTTCATAGACTTCCTAGTAGGATAATTTTATTTGCTTCAATGATTTTTTCGGTTATTAATCCTAAACCAACTTCTTCAAATATAACTTTTTTAGTCTTATATTCCTTTAAAGATTTAGAGCAAACATATAAATTTATTGAATCTTTTTTAAATGTGGACCACTCTTTTTCACCGCAAAGTCTTACCGCTTCTGAATATAAAAATATACACAAATTTGAAGGTTTTTCTTTTGTAATAACTTTTGATATTGTCTCAAAATAGTCTTCTGCATTCTTTTGACTACTTAAAGAGTTAATTTGAATAAAGATGTCCATGTTACAGTTTAGAAACAATAATAGAAAATGTTTGATATTGGGTATATTAATTTGTCTAACAGGTGTATCATTTTACCCAATTATATTTTAATTGTTTGGGGTTTATATGATGAATTACTTTCAAAAAATCTTTTCAACGATAGCAATCTTAACTTTATTTTCTTTTCCTATACTTTCTGATGTAGATACTACTTCAAGTATGAGGGGAACAGTAAACGTTGGAGGTGCAAGCGTTGTTGTTGAACATACACCTACTGGTATAACAAAGAGAACGACCACTGCTAGTTCGGGTAGTTTCTCTCTATCGTTTCTTCCTATAGGTGGGCCGTACGAGGTAACTGTATCTGCTCCTGGTTATGATAGTGAATCTATCACAGGATTATTTTTATCTCTTAGCGACCCTTTAAATTTTAGTGTTTATTTAACTTCTTCTTCTGCAGCAGATGAAGTAGTAGTAACAGGAAAAGCAGCTACAGCTTTTAAAATGGGAACAAGCACTCTATTAAATAGATCAGATATGGATGCTGTGCCTACAATAAATAGATCTGTTGCTGATTTTGCAAAGATGGATCCAAGAGTTTCAGTTAATGGTGGAGTTGGTAGAGATGCTCAAATTAGTGTAATGGGAGCCAATGCAAGATTTAATGATTTCACTATTGATGGAGTTAGCTTTAATGACCCGTTTGGATTGAATGACAATGGCTTTGGAACTATGAGGAATCCAGTAAGTTTAGATTTTGTAGATCAGATTGCTATTGATATTACTCCATACGATGTATCTAGAGGTAATACGACCGGAGGTTCTATAGCTGTTGTAACCAAATCAGGTACTAATGAATTTAAAGCTTCTGCATTTTATCAAAAAAGAGATGAAGGAAATGTAGGAGATTTTAATGACCAAGATTTCCCAGAGTTTGAAGATGAAGTAAAAGCTTTTACAGCTTCTGGTCCAATTATCAAAGATAAAATATTCTTCTTTGTTGGTTATGAAGAAAACGAAAAATCATTACCAGGCTTATTTGGATCAAAAGACAGTGGAGCTCAGAATCCTGCAAGAGTTGTAACAACCGCTTTAGCAGAAGAAATTAGACAATTTACTATTGCTAATTATGGTGGATATGATCCTGGGTATATGAACCTTGTAACCTTTCCTGAAACTCATGAAGAGTGGACTGTAAAAATTGATGCAGTCCTTAACGATGATCACAGAGCAACTCTTAACGTTTCACATTCAGAAGATTTAACACCACAAAGATATAATAATTGGTCTAGAACTGTGTTCAGTAATAACTGGTATTACAAACCACCAGAAATAGATAGAGCTTCTATAACTCTTTATAGTGATTGGACCGATAGACTGTCTACTAAGATTAAATATACAACATATGAAATGGAAGAAGATGATGCTTCTTATGGTGATGATTTCTTCCCTGAAATGAATATAACTGTCACCGATCCTGTTACAGGCGATAGAGATAATGTATTCCTTGGAGGTGATAGGTATAGAGGAGCTAACTTAATTAACGTTGAATCTGATTTTTTAACTTTCAAGGCTGACTACGATACAGACGACCATGTTTATACTATAGGATATGAAAGAGATAATTCCGAAGTAGTTAACTTATTTATAGCTAGATACAACGCGGAAATTAGGTTTAGAAGCTTTGATGACTATAAGATTGGTAAATGGAGCAGGTTGAGAATCCATGAGCCTTATGCAGGACATGATGCAGTAGGAACTATGGCTGCTGATTTTGAAGTGGAAAAAACAAGCTTCTACATACAAGATAGATGGTTTGTAAGTAATGACTTAACAGTACAATATGGACTCCGTTATGATGCTGTAGAAACACCCTCAGCACCTGCAACAAACGTTAACTTTGTTAAAGAGTATGGATTTTCTAACGCAGAAAGATTTGACTTTAACGTAATGCAACCAAGATTCTCTTTCAATATGGATGTATCTGATAGTCTCTTTGGAAACAGAGATAGAGTAGTAGCTGCAACTGTAAGAGGCGGAAGAGGATTATTCATGGGTAGAATCCCAAGAGTTTGGTATGGTAACGCCTACTCAAGAACAGGCGCTACAGGTGATTATAGAGGCTGGTTCTCTTTCGATGAGAATGCTAGTAATTTCCCTGGATATCTACCAGTTGGGAATGACCCTACTGCTTTTTGGTTAACCCCCCCATCAAAGTATGTAGTTCCTGCAGGTACTAACCCTTACGGCGTTGCTCAAAGTACCGATCCTAACTTTGAAGCACCTAGTTCCTGGAGATCTAATTTAGCTTTCGATATATTGACCCAAGGAGGTTGGGACGTAACCCTAGAGTACAATCTGGACCAAGTAAGACAAGCAGTATTCTTTACAGATTTAGGACTAGAAAGGGAAGGAACCTTAGCTGATGGTCGAGGTATATATGGTGGTAGAGGTGATTATCGTCTAACAAATACTGAGCTAGGCAAGACTGAAGCATTTACCTTTTCAACATTTAAAGAATTTGGAGATCTCAAATGGTATGCAGGTTATACCAAGATGAGAGCTACGGATATTTTTGAACTAACTAGTGCTCAGAGTGAAAGTTCGTATGCAAGATCGGTTAGAGCAGATGGTGAAAACATCAGCGCTGCTAGATCAAACTTTATGGTGGAGCATAAGTTTATATCAAGCTTAGATTACACTAGGCAATTCTTTGGTGATAATGACACTAGATTCTCTTTAGTATATGTAGCTACTTCAGGCGAGCCTTATAGTGTTACCTTTGATGGTTACGATGATGCTTTCTCTAATGATAGAAATGATGGAGGTTATGATGCTGCTTATATTCCATCAGGTGTAAATGATCCTAATGTAGTATTTGCTAGTGCATCAGTAGCCGATGCAGTGATGGCTCATATTAATTCTTCCGGTCTATCGGAATTTAAAGGACAAATTGCACCTAGAAATGCATTTAATAGCCCTTGGATAAGATCTTTAGATCTAAGAATTACGCAAGATATAAACTTAAATAATATGGGCAAGGTAATCCTATATTTAGATGTCACCAATTTACTCAATCTATTGGATGATGATAAAGGCGTTGTTAGACAATACAGCAATAGAAGTCGTCAAATTATCTTAGATGAAGATAATCCATATGACTCTCAAGGAAGGTTCAATATAATTGGAGTAGATCCTGATGATGGTTTATTCGTTTACAATAGCGATGGACAATCTTCTTATCAGTTTAATTTAGGGTTTAAATACGAATTCTAAATATTTAACTTAAAAAAGCGCCACTTTATGTGGCGTTTTTTTATATCAGCCTTGGACCATTAATACTACAAATTTTTGAAGAATAATTTACAGCTCTTTCAAGAGCTTTTTTTCTTCCAAGTTCATCTTCAAGAGCGATAAATGCACCCAACAATGAATCACCGGCTCCATTAGTATTTACTAAATCTATTTTAGGGGCTTTTATTTTAGTCTTATTTATCCTAGCTCCCTTGCTTCCATAAGTTATTAATCTATTTTCAAAGATTAAAGCAAGATTAGCCTCTAATACTTCATGTTCCTTTTTATTTCCTGAAATACAGAAGATATTTATCTTACTAAGTTCTTGTAATACATCTAAATTATCAATAATTAGATTTGCATCTGCTAGACCAAAACATACCTTTGTTTTTTGGCTTATATGATTTAAACAATAATTTGCTGTTTTATTACCAGAGTTTGTTGCTAAACTAAAATTATCTAATAATAAATAATCACTTTCTTGAAGAAACTTTAGGTTAATACATTTTTTAGAAAGGTCATAATTAGCAGATAAATTCGATGCCATTGTTCTTTCTCCATCAGGAGTTATAAAAACTAAACAGACCCCTGTAGGTTTATCAGATATTTGAAATTCAAGCATATGTTTATTTTTGTAGGAATTTTGGAACAATTTTCCGTGTTCATCATCACCTAAACAACAAGAAAAGCAGGTTTTTGCACCATGAAAGTGAGCAGCGTGAAGGCTATTTGCTATAGACCCGCCAGGATTTAGAGTTCTAATAGCACCTTTGTATTTTTTGAGTAAATATTTTTTTTCTTCCTCAGCTATATGTTTCATACCTCCTTTTAATATACCGATAGAGGCTAGCTGATCTTCATTAACTTGAATTTCAATATCAATTAATGCATTTCCAAAACCATAAATTTTTGACATGTAAGACTTATTTTGACGTAAACTTAATTTTTTTACACCTAAAACTATAGAAGTGAGTACACCTTTTAAGATTTTATCTTTAAAAAACAAAAAAAAAGATAAGAAAAATTTTTCAAATGAGCTTGGAGATAACTTCAGGCAATGGGGTTTTGCAGGAATAAAAGATCATAGTGTAGACCCAAGTTTAGTTACTGAAGTGGTATCTCTTTTTGCAGATTTTTTTAAACTTCCTAGAAAAGTAAAGGAATCTTATTATAAAGCAGAACTAGGAGGCTCCAGAGGATATACACCAATTAAAATAGAAACTCCTAAAGGTGGAAAAAATCCTGATATAAAAGAGTTTTGGCATATAGGAAGAAATTTAGATTCAAATGATCCTTATAGAAAATGGATGCACGATAACTTTTTTATTAATGAGATACCAGAGTTATCTGAAAAAGCAAACCTACTATTTTGTCAATTTGATGAATTGGGTAAAAGTTTACTAGAGTCCGTTGCTCTATATCTTGATCTAGAAGAAAAATATTTTACCAATGCAGTTAATAAAGGTAATAGTGTAATGAGAGCTATACATTACCCTCCTTTAAAAGATAATGAAATTGGAGAAAGAGCAGGGGCCCATGAAGATATTAATTTAATTACTCTCTTGATAGGTGGACATAAGTCTGGGTTAGAGATTCTTTCTAAAGCAGGAGAATGGCAAGATGCAACTGTTGATGAAGGTATTATTATCTGTAATATTGGTGACATGTTACAAAGGTTAACAAATAATTATTTAATTTCTACTACTCATAGAGTTTCTGCCTCTTCGCTTCAGTCTGAATCTTCCAGATACTCTATTCCTTTTTTTGTACACCCTAATCCTGATTGGTTGATAGCTACCTTACCTAGCTGTTGTGATGAAGATAGACCAAATTTATATACAGAAAGTATATTAGCTGAAGATTATTTAAAGGAGAGGCTTAAAGAAATTAAGTTAATTTAAGTATGGAATATTTACAACCAGCGATAGGTTTCTTTGCTTTACTTTTTTTAGGAGCAATATTTAGTGAGAATATAAAAGCTATTAAGCTTAAATATATTGTTAGTGGAGTATTAATCCAGCTAATACTTGCTCTTTTATTATTAAGAGTGGATTTGGTTGGTTCTTTCTTTGAATACCTTTCAGACGGAGTAATGGTATTAAAAGCTGCTAATGACTACGGAACAGAATTTGTTTTTGGTTATTTAGCCGACGGAGCACCAAATGCTCCTTTTGATATAACGAATCCTAGCGGCACTTTTATATTTGCTTTTGGTGGACTAACTTTAATCATCTTAATGTCAGCAATTTCAGCTTTGCTATGGCATTGGAGAATAGTTCCTGTAATTGTTAATGGACTTTCAGTCTTATTCAAAAAACCCCTTAACGTAGGTGGTCCAATTGGATTAGGAGCAACGGCTAATGTATTCCTTGGTCAAGTTGAAGCTCCTCTACTAGTAAGACCATACTTATCTTCAATGACAAGACATGAACTCTTGATACTGATGACAGTAGGTATGTCCACAATTGCTGGGTCAGTAATGGTTGTTTATACGACAATGTTAACACCTATATATGGCTTTGGATTAATTGGCCATTTCCTAACAGCCTCTTTGATATCTGTACCGGCAGGAATTATGTTCGCAAATATGATGATTCCAAGTGAAGTTAAAACAGATTTTCCTGAAGGAGATTCTTCAAAAATGTACACAAGTACAGTCGATGCTTTAACTCAAGGAACTAAAAACGGCCTAGAAATATTCTTAAGTGTTATAGCTATGTTGATTGTTGTTATGGCACTTGTGTTTTTAGTTAATTCTATCTTAAGCGTTTTCCCAGATATTAATGGTTCACCCATTACACTTGAAAGAATATTAGGATACATCTTTGCTCCTTTAGCATGGTTTATGGGCATTCCTTGGGAAGAATCTTTAATTGCAGGTCAATTGATAGGAGTTAAGACAGCCCTTAATGAATTCGTTGCCTATCTTTATTTATCAGATTCTGCAACTTATAACCTTTCCGAAAAAAGTAAACTTATTATGTTATATGCTCTTTGTGGATTTGCTAATTTTAGTAGTGTAGGAATTCTATTGAGCGGAATGAGCGCTATGGTCCCTGAGAGAAGGGACGATCTAATATCTGTAACGGGCAAAGCTCTTTGGGCAGCTCTCCTTGCTTCTTGCATGACAGGATTTATTGTAGGTATTATCTAGATTTACCTATATTTTTTTCGTAGAAGTGTTTCCTGCAAATGGAAACATATTTCTCATTTCCACCCACTTCTATTTGGTCGCCTTCCTGAATAACATTCCCATTTTCATCTAACCTTAAAACCATCGTTGCTTTTCTACCACAATGACAAACTGTCTTAATTTCTTTTAGGTTATCAGCCCAGGCTAACAGATATTCACTACCTTCAAATAAATTGCCTTTAAAATCAGTCCTTATTCCAAATGCAAGGACCGGTATGTCTAATTCATCTACTATTTGACCTAATTGTACTACTTGATCTTTAGTTAGGAACTGTGCCTCATCTATTAAGACACAACCAACTTTATTATCATTATTAAATTTTAGAATTTCTTTATAAATATTTGTATTTTCTGAGAAAATATTTGATTCTGCTTTTATACCTATCCTTGAAACAATTTCTTTTTTTCCGTAACGGTCATCAACACTTGAAGTATAAATAACTGTTTTCATTCCCCTTTCTTGATAGTTATGATTAGCTTGTAACAACATAGTTGATTTCCCGGCGTTCATAGAAGAGTAATTAAAGTAAAGCTTTGCCATAAGATAAAATAAGTTATGTGCTACTATAACAGTCTTTCTTATGTCCACGGAAGTAGATAAAAATCAGACC
>CETH01160899.1_pt1 | contig 24008 bp, 23 predicted proteins | sample 361461 | NCBI WGS metagenome assembly CETH01 (sample SAMEA2622695, study PRJEB7988) | marine metagenome | isolation source: saline water (ENVO:00002010), including
TTTTTTTTCGAAATTATATGTTAGAGCGTTAGTTGAGAAATGGTGATCTAGAAGTTTAAAGCTATTCCTTTTTATTTTTTTCCAATTATATTTTTTATAGAAATTAACAAGATTTTTATCACAAATTAAAAAAGATAATTTGTTATCTTTCTTAATAACCAAATTATTAAATATCATTAGCAAATATGAGAATTTCCTCTTTCTAAACTGTTTTTTTATTATTAGAGTATCGAACAAAAGATACTTATATTTTTTTCTTAAGTAGATTAAAGATCTTTTTCTAAGTAGAGTGAAACCTATTATTTTTTTTTTAAAAACTAAAATATTGCAAAGATCATTTGATTTTACGTTTTTTTTAAACCATATTTTTTGTTTTTTTAAACCATATTTCCAATATTCATCTTTTAACAAACAAATACTGTTAAATTCATTATTTGATAAATTTTTTTTACTTTTTGAAATTAATTCTATCATTATTTAAAATAAGAACCTTTAATTTCATTAAATTTATTAACATTTTTAATTAGGGTTTTTCCAAGAAATTTTTTAAAACTATTCAACTTAAGTTTAGTTTCTGGTCTAGCAAAATATATATCTGACAAATTTAACTTATGTCCCTTTTTGAATTTATCAGAGAAATATAAGCCTTTTCTAAAAAGCTTTTTATTTATAAGTTCCCTTTTTGTTGGTTTAATTTTTCCAGTTCCCATCAAATTCTTAAAATTGCTAGCAAAATCAACAATTTGTTTTAGGTCGTGCTTATCAGCAGATAATTTGTGATCTGCACCTTTCAATTTTTTATTTAGTGTAAAGTGTTTTTCTAAAATTTTAACTCCTAAAGTTATTGCTATCAAGGAAGATTGTATCCCTTGAGTATGATCAGAATATCCTGTTTGAACTCCAAACTTTTTTCTTAAGGTCTCAATTCTTTTCAAGTTGGCAATTTCTGGCGGACAAGGGTAGCTAGATACACAGTGAAGTAAAATTATTTTTTTTCCTAGAATTTTGATTGCCTTAGATATTTCATTTTTATTGGACAACCCAGTGGATAATATTATCTTTTTATTTAATTTTTTAATTAGTTTAAGTAAATAAAAGTCATTTAAATCTGACGAAGCGATCTTTATATAATTTGGATTTAATTTTTTAATTTTGTTCAAGCTTGTTTCATCGAAAACCGAACAAATAAAATCTATTTTAATTTTAACACAAAGTCTTTTTAATTGATGAAGCTGATTAAAGTTTAATGAAACTTTTTTCCACATTTTTGCTAATGATAATTTTTTTGATATATATTTTTTTTGTTGGGCACTTTTTGCTGAATTTTCTCTAGCAAGTGTATTAGGCTCAAAGACTTGAAATTTTACAGCATCAGCCCCTGAAGCTTTTGCCTGTCGCACTAATTTTTTAGCTTTTGATAAGTTTCCCTCATGATTGATACCAATTTCAGCAATTATATAAGTTTTATTTTTTTTCATTTTTTTTGAAGTAATTGAGGATTAATTGAGAAACTTTTATTATTTCACTATTTTTCAAATGATTATGAAAAGGCAGGGATAGGATATTATTAAATGTATAATTTGAATTTGGCAGCTTAAATTTTTTAAACTTTTTTTTATAAAAATTATGATAATTAGCTGGGATATAATGAACAGTTGTAAAAACATTATTTTCCCTTAAAAAATTAATTAGACCATCTCTGTTTGAATTAATTTTTTTCTTATTAAGAAGAATTGCATAAATATATTCTGAAAAAGTTGTATTTGCTTTTGGCTTAAATACTTTAATAATATTTTCTTTAATTAATGGATTTAATAAATTATTATATTTTTTTCGAATTTTACGTCTTTCTATAATAATTTTTTTTAGTTTTTTTAGTTGAGCTATACCAATTGCTGCCTGTATATCTGTAAAATTAAATTTATATCCAAAACTATCTACATCGTAGTGCCAAATTTTTTTTTGAAAGCTTCTTTTCCAAGGATCTTTGTTAATGCCACAAGAAATTATGGTCCTAATTTTTGAGGCAAGCAATCTGTTATTTAAAGTAATTATTCCGCCTTCCCCAGTAGTTATAACTTTATTGGCATAAAAACTAAAAATAGAAATAGAATTTTTGGAAGAACCAACCATCTTATTTCCTATTTTTGATCCAAAAGCAGTTGCAGCATCTTCAACAACGAAAATTTTCTTCTTTTTACAAAAATTTATTATTTCTCTAGTGTCGACAGGTATTCCCCCATAATGAGTAATTAGTACACATTTTGTTTTTTTTCCGATATTTTTTTTTAGTGAGTTGAAATCTAAACTATAGTTTTCAGTATTTATATCTACCAATTTAATTTTAAACTTAAATAATTCTAATGCATGTATAACGCTTACAAAGGTCATCGGAGTAGTTATTATTTCATCACCTTCTTTCAAGCCTAAAGCTTTTAGTGTAGCAATTATTCCATTTGTACATGAGTTAACTGCTATTGCGAATTTTGACCCTATAATTTTTTTAACTCTTTCCTCAAACTTTATTGTCATAGGTCCATTTGTTAGCCACCCTCTGCTTATGACTTGATTCAAATATTTTTTTTCTTGAATATTCAAAAATGGTCTAGAAAGATTAATTTTTTTATTCATCAAAATTTATCAGCATTTAAAATATTTAAATATTTTTTTTGCTTAATATTTTTAATTTTATTTTTTTTTGTGAAAGTAACTAAATCTTTAATTCCTTTTTCAATAGAAACTTTTGGCTTAAAATTAAGTATTTTTTTAGCTTTATCAGATGATACTTTATAATTTCTTTTATCGTAATTTCCTTTTTGATTTTCTATTTTTATTGTAGGATAAATTTTTTTAATTATTTTACCTATTTGGGATATTTTAAAATTATAACTTGCTATATTAAAAATTTGTCCGTTTGTTTTATTTTTGTCTAATTTAATAATTTTAATAATTACATCACAAACATCATTAATATGCACAAAGGGTCTCCATTGTTCACCACCATTAATTATTATTTTTTTATTATTAGCAATTAAACCTGAAAAGATATTTAAAACTAAATCATACCTTGGTCTTATTGATCCACCAAAAACTGTACCCAGTCTTAATATACATGGTCTACAATATTCTCCAAGATTTCTAATAATAGTTTTCTCAGATAAAGCTTTTAATTTTCCATACACAGAAAGTGGATTTATTTCTGAGTTTTCATCAGCAAAATTTTCGTCTTTTCTTGCACCGTATACACTACAAGAAGATACATATATGAATTTTGATATACCAAGATTTTTACAAATATTACTTATAGTCATGGATGCAAGATAGTTTACGGAGTAAGTTTTTGAGGGTCTTTTTTCACAAAGTGGGTCACCAACTAATTCTGCTAAATGAATTACAATATCGTTTTTTTTAACAACTTCAAAAGTTTGATCTATACTTCTTGTATCTCCATCCACTAAAATTAAATTTTTGCTTTTTAATTTTAATTTCATTTCTCTTTTTGAAAGATATATAAATTTATCAAATATTGTTACGCGATATCCCTGTTCTAAAAACTTTTTAGTTAGATTTGTTCCGATATATCCAGCACCACCTATCAACAAAATATTTGGCTTAAAGCCGATTTTTTTATTTTTACTAATTATCGGTAAATTTAAATCTTGTTTGTTTAAAATATTATAAGGAATATCATTTTTATCGATCAATGGTATTAGTGGTGGGTTAATATTATTAAACTTCGAAGAAGATATAACATTAGACAATTGATTTTCATCAACTTTGTCTTTTAAAAAAAGGGGTTTGTAATTAACTATTTTCTTTATACTCGAATCTTTGTTATATCCTTTAATGAAAGCTCTACGTATATCAGATGATGTTATAATCCCTAAAAATTTTGAACTTTTATTTATAACTATCGCCAGATTTGTTCCAGCAGTTTCAAAGAGTCCAAGGACATCAATAATTTTTTTATTGATGTCAATACAATACCCTTTTATTTCCTTGTTTTTTAGCCCCATAAATTTATCGGCCTTAAATAAAACCTTTACAGTTCAATAATTGAACGATAATATAGTTCAATAGTTGAACACTAACAAGAATATATTTATTAGCATAATATGAAAGACAATCAAGATCATTTTAACGTTTTAAGGTCAATTCATAAAAAACCAAATTCTTCTCAAAGGGAATTAGCTCAAAACTTAGGTTTCAGTTTAGGGAAACTTAATTATTGTTTGAAAGCACTAAAGTCAAAAGGGTTTGTTAAGATAAAAAATTTTCAAAATCAAAAAAATAAAATTAAATACATACAATATGTAATTACTCCAAAAGGAGTATCTGAAAGGACTAAGCTTACCATCAACTTTATGAAGCGTAAAATGAAAGAATATGACGAATTAAAAAAAGAGCTTTAAATGTGGACTATAATAAAAACAGATAAAAATAATATTGAATTAATGAAACAAGACTTTTTAAAAAAGTTGGGCCCAGAAACAATTTTTTATAGACCAAGACTAATAATTAAAAAACCATTTAATAAAAATAGAAAAATATTTTATCTATTATCAGATTATGTATTTTGTTTTAATAAATTATTTTGCGAAGAAAGTGTTATTAATTCTCTTAAATATTCAAAAGGTTTAAAATATTTTATAAACGGCTTTAAAGAAAATCAAAATCAAATTATAAATTTTATTGAGAATTGTAAAAATAGTGAAAATAAAGAAGGCTCTTTAATGCCTAAATTTTTCAAAATAAATATTAATTCTAAATTTAAGTTTTTAAATGGACCATTTAAAAATTTTATATTTAGCATAATGGAAATTCAAAAAAATAAATTTAAAGTATTAATTGGTAATTTCGAAACAGAAGTAAATAAAGATAGCGCATTATTTAAGCCTGTATAAAGGGAATGCAATATATAATGATAGCAAACTTATTTAAGAGTTGCAAAGTGCGGAGCTATGGTGATATAGGACACGAGTTCAATTTATGAATTTAAATAAAATAAAACACGAAGACAGTTCTAAAGATTGGCAGATTTGGAACAAAAGAAGTGGTGTAGAAAGATCAATAAAAAGATTAAAAAAACAACTTCCTGAGATGGAGTGTTCAAAACAACTTACACAAATTATTAAAAGATTTTATAAGCCGGGGTACAAAGTCTTAGACTTTGGTTGCGCATCAGGTCATTATTTTAATAGTTTAAAAAAAATAGACAAAAATATCGATTACACTGGATTTGATGCTACAAAAGTTTATATAAAATTCGCAAAAAATTTTTTTAAAAAAGAGAAAAACTCAAAATTCCAAGTTCAAAATTTATTTTCCATGTCAAAAAAATACCGTAACAAGTTTGATATTTCCTATTGTTCAAATGTTTTTCATCATATTCCTTCTATCGACATCCCATTAAAAAATCTAATTTCTTCAGCAAAAAAATATTGTATAATTAGAACTCTTGTTAGCGAAAATACCCACTTAAGTAAGCTTTACTATAATGACAATACAAACAAAAAGGGAGTATTAGACAATTTTGTTTTTCAAAATACCTACAGTTATAGTTTGATAAGAAAAAAAATTAAGAAGCTTGGTAATTTCAAGGTAACATTTGAAAATGATTTATTCAAAGGAAGCAAAATAAACAAAGAATTTAAAAAAGATAAAAAAAAATACCCTGGCCTCACTAGATTTATTCAAGGACATCAAATTTCAGGTAGTAAAGTATTTGAATTTAAGTGGATAGTGATAAAAAAGTAAAATTTCACTTAATTTAAAATCATATCAATAAGCAAATAACAAAATTAATTAAAAAAATTAAATAATTCCGTGGGTAAAAGAGAGTATTTGATTACAGAAAAAGTCAAACTAGACTTTAAAAAAAAAGGTACAATAATATTTTTTGATGAATACTTACAAAATTTATTTGATAAGAAAGATTTAAAAAATGTTGAATATTCTTCTTTCTACTCGATAAAAGACCAAGAAAACTTGGATTTTGAGTCTGATTTATTGCATGAAAAAGTCAATTTATATAGAGCTGATTTATCTAAAGTATTAAATAAAATTCACAAAACAGATTATTCAGAAAAATATTGGGGACTAATACTCGATCAGTTTATATTTTTAACAATAAATCCAATAATTATTGATTACCCTCTATTAAAAAAAATATATGAATCAAATAAAAATATTTTATTAAATAAAGTATCTTTTAAAAATTTTTATTCAGACAGTGTTGATTTTCATTCATCCTATTTTGAGGATAACAGGCAAGCATATGTAAGATATGTAATTGGAAAAAAATTGGGATTTGAAACTGAGAAGCTTCATCAAAGCAATACTGATGAAAAAATAAAAAAAAAGAGTATTAAGGAAAATTTCTTTGATAAAATATTAAGGAGTATTTTTCAGTCTTATGTGAAGTTTTATAAACCAAAATTAATATTGAATAGTTATTTAGGCAAACTAAATGCTATTAAAATTTTCTTAAATAGTTTCGGAAAAATTTTGAGTATACCAACACATTTATTTTTTAAAGACAATACCTATTATAAAAAAAAAAATATAGATCTAAGAAAACAACTTCGAGTCACCGAAAGAGATTTTATTGATGAGACTTTCAATTTGTTAATAAAAGATTTTATGCCAGCATCTTATATAGAAAATTTTGAATACTATAATAAAATTATTAAAAAATTAAAATTTCTCCCATTATTAGGTACAGCTACATCTTTAATTTATAATGATCATTTTAAATATTTATCTGCTGAAATTTTAAAAAGTAATGGAAAAGTTATTACATTACAGCATGGTGGTCTCATAGGTAAAATTAAATATGATTACGATGAAGTTATTCAAAAAAAATATGCATCAAAAACATTTCATTGGTATGATGCCAAAAGTATAAAAGAAAATTTCTTTGATAAACTAAAAAAATATAATTTATCAAATATTGAAAGTAAGAACAAAATTTTGATTTACCCTACTAGAACAATTTTAAAGGCAAATTATAAATATCCTCTTTTAAAACAATATCATCCTTATCTTAATTTGAATTATAAATTTTATGAATATTTAAATTCAGATATTAAAGAAAAAACAAAAATAAAGTTATTTCCAGAACCAACATCAAAACTTGTAAAAGAAAAATGGATTGAAAAATATAATAAAAAAAATTTATTTGTTGAAAATAAAAAAAATATTTTTTCTAATTATAAATTGATAATATTAGATGATTTTTCAACACCCATTTGCGAACTTTTATATACCGGTGCTCCTTTTTTAATAATTGTTGATCAATATTCGGTATATAAAAAAAACACCTACGATAAAATTATAAATTTAGAAAAAATTAATGTTTTATTTCGACATCCAGATAAGGCTGCTGATTTCTTAAATAAAAATTATCATAATTTACCAAAATGGTGGAATACAGTTAAAAAAAATCAAATATACCAAGATATAAAAAACGATCTTCTACCAGATTTTTCAAGACAGATTAAACTTCAAAAGATATTAGAGACTTTATAATGATCGGCATTATTGATTATGGTTTAAGTAATCTCAATTCTATTTGTAACGCGATTTTAAAGCTTAATCAGAAAATAAAATTAGTTGATAGTAAGACAAATTTTGAACAGTTTAACAAAATAATTTTGCCTGGAGTAGGTTCATTTCCTAAGGCAATAGAAAATTTAAAAAAACAAAAACTTTTTGATATAATAAAAAAACAAGTTTTAATTGATAAAAAACCTATATTAGGGATCTGTTTAGGAATGCAGCTTTTTTTTGAATACAGCTCTGAAGATATAGGATCAGAAGGAATTGGAATTTTAAAAGGTAAGGTTAAGTCTTTAAACGTAACTAAAGAATTTAAAGTACCGAATATAGGCTGGAGACAAATAAAGGTTGATCAAAAAGGAGTTTTACTGAAAAATATTGAGGAAAATCCAATATTTTATTTTATTCATAAATATGCGTGTTTTTCTGAGGAACAAAACTTAATAAAATCTACACTTAAACATTCACATGAATTTGATTGTCTTATAGAAAAAGAAAATATTTTTTGCACACAGTTTCATCCTGAAAAAAGCCAAAAAATTGGAATCAAGCTTTTAGAAAACTTTATTAATTATAAAAATGGAAAATATTAAGAGAATAGTTGCTGTTTTATTTATAAAAGATGGCCTCATAGTTAGAAGTCAAAATTTTTCTAAACACCAATACATTGGTAATGTTATTGAACAAGCAAAACGACTAAATGATTATAATATAGATGAATTAGTTTATATAGATATTTCAAGAACTGAAAATTATGATCTTGGAAGAGATGATTTATTTATAAAATCAAAAAAAGATATTCTTACAATTATAGGAGATATTAGCAAAGTTTGTTTTATGCCTTTAACTTTTGGGGGAAAAATAAGATCGCTAAAAGATGCTGTAGTAAGAATAAGAGCTGGTGCCGATAAAATTACAATTAATCATTTGTTGTTTCATAAACCTGATGAAGTTAAAAAAATTGTAAAAAATATTGGATCTCAAGCAGTAGTAGCATCAATAGATTACAAAGTAGTTGATGGAAAGTCTTTGGTTTTTAATAATTTTGGAAAGAAAAATACGGGACTAGATTTATTCGAATTTTTAAAATCAGTAGAAAGTCTTGGTGTTGGCGAGATATTTTTACAAAATATAAATAATGATGGTTCCCAAACAGGTTTTGATTTAGAAAATATAGAGAAATCGGTTGAAGCGACTTCATTGCCATTAATAGCCTGCTCAGGAGCTGGCTCCTCAAACCATTTTGTTGATGTATTAAAAATTAAAAATATTTCAGCAGTCGCTGCAGGCAATATATTTAATTATACAGAGAGATCTTATCCTAGAATAAAACAAGAAATTAAAAAATATATCAAAAATGTCAGATAAAAATTCTTCAATAGTGAAAAAACCTGAAATTGTTTATTGTTCAGAATGTGTGTATCCTAGTGCTTATCCTAGCATTTTAAGTTTTGACGAAAATTCGGTTTGTTCTGGGTGTTTAGTTTCAAAAGAAAAATTTAAATTAGATTATAAAAATCGGGAAAAAGAACTAGTCAAATTATTTGAAGAAAATAGAAAGAAAAGTAATAGTCACTATGATTGTATAATACCAGTAAGTGGTGGAAAAGACAGTCATTTTCAAGCACACACAGTCAAAAGGCTTGGCTTCAATGCACTTTTGGTTACCTATAACGGTAATAATTATTCTAAGACTGGTTTGAGGAATTTACAAAATATGAGAGATAAGTTTGGCTTTGATCATGTTTTTTATACTCCCTCTGTAAAAACCTTAATTAAACTTAATAAACTTGGGATGTTAATTATGGGCGATATGAACTGGCATGCTCATATGGGTATTTTCACTTATCCCATAAAGGTTGCGGTTGAAAAAAATATTCCGTTGATGATTTGGGGTGAACATGGAAAAACAGACCAAGGGGGCATGTTTAGTTACAATGATTATATCGAATTTAATTTTAGAGATAGAGTAGAACACGATGGTAGAGGGTATGACTGGCACAATATTGTTGAAATTTCTGAAAAACATAATGAAAAATTAACTAAAAAAGATATGTTTGCATGGATTTATCCTTCGGATGATCAAATTGATCAAGTAGGTGTGAGAGGAATTTATTTAAGCAATTATGTCTTTTGGGAAGCTAATGATCATTTAAAGTTGGTGAAAGAAAAATATGATTTTAAGGAGGAAGAAATTGGCTTCGAGAGGACATATAGAAAAGGATCAAATCTTGATGATATTTATGAAAATGGAGCGCATGATTATTTAAAATTTATAAAATTTGGTTATGGAAGATCCACAGATCATGCATGTAAAGACATCAGAGCTAGGTTGATGACGAGAGAAACTGCAATCCAAGAAGTTAAAAAAAGAGATCATATAAAATCAAAAGATATTAAAATTTGGCTAAAATATGTTGGTTGGTCTGAAAAAAAATTTGACCAAATAGCAGACTCCTTTAGAGACCCAAGAGTTTGGTGGATTAAGAATAATGAATGGTGGAAAAATAATGTTTGGGGAAATTCTTCGAGTTATGGAAAGGTACATCTAGAAAAAAAGTACTGGAATAAATACTACATAGAGTCCTAATGAAATATTTAATCGATATAAATAAAATAATATCTAATAAGCAAAAAACCGGTTTAATTTTATTAATTTTATTAATGTTTTCTTCAACAGCACTAGAACTTATTTCATTAAATGTATTTTTTGTAATACTTAAATATTTTTCAAATTTTGAAAGTTTATCCTCATATGTTTATTTAGATTATTTTTTAAATATTCTAAAAAAAATTGCGCCTAATTATTCAATGGCAGTTTATTTAATATCAATTTTTTTTATAGTTTTTTTACTAAAAACTTTAATTTATATTTATTTTGCATATAAACATTCACATTATATTGCTCATTGTAAAAAAGCATTAAGTGAAAGATTGTTTGTTGGGTATTTAAATTTACCTAAATTATATCATCTTAGATCAAATTTATCCGAAACAATTAAAAATATTACAGTTGAAGTAAATTATTTTGTAAGTGGTATTGAAAATCTTCTTTTGGCACTTTTAGAAATAATAGTTCTGTTAGGTATATCTTTTTATCTTATAACTGTTGATGCCAAAACTGTTTTAATACTATTAACTGCCCTAGTAATTTTTTCTATATTCTTTTATTTTTTAAATATCAAACCAATTATTAGAATGGGAAAAGAGAGAGTTGGGGCAAATCGAGGAAGGATAAAATATATATATGAAGGTTTGAGTGGAAACAAAGCTTACGCTATCACAAATACAAAAAATTTTGTTTCAGGAGAGTTTGCAAAAGATAATAATAAGCTTGCAAACATTGAAACATCATTTAGTTACAGGAAATCATTACCAAAACCACTATATGAAGTTTTTGTATTATTACTTTTATCTATAGCGTTGATTTATGGTTTGAGTCTTGGTCAAAATTTACAGGATTTTATTCCAAAAATAGGTATTTTTTTAATGGCGGGATATAGGTTGGTTCCCTCATTTAGCAGAATATTTTCAAATCTTCAAACCGTTCATTTTGATATGCAATCATCCAAAAAATTAAGAAATGATTATGATTTATTTACTTTTTTAGAAAAACAATCAGCAACAGAAACAACAAAAGATTTTACTTTTAAAAATTCTATTGAATTAAAAAATGTAAATTTTACTTATAACAAAAATAAATCTAACTCTATTAAAGACCTTGTATTTAAAAATATTAATTTAAAAATAGATGCAGGAAGCAAAATTGGCATTATGGGAGAAAGTGGTGTTGGAAAAAGTACTTTGTTGGACATAATTATGGGTCTGATGCCTGTCACATCGGGCTCAGTTCTTATTGATAATGAAAAAGTCGAGACTATCGGAAAAAGTTGGCAGAAAAATATTGGATGTGTGCCACAAAATGTTTTTATTAATGATGAAAGTATTAAAAAAAATATTGCTTTTGGGATAGATCCAAAACAGATTGATGATGAAAAAATAGAACAATCAATATCATTATCAAATATAAAAGATTTTTGTAATCAACTTAAATTTGGGATTAATACTCTTATAGGTCAGAACGGCTCAAGAATATCCGGAGGTCAAAAACAAAGAATAGGTATTGCAAGAGCAATTTATCATAATCCAAACGTTTTAATTTTTGATGAAGCTACAACAGCACTAGATGAAATCACCGAAAAAAGAATTATTGATGATATTTTTAAAAATTTTAAAAGTAAGACAATCATATTTGTTTCCCATAAAAAAGAAAATTTAAAATATTGTGAAAGGATTCTTAAAATTGAGAATAATACAATTAAAGAGTAATTAAAAATATGAAAAGAAAAATTAAAATAATTTGTACACTTGGACCAAAATCTTTAAACAAAAAATTTTTAAATTTTTCAAAAAATAAAATAAGTCTTTTAAGATTAAATATGTCCCATTTAAGTTTAATAGATCTGAAAAAGTCAATAAAATTTATTAGACGATACACAAATATACCAATTTGTATAGATACAGAGGGCGCACAGGTTAGAACTAAAGTGAAAAAAGAAAAATTTTTAAAAGTTGGCCAAAAAATTAAAATAAGTAAAAGCAAGAAAGACCCAGGTCTTTATCCTGATATAATTTATAAAAAAATTAAAAAAAAAGATATATTAAGTGTAGGTTTTGAAAATTTAAAATTGAAAGTAATTAAAAATAAAAAATACCTATTATGTGAGGTTATTTCTCCTGGTAACCTTCAAAATAATAAAGGTGTCCATGTTGAAAATAGAAAAATTAAGTTAAATTTTTTAACAGATAAAGATTTTCAAGCTATTAAAATAGGGGAAAAATATAAAATTAAAAATTATGCACTATCATTTACAAACACCGTTGAGGATATAAATAAATTTAATAATCTTCTAAAAAATAAAAATAAAATTTTCAAAATTGAAACATTTAATGCAACAAATAACTTTAAAAATATTATAAAAAAAGGAGATACCTTTCTAATCGATCGAGGAGATTTATCTAAAGATGTTAAAATTGAAAATATACCTTCAATTCAAAGAAATCTATTCAAATGTAAAAAAAATTTAAAAAATAAAAAAATTTATGTGGCTACCAACTTGTTGGAAAGCATGATTGAAAATAATTATCCAACAAGAGGAGAGGCAAATGATATTTTTAATTCATTAGAAATGGGTGCAGACGGATTGGTTCTTGCTGCGGAGACAGCAATAGGCAAATATCCAATCGATGCAGTTAAATTTTTACAAAAGATGATAAATGTTTTCAAGAAAAGTAAATATAAAAGTCCTAAATATTTTAAATGAAAATTTTACTTTTAGTTACAGGAGGTAGAGGAGGCTCGGATTTTTTTCAAGGCTTACTGGATGAACATGATGAAATTTCACAATTTCCAGGCATTTTAAGACCCACTAATAATTTTAAAAAAATATTTGATAGTCGAAATCCAATAAAAATAGCAAATCAATTTATTAAATATGCACCATATTTTTTTGACTCAAGCCAAAACAGCCATGAAAGACACAACAGGTTAGGAAAAAACAAAAATCAATATTACACGGTAAGCAAACAAAAGTTTATCAATAATTTTAAAAATTTATATAGTTACAAAAATTTGAATAATTTAGAAATTTTAAAAATGCTTCACAAAGCCTATTATTTAGCATGTGGAAAAAAAATTAAAAAAATTAAAATATTATTTATACACACCCATACTATTGATATGACAATTCAATTTTTAAAAATAGTTAAATTGACTAATTATTCGATTATTCATACGATTAGGAATCCTATAGAAGCTCTCTATTCACCGATTAAAAATTGGCTTAAATTCAAGGATGGAAAAACTTTTTTTTCAAAAGATCTTTTTTTTCAAATTGATCTCGCTTTAAATGGTATTTCGGATCTTTTAAAGATAAATAAGAAAACTTATATAGTTTTATTGGAAAATTTAATCAACAAAAGAAGTAAAGTAATGAGAGATTTTTGTAAAATTTTTAAAATTAAATTTACAAACAAACTCCTAAATTGTACCTATTTTGGACTTCAGTGGTGGGGTGATAAAGTTAGTGGAAGATGGATAGGAAAATCAAATAGAAAATTTAAATCAAAAAATCTCAATTTAGAGAAATATTTTTTCTCTAGAGATATTACTTATTTTAAATCATTGAGCTACGATATTTCAAAAAAATATTATAATAAAAAATATTATCTGGCAGATAATAAAAAAATACATGTGAATGTTTTACCAATCAAAGCAGAGATTCTGGTTTGGAAAAATTCTTTCAAGCACAAGAGAATAAAGCATATTTTAAGTATTCCGTATTTTTATCTAAAAAGAGTTATTTTAATAAATAAATTCTTTATAAAGAATAATCATTTTCCATACTCTATAGGAACAAAATAATGAAACAAAAAATTGCATTTTTTATTGACACTAGTCAGACTTCTGGTGGAGCATTCTCAGAAGTAGTTTATATGTTAATTAAATTAGAGCAAATATTTCAAGATAAAGCTGAAATCATTATTGTATCTACGTCTAAAAAATTAAATTTGAATACTTCTAAAAGCAAAATAAAAATTAAGTATTTTAAAATGAATATTTTTCAGAGATATTTTTGCTATTTGAGAAATTATAATAGTTTTTTTAGAAAAGTTAGAGACTTTATATTTAATAATAAATTTGAGAATTTTTTAAGCAAAAATAAAATTGATATTATTTATTTTGTTAGCCCATCACAGTACTCTCTTTACATTGAAGATACAGATTTTATAATTACTGTGCCTGATGTTTCTCATAGAGAAAATATTGAATTTCCAGAGTGGGCTAAATCTTCTAATTTTTATTGGAAAGAAAATATACTTTCAAAGGTTTTAATTCGAGCTATTGCAGTGATTACAAATGCTAACATAATTAAAGATAAAATAATAAAATTCTATGGAGTAGATAATGATAGAGTAAAGATTATAAATCATCAGCCTTCAACTGGTATATCTAAATTTAATCCCGGGATAAGCAAACCAATAAAAAATTATAATTTACCAAAAAACTATATTTTTTATCCCGCTAATTTTCTCCCTCATAAAAACCATAAATATATAATTGATGTAATAAAAACATTAAAAACAGAATATAAAAAAGATATATCTGCAGTTTTCTGCGGTGCAGACAAAGGTTATTTGAGCAAAACAAAAAAGTATGTATCTGACCTGAATCTAGAAAAAGATATAATTTTTTTAAATTTTGTTGATGATGCTGATTTACCATTTTTATATTTAAACTCCATCGCTTTAACAATGCCAACTTTTAGTGGTCCCACAAATATTCCACCATGGGAAGCTTTTAAAATGGGAATTCCAGCAATTTATTCTGATATTTTTGGTATAAGAGAAGTTTATAAAGAGGCCGTTTATTACATAGACCCATTTAATTCAAAAACAATGGTAAAAGCTGTGAATGATATAATGGAAAATCCAGAAGTAAAAAAAAGATTGATTGATAACGGTAAAAAACTTTTGAAAGAGAATAATTTTGATAAAGATGTAGAACAAATATTGAATATCGTAGAGAAAAATTCCAAAATCAAAAATAGTTGGTTGTTTAAAAATTAAATAATGTTGATCAAATATAAATTAGCTCCACAAACAAAATTCTATGACTCCATGGGAGCAAATTGGAAATCGTTTGTTATGTTTAATCATTTTCCCAATTTACGCTCTAAGTATTGTAATACCGATATAAATGGACTTCGTTTTAATAATTTTAAGAATGAAAATAAAATTAAGTCTATTTTTGACGAAAAAAAAATGGAAAATAAAAAAGTTGGTGTAATAATAGGGAATTCTTTTGCTTTTGGAGAGGGAGCATCCTGCGATCAGGAAACAATTTCAAACTTATTAAGTCAAAGTACAAATTATCATTTTTATAATTTGTGTGGAAGGGGTTTTTCAGGTTTTCAAGAAATTATTAATTTTCTTATTCATTTAAATGATATTAAAAAATTGGATAAGATTTTAATTATATCTGGTTGTAATGATGCTTTTTTACCTTATTACAGAGACAATTATGAAAATATAAATGAACCAACTCATGGGTATAATTTATTTAAGAAAACAATGCACAAAACTTCTAGAGGTTGGAAAAATAAGACTTTAGAATTTTTTTTGGGGAAATTTTTAAAAAAAGTTAATTGGAATAAAATTAATTCACTTAATTGGAAAAAAGAATTATTCAATCCAGAGAACGAAATATCAAAAAATGTACCTGATAAACCTAATGATCATTTGAAGTTTATGATCGAAAATAATTTTAGAACTTGGTCAATGATATCGAAAGGGATGAATGTAGATATAAAATACATATTACAACCAGTTGGCTCCTGGTGCAAAAAAAATCTTTCAACAGAGGAAAAAACTCTATTTAGTGAGGAAAACAACTACGGCAGCTTAAGACGCATATATAAACATATTGACTCTGATAAGTATAATCTTATGAAAACTATTCTACTCGATTCTTCAAAAAAATATGGACTTGATTTTATTGATTGTAATGATTATTTCAGTAATCCTAATTTTAATAATAAATGGCTATTTATAAGTAGGTTCCATTTTAATAATTTAGGTAACAAATATTTGTGTGAATATTTAACTAAAAGGTTTTTTAATGAAAAATAATTTTAAAAGAATTCCAGTATTTGACATAAAAGTTGGAGATCTAGAAAAAAAATATGTTAAAGATTGTTTGGATACTTCTTGGTTAGGACAAGGTTCATATGTTAAAGGTTTAGAGGAAAAATTTAGTAATTTTGTCGGGTGTAAATATGGTATTACCACAACAAGTGGTACAACTGCGCTACATATAGCATGTGCATCGATTGGCCTTAAAGACGGAGATGAGGTTTTAGTTTCAACACTTACAAACATGGCATGTGCTTTTTCAGTGGATTATTGTAATGCTATTCCAATACCTGTTGATATTGATGTAGAAACTTGGCAAATAAATCCAGATCTTTTAGAAGAAAAAGTAAATAAAAATACTAAAGCTATAATGGTTGTACATTTGTTTGGGCACCCCGTAGATATGGATCCAGTAGTTAAGATAGCAAAAAAATATAATCTTAAAATTATTGAGGACTGTGCAGAAGCTCATGGAGTTGAGTACAAAGGCAAAAAAGTAGGCTCTATTGGTGATGTTGCAGCTTTTAGTTTCTTTTCAAACAAAACAATTACATGCGGCGAGGGGGGGATAGTTACCACAAATTCAGAAAAAATAGCTGAAAAAGCAAAAAATTTAAAAAATTTAGCTTATGGAAAAGTAAATAAATTTATACATGATGATATTGGTTTTAATTACAGGCTACCCAACATCAGCGCTGCAATTGGACTTGCTCAACTTGAAAATATTCAAGAAGTATTTGATCACAAAGATAGAATTTATAAAAGATACAAAGACAACTTAAATGGCATAAAAGGTATTGAAATCCCAAAGATTAAAGATTATGCAAAATATATAATGTGGGTCTTCAACCTATCTGTAAATAAAAACTATCCAATTACAAGAGATGAATTATCAAAAAAATTAAAAGAAAAAAATATTGAAACCAGACCGTGTTTTACACCTATTAATTATCAGGATCATTTAATAAATAAATATAAAAAATTTAAAAAAGAAGATTGCCCAAATGCAAACATTTTGATGGAGACTGGTTTTTATTTACCTTCAGGAAATCTTATCCCAAATAGTGATATAGATTTTGTATGTGAAGAAATTATAAATTTTTCAAAAAATAAATAATATGAATTTTGCTTTAATTGGAGCCGGTTCTTTTGGAATTAAAAGGGCTAATGCTATCAAAAACTCTAAAAAAGGTTCACTTGTAAAGATTTTTGATACGAACAAGAATAATTCAAAAAAAGCATCAGAAATTCTCAAAACGAAAGAGGCTAATAATATTGAGGAAATTTTTAATGATAAAAATATTCATGTAGTTTGTATATGTGCCCCAAATAAATTCCATAAAGAATTTATAATTAAAGGCTTAAAGGCAGGAAAGCATGTTTTTTGCGAAAAACCAATTTCAACTTCTCTTGATGAAGCAGAAGAAATTTACAACGTTTCTAAAAATTTGAATAACCAAGCCCAAATTGGATCAAATCATAGATTTTTTGAGAGCATAAAATTTGCAAAAACACTTGTAGACAAAAATGAAATAGGAGAAGTCCTTAGCTTTAGTGGCAGAATCGGACACAACGGAGAGAGAATTCAAAATAGTTGGTTTTGGAAAAAAGAAATTAGTGGAGGTGGTACATTAATAGATAATGGTTGTCATCTCTTAGATTTATCAAGATATTTTATTGGAGATTTTAAATCAGGAACAGGCATTACTTCAAACCTTTATTGGAAAAAAAATATAAGTGTAGAAGACACAGTAATTGGTAGTTTTAAAACATCAGATGGTAAGACTGCATCAATTTTTTCGTCATGGCGTTTATTATCAGGATATTTTTTTATAGAACTTAATGGATCTGATGGTTACATCAATGTTGATGGAAGATTTGATACACATGGTGGCGACAAAGTTTACTGGAAAGGAAAAGATCAAAAAATCCAATCAAAAGACTTTGGTGATATCAAACCAAATTCTTACGTAGAGGAAATTGATAGTTTTATTGAAAAATTAGAAAGCGGAAATAAGTGTTCTCCATCTATCAAAGATGGATTAGAAGTTATGCGAATGGTTAATTTTATTTATTCAAAAAATAGATAATATGAAAGTTGTTATATTAGCTGGAGGTTTGGGTACCAGATTGTCAGAGTACACCTATTCAATTCCAAAACCAATGATAAGAATTAAGGGCAAACCAATGATTTACCATATTATGAAACACTATTCTAATTATGGTTTTAAAGAATTTTATATAGCCCTAGGATATAAAGGAGAGATAATAAGAAAATATTTTAAAAAAAATTCTTTTAGTTGGAAAATAAACTTAATTGATACTGGAAAAAAAACTATGACAGGGGGAAGATTAAAAAGACTCTCAAAATATCTCAAAAAAGGTAAATTTTTGCTAACATATGGAGATGGATTATCTAATATTAATTTAAAAAAATTAATAAATTTTCATATGAAAAAAAAAAGACTAGTCACTTTATCCGCTGTCAGACCGCCTGCAAGATTTGGAGCTATTAAATTTAAAGGAGATTTTGTTAATTATTTCAAGGAAAAGTCCAAACTTGATGAAGGATGGATAAATGGTGGATTTTTTGTTATTGAACCAGAGTTTTTAAAATATATTAAGAATGACAGCACCTATCTTGAGAGAGAGCCTTTAGAAAAAGTTTGTAATAAGAATCAACTAGTTGCTTTTAAACACGAAGGCTTTTGGCAATGTGTAGACACTAAAAGAGACTTAGAGTTAATTAGAAAAAAATTTAAATAATCTTAAAAAAATTAAATGAATATACTTATTGTTGGAGGAACAGGTTTTATTGGCTACCATCTTGCAAAAACATGTTTAGAAAAAGGTTGGAAAGTTTCTAGTATTTCAAGCAAAAAACCAAAAAAAAGCCGTTTTTTATCTCAAGTTAAATATATGATTTGCGATATATCTAAAGAAAAAAAATTAAAAAAAAAATTAAAATACCATTATGATTATGTAGTAAATCTTGGTGGTTATGTTGATCATATAAATAAAGAAAAAACTTTTAATAGCCATTATAAAGGATGTAAAAATTTAGCTGAGATTTTTTTAAAAAAAAAAATTAAAATTTTTATACAAATGGGTAGCAGTGGAGAATATGGAAGAAAAAAATCTCCTCAATCAGAAAATTATAATGGAAATCCAAAAGCTGTTTACGCTAAATCAAAATTAAGAGCTACCAAATATCTTTTAAATCTCCACAAAAGGAGAAAATTTCCTGTCGTAGTGTTAAGGCTCTATCAGGCGTATGGCCCGCATCAGGATATAAACAGACTTATACCAATAGTTATTGATAATTGTATCAAAAATAAAAAGTTTGATTGTTCAGATGGTATGCAATTTAGAGACTTTGTTTATATAGACGATTTAATTTTAGCGATCAGAAAATGTATTTTAAATAGAAAAAAAATATTAGGAAATATTTTAAATATTGGAACAGGTAAACCTATCAAAATCAAAAATATCATTGAAAAAATTACAAATAAGCTAAAAGGGGGGTATCCTCAATTTGGAAAAATAAAATTAAGATCTGATGAAATTTTAAAAATTTATCCAGATACAAGAAAAACCAAAAAATTAATAAAATGGAGGGCAAGTACTTCTTTCGAATCTGGCCTGAAAAAAACAATACAATTTTATTCGTCTGTAAAAAATATATAACTAACTTTATGAAGAAAAAAAAAATATTAATAATGGGATTGCCTGGATCAGGAAAAACTTATCTTGCAAAAGAATTAATTAAGAGAATAGATGCTGTATGGTTAAATGCAGATAAGGTCAGAGAAAAGTTTAATGATTGGGATTTTTCTACTCAAGGAAGATTGCGTCAAGCACGTAGAATGAAAAACTTGGCGGATAAGGCTTTGAACTCAGGAAGACATGTTGTAGCCGACTTCATTTGTCCAACAGCCAAAACTAGAAGAGACTTTAAAGCAGATTTTTTAATATGGGTAGATACAATAAAGAAGGGTCGCTATAAAAATACCAATAAAATTTTTGAACCACCTAAAAATTACAATTTCAGAGTCAAAACAAAAAATGCTGAACTCTGGTCAATAATTATCTTAGATAAAATTCAGCCATACGTTTGGAAAAATAAAAAACCCACTGCTCAAATGTTAGGAAGATGGCAACCTTGGCACCAAGGACACCAAACTCTTTTTGAACAGGTGATTAAAAAAACTGGACAGGTTAATATACAAGTCAGAGATGTACATGGTATTGACGATAACCCATTTAAATTTGCAACAGTAAAGAGAAATATTGAAAAAGCTTTAGCAGATTTTAAAAATAGAATAAAAATTTCTTTAGTTCCAAATATCACAAATATTTGTTATGGAAGAGGTGTTGGATACAAAATCGAAGAGGTAGTGTTATCTAAAAATATTCAAAAAATCTCCGCAACAAAAATCAGAAAAAAATTAAGAAAACAAGGAAAACTTTCTTAAATTAAATTTAGAAAATTAAATGAAAAAATCTGTAAAAAATACGGATACTCCATTAGTTACTGTTATTATGAATTGTCACAATGGACAAGAATTTTTAGATGAAAGTTTAAAAAGTCTTTTAGAACAATCATATAATAATTGGGAACTAATATTTTGGGATAATTGTTCAACAGATAATAGTAAAAAAATTTTACAATCATTTTCTGATGATAGAATTAAATATTTTAAATCTGATAAATTTACAAGTTTATATGAGGCAAGAAACAATGCTGTTGAAAAGGCAAGTGGAAAATATGTGGGTTTTTTAGATACTGATGATCTATGGGAATCAAGTAAAATTGAAAAGCAATTGAATTATTTAAAAAAAAATAGTGAATATAAAGTTTTGTTTTCAAACTACTATATATTGGAAAATAAAAAAAAAAAGCAGTATTTAAAACACAAAATTTTACTTCCTTCAGGAACCATAACTCAGAGATTATTAGATCATTATAGCATTGGAATTCTTACTGTCTTTTTAGAAACTGACATATTAAGAAAATTTAAATTCAAAAATAACTATAATATCATTGGCGATTTTGATTTTTTTATCGATATAAGTCAAAAATTCAAAATTGGATCAATACAAGAGCCTTTAGCTATTTATAGAACTCACCAATCTAATTTATCATTAAAAAAAATAGATATTTTTATTAAAGAATTAGATGAGTGGATAAAAACTAATGAAAAAAAATTATTCAATTTAAATTTTTCTCTAAAACAACAAAAAATTTATCTAATAAAATTAAAAATCAAATCTCTTATTTCTAAATTTTTTAGGTTCTAACTCATAAATTCCACAGAGTATCCCTATTATAAAAAATAAATAACTAGCATTCCAAACTGAAAAAAAACTTCCATGACTTCTTAGTGGAAATAGCTCAATTATTAGAGCCATTGAAAGTCCTACGAACGCAGAACTAATTACAGGGTTTATTTTTTTGCCTTTAACAAAACCTTTACCTTTGTTTCTTATAATTAATAAAAACACTGAGGACAAAAGTAGAATTAATCCTATAATTCCAACATCATTTAAAATTTCTAAATAAAAATTGTGAGGGTGATTTTGACACATCCTGTTGGGTAAATGAACTTTTTCTCTACATGTGTATCTAAAAGATTTAATCCCTCTTCCTAATATAGGATCTTCAAAAAAAAGATCCAAAGCCGTAATGTAGAGCTGTGTATGTCCTGTAAATCCAGGGAATACTTTAATTATATCTTTAGACTCTGAGCCATAAATTCCTCTGGCCCATTCTTCATATATTTCAGTGGTTTCAAAATATTTTTTCTTAAATTCTTCAGTATTATGAGCGCGAACACCAGTTCCCTCATATTTTTTAAATTCAGGATATTCTTCATTAATAGCTTCGATAATATTTGAGATGTTTGGTATTCCTGCATAATAAAAATTTAAGTATCTAGCTTTAATTTTTTCATTTAGGCTAATTATTAAAATAAAGCATATTAATATTGAAATAATAAAACCAACAACTTTAAGATTAAATTTTTTAAAAAGAAAAATTAAAATTAATAAAAAAAAGAAAAAAACGAACATTATTGTTGGCATTCTATTTCCTGATAAAAGTGTTCCTATAAAACAAACCCCTAATAATAGAAATACCAAATAGAAAATTTTGAAATTTTTATAATTCAGTATCCAGGGTATGGAGAAAAAACCTATAACAGCAAATTTTTGAATATATCCACCCGCAACGTGCTCTTCTCCAAAAAGTCCAGAATTAAATCCTTCTATAGATTTTTTTCCAAACAAGTCTACACCTACAAAGTACTGAAATATTACATCGGTAGCTACAAATGTTGCAAATATCAAAAAGGAAAGAAAAGTTTTTTCTAAATTAAGTTCATTTTTTAAAATCATACATCTTAAAACAAACAAAAATAATAAATACCTAAAAAATAAAACAGCTTTTAACAAATACCCATTTTCATTATTTATTAATATTTCTATTAAGGTGGAAAATAAAATTAATAAGAAAAAAATTACGATTAAAATTAAGGGAATATTTTTTTTAAATTTAAAGAGTTCAGTTTTATAATATATAATTCCTAAAATAGAAAAAAAAAATACTAAGAGATTAATAAAAAAATTACCCAATATTAAAGATATTGGAAAGGCATAAATTAATAGATTTAAAGACTTTGGTATAGATAATTGAAAACTTTTCATTTTTACTTAAATTAAACTTTATTTATTTTTTTTCATAAAAAACATGATATATCAAACAATTAATAGAAAAAAAATTCTAAAATGGGCGTGTAGTTCAATGGTAGAACGCTACGTTGACATCGTAGAGGCCATAAGTTCGATTCTTATCACGCCCACCATTGATTATTTAAAACCATATTTTTTTATAGAATTAAGAGAAATCGATATCACTGAAATAAGATTATTAAATAAACTTAAATTATTAAATTTTTTATTTATATTCCATACCCAATACAAATTTCTTAAGCTGCTACTTTGCAATGAATCTTTAGAAATTCGATAATACATTAGAGTATTGTTGCATCTATAAGCTTTATATTTTTTTAGAATTTCACACTTAAATTGGTAATCTTCACAAATCTTTAATTTTTTAAATCTTAATTTTTTAATAATTGATCTTTTTAGCATTACCGTGCTCATTGCTATAGAGCTATTATTAACAAATTTTTTAAAATCAAATTGTTCTGGAACAGATACTCTTTTTTTAAATTTCTTTCCATTTTGGTTTTCAGTAAATGGAATATAGTCTGTATAAGTAAAATCGTGATTAAATTTTTCCATAAATTTAATTTGATTTTCTAACTTATTTTCATGCCAATAATCATCAGAGTCGACAAAACAAATATATTTTGAAACTGACTGTCTTACTCCTAAATTTCTACAAAAAGAAACGCCTTTATTTTTTTTAAGCTGTTTCAATATTATTCTTTTGTCAGAATATTTTTTAATAACATCTATAGATGAGTCTTTTGAACAATCGTCAATTACGTATATCTTAAAATTTTTGAAAGATTGGCTAACTATAGAATCTAATGTTTCTTTTAAATATTTTGCTTTATTATAGTTTGGTAAAATTATATCAACTAGATCTGTTTTATTTTCCATCAGTTATATTATAAATTATCTATAAAATGTGGCAAAAACTGTATTTACATTAATTTCAAAACATACTATATAAACTTGCCTGGCGATTATTGCGAAGGGGTAATACCCGATCCCATTCCGAACTC
>CETH01053726.1_pt1 | contig 23979 bp, 23 predicted proteins | sample 361461 | NCBI WGS metagenome assembly CETH01 (sample SAMEA2622695, study PRJEB7988) | marine metagenome | isolation source: saline water (ENVO:00002010), including
AAAAGCTACCGCCAGCGTTCAATCTGAGCCATGATCAAACTCTTCAATTGAATCTAATTAAGTGCCATTTACAGGCACAAAAAAAAGGAATAATAAGTGAAAAAATCACGATTATTCCTAATTGGTAAGTTGCGCTTAATTATAAGCGCCCACACGAATTACTTATCAAATATTTTAAAAAACTACCCTTTTCTTTAGAAGGGATGCGAAGTATACATTAATTTTGTCAGTTTTATAGCAAAATCTTCCTTTTCAAAAAGAAATTAAACGATCTTAATTTTTGCTATTCTTCTTTTGCCTACTTGAACTAAAAAAGGTTGGTTTATTTGAAGAGTTACGTTCTTATCATCTACTCTACTGCCATCTATCTTAACTGCTCCTTGTTTTATCAATCTCATAGCCTCAGAAGTACTCTTAACCATGTTAGACTGTTTAAGAACAATAGGAAGAGATGCTTTATTACTTCCTAATTTAATCATAATTTCATCTAATTTCTCAGGTTCGTTACCTTTTTGGAACCTATTTATGAAAGAGTCTCTTGCTTTTATTCCAGAACCTGTCTGATGAAATCTATCTACAATCTCTATCCCTAATAGAAATTTAATGTCTCTAGGGTTAACCCCATCCTTAATAGACTTCTTAAGATCATTAATCTCATCATCTTTTTTAAAACTAATAAGATCAAAATATCTCCACATAAGATCATCTGAAATAGACATGATCTTACCAAACATTTCATCTGGATCATCTTCAAGAGCAATAAAGTTATCCAGAGACTTAGACATTTTTTGAATTCCGTCTAGCCCCTCTAAAAGAGGTAAAGTTACAATTGACTGCTGTTTGACTCCATAATATTTCTGAACCTCTCTACCTAAGAGTAGATTAAACTTTTGATCAGTTCCTCCCAGCTCTACATCTGCTTTAAGATGAACAGAGTCATAACCTTGCAGTAAAGGGTATAAAAATTCATGTATAGAAATCGGTTTTTTATTTTTATATCTTTTTGCAAAATCATCTCTCTCTAGCATTCTAGCTACAGTATATGAAGAAAGTAATTTTATAAATTCAGATGGTCTTATTTTGTCCATCCACTCGGAGTTATATCTAACCTCTGTTTTCCTGGCATCTAATATTTTGAAAACTTGATCTTTATAAGTTTCTGAGTTTATTTTAATTTGTGATTCATCCAAAACTGGCCTTGTTTGATTAACTCCAGAGGGGTCTCCTACCAAGCCCGTAAAATCTCCAATTAAAAAAATAATTTCATGTCCTTGATCTTGGAAGATCTTCATTTTATTTAAAAGTACAGTATGGCCCAGATGAAGATCAGGAGAAGTTGGATCAAAGCCTACCTTCACTCTTAATTTCTTTCTAGACTTTATTTTGGCTAGGAATTCCTCTTCGGGTATAATTTCTTCTGCTCCACGTTTAAGTAGATCTAATTCTTCAGATTTCATATATAAAGATATTATAAGTGCATTTAGCTTTTTCTAGAAAAACCTTAATATAATTATTGTAATAAATAATATGAAGTTTCAGAAATATAAAAAATTGTTTTATCTTTTCCCTAAAAAACACTTTTACTTATCAGTAGTGGGCTTAGTCTTGCTTATTATTATGGGCCTTTTAGGGAATAAGAATTTTTCTGAAATAGATAATGAATATAAGCTGAAGAAAGAAGTGGTATTAGAAAACCTTGATATCACCACTACGGATCAGAAAATAACTACAGTTAAGGAGTCTAAAATAAGAAGGAATGATAATCTATTTCTAATTTTAAAAAGATTAGGTATTAGCAACGAGAATATCCTTGAAATTGTAAATTCAAAAAACAGTAAGCTCCTTTCAAGCATTGAATACGATGACATTATTCAGGTAGAGATAAACGAAACAAATAAAATTATTAAACTAAAATACAAAGATAATTTTAAAGAAGGAGTTATGGCTATCCTAGATGGCGATGTTTACAACATAACAAGATACGAAGAAGAAATAGAAAAAATATATGTTTATAAGAAAGTTGTTATACAGGATTCTATGTATATGTCAGGTTTGAGAGAGGGCATACCTGAAAGTGTGATAATGGATTTAGCTTATATTAACGGATGGGATATAGATTTTACACATGATATAAGACCTGGGGATAACTTCAGTCTAATTTATGAAGAGATATTTGTTAATGGACAAAAAGTTGCCATTGGAGATATTTTAATTTCTGAATTTGAAAATCAAGGGAAAAACTATATCGCAATACGTTATGATTCAATATCTGGAGATTCGGATTATTTCACTCCAGAAGGTATAAACGTAAAAAAAGCCTTTCTTAGATCTCCTGTTCAGATTAGTTATATTAGTTCAAAATATAATTTAAAAAGGAAGCATCCAATCCTTCATACCATAAGAGCGCACAAGGGTGTTGATTATGCAGCAAATAGAGGCTCCCCTGTGAGGGCCACAGGAGACGGCACAATATCCTTTGCTGAATCAAATGGAGGTTGTGGGAATGAAATTAAAATAAAACATTCAGAAGATTATGAGACTAGGTATTGTCATTTAGATAAGTTTCATCCTAAATCTAAAGTGGGAAGTAAAGTAAAACAAGGGGATACTATTGGTTATGTGGGGAGTACTGGACTAGCTACTGGACCACATCTTCATTATGAATTTCATGTCAATGGGAAACACACTAATCCTTTAACAGTAAAGTTTCCTAACTCTAGGCCCATTAGCATTTCAGAAAAAGATCTTTACTTGGAAGTTGCTAAGGATATTACGTATCAATTAAGAAACTACCAATCGATCACGGAAAAGGGAGGACCAATAGGTGGTTAACTTGTACATTGGACTAATGTCAGGAACAAGTGCAGATTCTATAGATGCAGCTATCCTTGACCTGCCTGATAATAAAATAAATGTTCTTGATGTAAAAAACTTTCCAATACCTAAAGAATTAAAAGCTAGAATTTATAAAGCTTCTGAATCAGATGAAATAGATAATAAAGAAATTCAAGAGTTAAACTATGAAATGGGGAAGCTGCTTGTCAAGTCAGTTAAAGCATTACTATTAAAGAAAAAACTTCAACCCTCTCAAATCCAAGCTATAGGTTCTCATGGTCAAACTATCAAACATGAACCTTTAACAAAAAATCCATTCTCCTTACAGATAGGCAGCCCTGAGATTATTAGCAAAGAATTAAAAATTACTACTGTTGCAGATTTTAGATCGGATGATATTCAAGCAGGAGGTCAAGGAGCTCCTATCACTCCTGTTTTTCATAAGGCAGTGTTTGGGTCAGTTAATAAAAGAAGGGTAATCATTAATGTAGGAGGAATTTCTAATCTAACTGCTATTGACGCTAAAAATAAAGTAATAGGTTTTGATACTGGACCTGGTAACTGCCTGATAGATGCGTGGTCTAGAAAAAATAATATTGGACAATATGATAAAAATGGTAATTGGGCAAGGACCGGTAAAGTTCATGAAATATTATTAAGAGAACTACTTAAAGATAAATATTTTTTTAAAAACTACCCTAAAAGTACAGGACCAGACTATTTTAATATTAAGTGGTTAGAGAGAAGCCTTTCAGAACTCAACGAGAATATAAAACCTCAAGATGTCCAAGCAACGCTACTAGAACTAACTACAAAATCAATAACTGACCAAGTTAATAATGTTGGGTACCAAAAAGAAAATATATATCTCTGTGGAGGTGGAATACACAATACAACTTTAGTTAAATCTTTAAGTGATAAATTACAAGGTAAAGTAAAAACTACCCTTGACTTAGGAATAGATCCAGACTTTTTAGAAGCTATTTGTTTCGGATGGTTAGCGAAAAAAAGGATTGAAAATGTTAAATTTGATCTTAGCTCAATTACTGGAAGTAATGTAGATGTCTATTTAGGCAGAATATGGAGAAAATAAAGCTTAAATTGAAAAGGATTCACCACAGCCACATGTAGTAGTTGCGTTAGGATTCTTAATAATGAATTTTGAGCCTGTTAAATCTTCAGCATAGTCTATCGTTGATCCTGCTAAATATTGTAAGCTAAGCGAATCGACAACAACAGTTGCACCAGATTCTGAGATGCAAGTATCTTCTTCATCTATATCGTGATCAAAAGAAAAACCGTACTGAAAACCCGAACAACCACCACCTGTTACAAAAACTCTTAAGTTAACCTTATAAGACTCATCTTCTGATAAAGCTAAAATTTTATTTACTGCTTCCTGTGTGAGATTTAAAGAGTTTGGAGTGTAAGTATCAACCATAATTAATCTGCTAAACCTAAGTTTACTTTATTTTCTTCCATCAAATTATAGCATTCTACTGCTTGGCCAGCTGCACCTTTCACTAAGTTATCTATACAGCTTAAAACTAACAATTGATCAGGTTGAGTAGTTCGGTGAACTGAAATCTCACATCTATTGGTCTTTATAACGCCATGTAGACTCGGAACTTTATTTTTATTTAATATGTGAACAGAACAAGAATTTTTATAGAATTCTTTATATAAAGAAAATAAGTTAATATCTCCAAGGTTCTCTATTTGAATGTAGGAGCTAACATATAAACCTCTCATTGTAGGTATCAAATGGGGCTGGAAGGAAATATCTATTCCTTCTCCATATAATTTATCTATTTCTTGTTTTATTTCTGGTAAATGCCTGTGTCCATCAACAGAATAAGCTTTAAAGTTATCCTTCATATCATTGAGATAATTATCCTCTACTTTTTTTCTTCCGGCTCCGCTTATACCAGATTTTGCATCAATTGTAATAGATTTGATTTTGAAATCAGTTCTAAGGATAGGTAACAAGCCAAGTAAAGCAGCCGTAGGATAACAACCTGGAACAGACACTAGAGAACTTTTAGAAATACTGATCCCGTTCAACTCAACTAGGCCATAAGTTGCTACTTTAAGGAGGCTCGGATCTGAATGATCTGCACTGTACCACTTTTTCCATAGAGATTTATCTTGCAGCCTGAAATCAGCAGACAAATCAATTATTTTAATTCCTAAACTTAAGTACTTCTTCGTTAATTTCATTGACACGCCATGCGGAGTAGCGAAAAATATATAATCACAATCCTCAAAAATACTTTCACTGTGTTCAACAAAGCTTAGTCTAATGTCCTCGTCAAGATCTGGATAAATCTCATTTAATGATTTGCCTATAAGGCCCCTGGAGCTAACAGCCTTAATCAATGTTTTTGGGTGCTTTGAAAGAATTTTGATTAACTCTTCTCCAGTGTAACCAGAACCTCCAAGGATCCCTACTGTAGTATATTTATCTATCGACATTAAGTTATATAAAATTACGTTTTAAATTAGGGCGCGAATTATATATAGTCAAAGTAATAGTATCTACATTTAGAAGTGAAAGAAAAAAAAGAAACAATACTTGTCATAGGGGGTCATGACCCTACAGGGGGAGCTGGTATTCAAGCAGATATAGAAACAATCACAAGTTTTAACTGCCATGCAGTTACCTTAATTACTTGTTTAACTAGTCAAAATACATCTGAATTTAAGTCTTCTTATAGCATCAACAAAAGAGTATTCCAATCCCAGGCTGAATTTTTACTAAAAGATATTAAAGCTAAAGTAGTCAAAATTGGTGCCCTAGGTAATGGGCTTGTCGAACCTATAATCTCAATATTAAATGAAGTTGGTGATATACCAATTGTGTATGATCCAGTAGTTTTTACTAGCTCAGGGGGGCAAATGTCTTCGCAGAAGACACAAAGTAAATCTAAAGAACTTCTTTTGAAGCGCACTAAATTAATTACCCCTAATTTGGCTGAGATATATCAACTAACTAAAAGTGATTCTTTGGAGCAAGCAATTAAGTTATTTGTTAAATATGGCTGTAGCTATATTTTATGCAAAGATCTAAAACCTGAAAGCAGATTGATTGTTAATCGCTTGTATAAAAAGAATGAGCTCATAAATGAATGGGAAATAAATAGAATTGATGGAAGTTTTCATGGAACCGGCTGTAACCTCAGTTCGGCCATAGCCTCAAATATTGCAAAAGGAATAGAGATGAAAGTAGCAATAGACGAAGCTATAGATTTTGTTAATAGGAAAATAACCAATTCTTTAAATATAGGAAAAGGTTCTAATATTCTTAAAGCTTAATGAAAAGAAATCCTATAGTAAGTACCTTAGATTTGAAAATGAGATCTTTGTATGCAATTACGCCTGATGCAATGCCTACAGATATATTGCTTTCTAAGACAAAAATACTCCTAGAGTGCGGAGTGAAAATATTTCAGTTACGTGACAAACTTTTAAAAAAGAATGAAGTCAAAGAAAGAGCTTATTTAATGAATGATTTAATACATGCCTTTGGTGCTAAATTACTTATAAACGATTATGTAGATATAGCTATAGATGTTGATGCAGACGGTGTACATCTTGGTCAAGAAGATATGACTTGCTCTGAAGCAAGATCAATTCTAGGAGAAGAAAAAATAATCGGTATATCTTGTAACAATAGACTTGAATTAGCTCTTAATGCAGAGAAAAATAGAGCTAGTTATGTTGGTCTTGGAAGTATATTCCTTTCTTTAACTAAAGTTAGTAACCAAACTTGTTCTATAAAACAACTAAACTTAATCTCCAATAAACTTAAGATACCTTCTGTGGCCGTTGGAGGAATAAATGAGAATAACCTTAAGCACTTAAAAAAGACCAAAGCCTCATATTTAGCTCTTAGTGCAGGACTCTATACAGATGAATCTTGTAAAATTTTTAAGGAATTTAGTTAATAAAAATTCCTTCTGCATAAGCTTTTAGGAGTAGCTCTTCCCAGTTAGAAAGACTAGCTTGAAGTAAACCTCTTTCTGCAAATGATTTAGATTCAATAAAAAGGCCTTGTTTGAATCTGATGTGAGCTAACCTTAAATAAACTGCAGATTCATTTATACTAATTCTTAATGCTCTTTCCAATTCTGAACTAGACCTATCTAACTCATTCTTGACTAAGAATATATCTGATTGATTGACTATTCTTTGTATTGAAGGGTTTTTAGAATTTATCTGAATTATCTCTCTTTCTAAATACTCTATATTAGATAAGTTTTTGTCTAGTTTAGATGAGAATTCGTATAAGGCGTCTACTTCTGTAAGATCAATTTCATAGTTTTGTTGAGCAGCACATGAGATATTTATAATTACTATAAAGAAAATATAAACCTTTTGACTAAACTTCATCTTTCTTGGCTAAATGCACCCTTTAATTTTGTAATAGTATCAGAAGAGTTAGTTTTTTCTAGATAGGCATAAAGCTCTTTTAGTTGGCATCTCTCTCGGTTCAGTGCCTCGTATATAAGGTATTAGCAGAGAATTCTTGCACAAACTAGAGCTTAGCTTCCCATCATCACGATCTGTCCAAACATAGTTAAGCCTGGAGAATGTAGGTCTATCTATGGGAAGAGGATCAATTCTTTGTATAAAGTTTTTCCATAGTTCAAAAGCTCCAGTCCTACCAGTTAATAGAGTTTTCCTGTTGTCATCAAAACCAAGCCATATAGTAACTAAGTGATCTCCAGCTAATCCAACAAACCAGCTGTCTCTCTGTTCATCAGAAGTTCCAGACTTACCTGCAAGCCCAAGAGGTTTGATTTGTTCTAGTTTAAAACCTTTTCTGGCTGTTCCACTGACAAAAGTCCGCTCCATTGCAAATCTAATTAAACCAATTATCTCAGGTCTGAAGCGTTGTTCTATTTTGTAGGGATAAAGCATCTCAAGGTTTCCTTGTGAGTCTTTAATATTCCTGATAGATCTAAGAGGAGTATAAAAGCCATCTGAAGCAATGGTATGATAAGCTTGGGTAACTTGAAGGGGGCTCATCTCAAAAGCACCAACAAAAACTGAAGGGAACGAACTTAATTTTTGTTCTATACCAAGTCTTTGAAAAGTATCACCCACTTGATCATAGCCAAGCTCTAACCCCAGTCTAGCAGAAGCTATGTTATATGATTGAGATAATGCTTCATGCAGAGGCACCTCTCCATGATATTTCTTATCGAAATTTTTAGGCTCCCAAGTTTTATTATTTCCCATTTCTAAAATTAATTTGGAATCATCCAACAAAGAAGACAAAGTATATTTTTGATAGTTCTTTAAAGCTGAGAGATAGACAAAAGGCTTGACCAATGATCCTATAGGTCTTATTGCGTTGATTGATCTATTAAAACCAAAACTCCCAGGATTACTACTACCTACTATAGCTTCTATCTCTCCACTTGATATATTGATAGCCACGGCAGCAAGCTCTATGTCTTCCATCGATTTTCCGTATTTCTGGACTAAAGATGACTTAGTTTCCTGTGCACTTCTTTCCAATTCAGTTTGGAACAAGGGGTTAATATTAGTTTCAACCCTCAAGCCTTGGGTTCTCATTGACTTTTCTTCATAATTCTTTCTTAGTTCAATTCTTACTAAATCATGAAAGGCAGGATATTTTGTTTCCGATTTAAAACTTGGAGGCACAATGCCCAGTTCCTTATTTGACTGGTTCTCAAATTCTTGTCTATCAATTTTTTTATTCAAAAAAAGTATATTTAATACTAGATTTCTTCTTTTTAATGCATTTACTGGATTCCTCCTTGGGTTATACAGAGATGGTCCCTTTAGCATTCCCACTAAAAGAGCTATTTGATCAACATCCAAATTCTGGATGTTAGTTCCAAAAAAATGTTGAGCTCCCATACCAAAACCATGTATGGCCCTTCTGCCAGACTGTGATAAAAAAACGTCGTTGACATATGCAAGCAAGATTTCTTTTTTTGAATAATGTAACTCAATTAAGATTGCTGCTATTGCTTCCATCACCTTCCTTTTAATTGTTTGCTCTGAACTAAAAAAAAGGCTTTTAGCTAGTTGCTGTGTGATGGTACTTCCTCCTTGCTCGATTTCTCCAGAACTAAGGTTTACAAATAAAGCCCGGAATATTGACTTAAGAGATACACCCCAATGATTGTAAAAATCTTGATCCTCTACTGAGAGAATTGTCTCTAACAAAGTTTGAGGTACTTGGCTATAATCAAGCAGAATACGGTCTTCCATATGAGAAGGAAAAATCCCTCCAATCATTAAGGGTTCTAATTTTATTAAATCAATTTCTTGCTTATCTTGACTCTTTATGGATGTAACAAGATTATTCTTAATAACGACATTAAAAATTCCAGCTTTTTGATTTTCATAACCACGTAAAAATATCTTAAATACGGAGCCTTTGACTAAGTATTCCCCTGGTCTTTTAACTTCGTCCCTTTTTCTATAAGAAAGTAAGTCTAATTCTTTCCTAAAATTAGATTGATTGATTTTTTTTCCTTCAGCAATTTCTAAAGATCTTGAAAAGACTTTAGCAGGCACTGTCCATAAAACTCCGTCAAGTTTATTTGTAACCTTAGAATCTATTACTGCAACAAGGGCTGATATAAATAGAAGAGAAAGTGCAGTAAATGTAATTATTACACTTGAAAATGTCATCTTATACTTCATATCTTCTTTTAATATATACTTGTTATAAATAAGTCTAATCCCAAAATTAAATTTTAGGAAAAAATATGAATTATGATATTTATTCTTTAGCTAGTGCGCTTGTAGATATTGTTTTTAATATAGATCAAAAATTTATTTCTTTCCTCGAAGATCAGGGTATTCAAAAAGGCTCAATGACATTAGTTGATGAAAAGGAACAAACTAGACTAATACAAAAGTTAATTGACGAAGGAAATGAGCCGCTTATAGCATGCGGTGGTTCATCAACAAATACAACAATTGCGGCTTCAAATTTTGGTGCGAAGTGTTTTATAAATTGTAAAATTTCCAATGACCATTATGGCGAAATTTTTTTAAAAGACCTAGAGGACAATAAAATATCACATAATATATATCCCAAAAACTCATCAATCCCCTCTGGAAGATGTCTAGTTATGGTAAGTGAGGATGCAGATAGAACTATGTGCACACACTTAGGGATTAGCACTCAATTGAATGTGGGAGATATAAATAAGGAAGATATCTATAATTCAAACTACTTATTCATAGAAGGATATTTAGTAACCTCTCCAGATAACTTCAAGGCCTGCATACAAGCAGTTAAGTACGCCAAAGAGTCAGATACAAAATTAGTATTATCTCTTTCAGACTCCAATGTTGTAAAAAACTTTAGAGATGAGATTGAAGAAATTATAGATCATGAATGTGATGTAATTTTCTGTAATTTAAGTGAAGCATATCAATACACAAAAAAAAGCAGCACAGAAGAAGCAATAAAATTAATTTCTAAAAAATCAAAGAAGACATTAATTACTTTAGGTCCAGAAGGTTGCATAGCAACAAATAATGAAGCAATTTATCGTATACCTGGCTGTGCTGTTAAAGCAATAGACACTAACGGAGCAGGAGATTTATTTGCAGGATCCGTTCTTTTTTGCCTATCACGAGGAATGAATCTAGATATTGCAGCAAAGTTTGGCTGTGTTGTATCTTCTAAAGGAGTAGAAAAAATTGGGCCAAGGCTTGAAAAGGATGACTTATTAGAAATAAAAACAAATTTTTTATAGATTTAAAAAAATATATCTGCTACATTGCCGCGCCTTCTATATAAAGTCCATAGAATAGTGTAAAAAATGGTAAGTAAAAATAAAAATAAAACTACGAAAGCTACGTCACGAAAAAAACCTCCTGCTAAAAAGAACAAAGCTTCACATAAATCTCCTATAAAGAAAAAAGTGTCCGTTAAAAAAGGCGCTCCAAGAAAAACTATAGTTAAGAAAAAGATTGTAGCCAAAAAACCTCCTGCAAAAAAATCCCAAAAAAAATATAAAGGAGATGCAGAATTTTTAGCTTCAATAAAACCTTATGCATTAAAGAAAACTGAAAAGTACATGAATGCTAATCAGAAAAAACATTTCTTATCTATTTTAGAGAGCTGGAGAAAGCAGTTACAAAGCGAACAAGAAAGAACTGCAGAAAAAATGCAAGAGAATATAACTAATTTTCCTGATGAATCTGATCGAGCAACTCATGAAGAAGAATTTACTTTAGAACTGCGTACCAGAGAAAGAGAAAGAAGACTGCTTTCGAAAATCAAAAATTCTCTAGAAGATTTAAAAGCAGCAGACTATGGTTATTGCGCTTCATGTGGAATAGAAATAGGCATTAGAAGATTAGAAGCCAGACCCACAGCAACAAGGTGTATTGACTGTAAAACTATCGAAGAGATTCAAGAAAGGCAAAAATACGGTTAATTACTCCTCCCACTAGAGGCCCTTCTACATTCTAACTTTATAGATTATTATTACTTTAAAGTAAGCCACAAAAATATATTAATTCTAATGAATGCCAATATATTGGACATTAAACAGTATGAAAAGATTCCTAATTTTATTGCTATTGAGGGGCCTATAGGAGTTGGTAAAACTATTCTTACTAAATTTTTAGCAGAGTCTTTTGGTTATAAAGCATTATTGGAAGAAACTTCAGACAATCCATTTTTACCTGATTTCTATAGAAATCCCTCTCAGAATGCTTTAGCAACTCAATTGTTTTTTTTGTTCCAAAGATCTAAACAATTACAAGCAATTAAACAAAGAGATATTTTTGAACAAAGGAGAGTTTCAGATTTTCTTTTTGATAAGGATAAATTGTTTGCAAAAGTATCTCTTTCATCTGAAGAATTTAAGTTATACGATCAAATATATGATTATCTATCTCTAGATCTACCAACTCCAGATATGGTAATTTACTTGCAAGCAGAAACTAAAACTCTCTATAGAAGAATTACATCTAAAGGAGTGAGCATAGAAAAAAATATAAGTTTTGAATATCTCGATTTATTAAATGAAACATATAAAGAGTTTTTCTTCAATTATGATAGGTCTCCATTGTTGATAGTTAATTCCGAACACCTAGAACTTAACAGCAATCAAAAAGAACTGGATCTTCTGTTACATAAGCTTCTTGAGTTCTTTAATAACAAAGAAGGTTCAAAAACTTATTTCAATCCATCAGAAACACTAATCTAATATAATATAATTTATGACAGACGACTTAGTATATCTACCAAGCAATAAAATTATCTCACAATCTAATCTCAAAGAAGAAGAGTTTTTATCTGAGTATCAACTTTCAATAGATAATCCAGACAAGTTTTGGGCAGAAAAAGCGAATGCATGCATTACTTGGATAAAAAAATGGGACCGGATTTCTTATCATGACTTTACTACTGGAGACATTAAATGGTTTGAAGGCGGAAAATTAAATGTAACAGTAAATTGTATTGATAGACATTTAGAAAAAAGAGGAGACCAAACTGCAATCATCTGGGAAGGAGATCACCCAAATGAAAATTTAAATATTTCTTATTTTGAATTACATGAGAAAGTCTGCCGGTTTGCTAATGCCATGAAAAAAAGAGGTGTAAAAAAAGGCGATAGAGTCTGCATTTACATGCCAATGATTCCAGAAGCTGCCTATGCAATGTTGGCGTGTGCAAGAATAGGAGCTATACATTCAGTAGTTTTTGGTGGCTTTTCACCGGAATCTCTCAAGGACAGAATTCTTGATTCTGATTGTCGAACAGTTATAACTGCAGATGAAGGAATAAGAGGTGCAAAAATTATACCTCTCAAAGAAAATGTAGATATAGCTCTGTCAGAATGTCCTAATGTTCATACAGTTTTTGTAGTGAAGAGAACCAATACAATAACTGAGTGGAAGGAAAGCAGAGATGTAGATTACAATCAAATAACTGAAGAATCAGATCCTGATTGTTTACCAGAACCCATGGATTCCGAAGATCCTCTTTTTATTCTATATACTTCAGGCTCAACCGGTAAACCAAAGGGTGTTATGCATACGACGGCAGGATATCTTCTACAATCTAATTTAACCTTTAAGATTATTTTTGATTACAAAGAAAAAGAAGTCTTTTGGTGCACTGCAGATGTGGGCTGGATAACAGGCCACTCTTATATAATCTATGGTCCCCTTTCTAATGGGGCAACTACCCTTATGTTTGAAGGAGTCCCTACTTATCCTAGTGCCTCAAGGTTCTGGGAAGTTATAGACAAACATAAAGTAAATATTTTTTATACCGCCCCAACAGCTTTAAGAGCTCTAATGGCACTAGGCAATGAACCAGTTAAAACTACTTCTAGAAAATCTCTTAGGGTATTAGGTTCAGTAGGAGAACCCATAAATCCTGAAGCATGGGAATGGTACTATAAAGTAGTCGGAGAATCTAAATGCCCTATAGTTGATACTTGGTGGCAAACTGAAACTGGAGCAATAATGATTAGTCCTATAGCTGGACATACTCCCTTGAAGCCAGGAAGTGCAACGAGACCTTTTTACGGCGTTATGCCTAGGTTACTTAATGATGAAGGAGAGGAAATTGAAGGAGAAGGATCTGGTAGCTTGGTAATCTCTAGTACTTGGCCATCTCAAATAAGGTCTGTTTTTGGTGATCATAAACGATGTATTGAAACCTATTATTCCCTTTATCCTGGTTATTACACTACTGGAGATGGAGCCAGAAGAGATAAAGATGGTTATTATTGGATAACAGGAAGAATTGATGATGTCTTAAATGTGTCAGGGCATAGACTTGGTACAGCGGAAATTGAGAGCGCCTTAGTATTGCACCCAAAAGTTGCTGAAGCTGCTGTTGTTGGATATGACCATAAGATAAAGGGACAAGGAATCTATTGTTATGTAACATTAATGAATGATGAAGTCCCAGCAGATAATCTAAAATCAGAATTAATTAAACTAGTATCAACTGAAATAGGCTCTATAGCAAAACCTGACATACTCCAATGGGCCCCAGGCCTTCCTAAAACAAGATCTGGGAAGATTATGAGAAGAATTTTAAGAAAGATTGCTGCTAACGAACTTGATAATTTAGGCGATACAACTACACTTGCTGAACCAACTGTAGTAGAAGACTTAATATTAAATCGAGAGAATAAATAATGTCTTTAATAGACTTAATAAATAAAAAAAACTTGCTTCCACTTGAATCCGAAGCTCTAAAAGGTAGAGATGTAGAAATCGAAGTACCTGATCAGCATTTTATAAAAGGAACTAAATTAAGGGGCCCTTTCCCGAAAGATCTACAGCAAGTAATCTTTGGGATGGGTTGTTTCTGGGGAGTTGAAAAGAGGTTCTGGGAACTGGAAGGAGTCTTCACAACCGCTGTAGGTTATTCTGGTGGGTACACTAAGAATCCCACTTATAGAGAAGTCTGTACTGGTATGACTGGTCATAATGAAGTGGTACTAGTTATTTATGACCCTTCAATAGTATCTTTTGAAGATTTACTCACAACCTTCTGGGAAGACCATGATCCTACACAAGGAATGCAACAAGGCAATGATGTTGGAACACAATACAGATCAGGTATTTACTTCTTAAATGAATCAGAAGAAGATTTAATACTTCAAACTAAGTCTCAATACCAGATTCAATTGAATAATAATAATCTTGGAAAAATAACTACTGAGATAAAAAAAGCAGGTCCTTTTTACTACGCAGAACATTACCACCAACAATATTTAGCAAAAAACCCTGATGGTTATTGCTCTTTAGCTGGAACAGGAGTCAAGATTAGGTAATTCCTTTCCAAACAAAATCTTCACCTTCTTTAAAAGCAAGACCATCCTCCTCTAATTTAATTAAATGAGCTAACAAAGAAGCTTTAGCTATTGGGAAGAGCGAAGAGTCTACGTCATCATAAACTTTAGATACTAAAGACTCTGGATTTCCTTTCATGTCCTCTTCTAAAGCTGAAGCAACCTTTTCTTCTCTTTGAAGTCTATGGTTAATAATCCATTCGGCCACTTCATAAGGATTGTCTAATATTTCTCCATGTCCAGGAGCTATTTTTGAAAGTTTAAACTCCTTTAATTTTTCTAAAGAATCTAGATATTGTTTCATGTTCCCGTCAGGAGGACCGATTACAACTGTAGACCCGTTCATTATATGGTCACCAGTAAAAATAAACTCTTCTTCTTCGAGAATATAACAAAGGTGATTTGAAGCATGGCCAGGAGTATGTACAACTTTTAATGTAAATCCTCTTTCTATAAATATATCTCCATCTTTTAGAATTTTATCTGGTTTAAAGGAACTATCTTGTCCTTTCGAAGTTTCTGTGAGCATTCCATATGCGGGAACATCAATTTTATCTTGTAAAAGCCTAACCCCAGGAGAATGATCTGGATGAGTATGTGTTACTAGAATTTGTTTAATGGTTTCATCTACTGATGTAATCGCATCTATGTGTGAATCCATTGCCGGACCTGGATCCAAAACAGTAATTTCCTCTTTACCAATCAAATAAGTATTAGTACCTGGACCAGTAAAAACACTTGAATTGCCTGCTGTAATTCTCCGAATTAAAGGACTTATTTGTACTATTTCTTCAGGTTTCATTATTAATGATCTTCGTAACCTTCATCTCCAGGTAAGAGTCCTACCATTTTACCATTTTCCATAAAAAACTTAGGCTCTATGGTTGCTATGTCATATGGGTTTATTGAATTCTTGTCTTCTAAAAGTTCCTTCGTAGTTTTGTACCCGCAGATACTTTCTAAATTCTTTATAGTTGGCATAATCATCAATAATTTTCCTTGTTCAAATTTTTGTAATGCTTCTTCAGGTTTTATCCATATGCTATTTACGCTTTCAGACCCATCATGTATAGCCTCTTGTCCTTCAGGAGCCTGCGCGATAAAAAATCTTGTGTCATATCTCCTTTTTTCTATCTTAGGAGTAATCCAATGAGCTAGATAGGCAAGTCTATCTGTAGCCAAGAAAAGCTGTTCACTTTTGCACATTTCTGCTAAAACTTTTTCTCCATCATTTAATCTTTTTCTATAATTTATAAATCTATCATTCTCAGATCCATTTTTAGGATCAAAATTACTACCATTTTTTCTATATGCTAAAAGTATTCCCACTTCTTCAAAACACTCTCTAATAACAGCAACCCAATAGGCTAATCCTCCATTGTTAATTCCTAAAGCTGAAGAGGCTTCTTGATCGCTGACTCCCTGACAAATTACGCTGAATTGATCTGAAGAATCCTCCAAATCAACTTTTCCTCCAGGAAAAACATATGCCCCTCCAAAATTTGTTTTGGCTGCCCTTTCAATTAAAAAAACTTCTATTCCTCCTTTTTGTGTATCCCTGACTAGGAGAACAGTTGCAGCAGGTTGCGGTTTAGCCGGTTCTTCATTGGGGTCAGCCATTTGAGTATTAACACCCTTTAACGGATTTTTCATAATTTTTCCTTACTTTGATGAGATTATAATAGACTACTTAACTCAAAGAATTAAAACTATAAATTTATTTCAAAGGAATGTCTAAATGAAGGATTCTAAACCAAACTGGTTTAAAGATGCTTTATCAGTCTCAAAAAAAGAGAAATCAATAATTGTTGAAGGAAAGTCTATACATTATCAACATTGGGGTGATGAAAATAAACCAGGTTTGGTCTTAGTTCATGGAAGTGGAAGTCACTCTCACTGGTGGGATTTCATTGCCCCCTTACTATTAGATGATTTCCAAGTAAGCGCCTTAGACCTTTCAGGTATGGGCAATAGTGAGCGCAGGGAGGATTACTCTCCTGAACTGTATGCAAAAGAGATTCTTAAAGTAGCTGAAGACAGTGACTTCTTTAGAGACAATAGAGAACCTGTTATTTGCGGCCACAGTATGGGAGGTTTTATGAGCGCAACGGCTGGATTTATTTCTAATAAACCTATTAAGGGAGTGATTATGATCGATTCACCAATACGCCCTCCAACATATGATTACTCTACGCATGTAAGAAGCGGGCCGATAAGAAGAATAAAAACATATCCTACTGAAAAAAGCATTCTCGAGAGGTTCAGACTAACACCTGAACAAGAGTGTGATAATGATTTTCTTGTTAAATACATAGCTAAATGGTCAATAAAACAAGTAGAAAATGGCTTTCAATGGAAGTTCGATGACACCATCTTTGATAAATTAGGCTTTTCACACATGCAAAGAAATATAGCCTTTGATCTTAAGTGCAACTTAGGAATAATTTATGGAACAGACAGTCTGATGATGACCAAAGAGATTTTAGGCTTTATAAAAGAGAATGTACCAGAAAATACAGTTATTATCCCCATCAATAAAGCAGCACATCATGTTCTTCTGGATCAGCCTCAAGAACTTGTAAAATCCATAAAACTTATAATTAAAGACTGGCTATAAGAAGTGATCTTAATCCTCCTGTCTTTTTTATTTTTATACTTCTCTTTTTCAATCCATAAAGCTTTATATAAAGAAGAAACAAAATATGGATGTACTTCTCTTAGTATATTGATGTTTGTAGATGTTAGTTTATTACTATTAATCTATTACGCATTCTTCAATTAATAACTAATTCCTTGGGGGTATGCCTTTAACCATGCTTAAAGACCTTAATGGAGCTCCTTCTCTTCTAAATTTTGCAAGTTCTTGATACTCGGGATCATTATACCAAGCTTCAGCAGCTGCTTCTGAAGGAAAAGAAAAAATTATCATTCGACCTCCGCTTAATGGTTCAGGCCCTTCGATATGTTTGAAAGAATCATCATAGGTTATAAAATCTCCACCATGACGCTTAAGAATAGGAAAAAACCCTTTTTCATATTTTAAATAGGTATCTTTGTCTTCAATTTCTAGATTAACTACCATGTAAACCTTAACATTTTCCATCTCTAATTCTCCTTTTCTAAGAGGTTTTAACTGACTGTAGTCTGCCGTCAATTATATTTTTAGCATCTGTAACTAATCTTGACACCATTTCTTCACAAGTAGGAATATCTTTAACTCTTGCTACTGAAATACCTGCTGACCATATACCATGTTCAAGATCACCTTCTTCAAAAACAACCCTTCCCCTTTGTCCAGCAACTAAATCTTTAACATCTTCAAAAGTTGCTTTACCAGTTGATTCAATCTCAACCACTTCGTTTGATACTGAGTTTTTAAATACTCTGGCAGTATTATGCATAGTTCTAAACATAAGATTTGTTGATAACTCATCAGCTTCTGTCATTTTTTCTTTTACGTTCTGATGAACACCAGCTTCTTTAGTAGCCATGAATCTTGTTCCCATCACAATGGCTTCTCCTCCAAGTGCTAGAGCTGCAACCAAACTCTTTCCATCACTAAAACCTCCGCAACCAGCAACAGGAATATCTAAAGCTTCAACGGCTTGAGGTAATAGCACTAGTGAAGGAATATCGTCTTCTCCTGGGTGACCTGCGCATTCAAATCCATCTATAGTAACAGCATTTACGCCTACTGCCTGAGCCTTAAGAGCATGCCTAACTGATGTGCATTTATGTATAACTCTCACACCATACTCTTTAAACAACTCCATAAAAGGTTCTGGGCTCCTTCCAGCAGTCTCTACAATTTTAACTCCTGAACCAACGATGGCTTGAGCAAATTCTTCGTATGGGGGAGGATTTATCGTGGGTAAAATTGTTAAATTTACACCGAAAGGCTGATCTGTCATTTCCTTGGTCTTCTCTATTTCTTTTACTAAGTCTTCTGGTGTCGGTTGGCTTAAAGCAGTTAATATACCCAAGGCTCCTGCATTAGAGACTGCTGAAACTAATCCTGCAAATCCAACCCATTGCATCCCGCCTTGGATAACAGGGTGCTTTATTCCAAATAATTCTGTGATTCTTGTTTGTAACATCTTTTTTCCTTTATATTCTTATTTTATTCTTAATCTTTTTTAGATTGATAGAATGATAGTAAGATATCTAAGTAAAATTAAGAAGAAATAATTTATGACAAATAAACTTCCTTTATTTATAGATGGTAATTTCACAGACAGCGAAACATCTGACTGGATAGAAGTTCTAGATCCTTCAACTCAAAAAGTACTTTGCAAAGCTCCTTGTGCAACAAATAAGGAAATAGACCAAGCAATTAATTCTGCAAAAGAAGCCTTTACTGACTGGAAAGAAACACCTCCACCTGAAAGATCTAGGGTAATGATGAGATATCAAGAGTTATTAAAATTAAATCAAAATGATATTGCTGAAATATTGAGTAAGGAAAATGGTAAGACTCTCGAAGACGCTAAAGGTGATGTATGGAGAGGTATAGAAGTGGTTGAGCAAGCAGCTAATATAACTCCCCTATTAATGGGAGAGACTGTAGAAAATGTGGCTAGGGAAATAGATTCTTACAGCTACACTCAGCCTCTAGGAGTGTGTTTAGGCATTACACCTTTTAATTTTCCTGCCATGATTCCGCTTTGGATGTTTCCAATGGCCATTGCTTGTGGTAATAGTTTTATTTTAAAACCGTCTGAACAAGATCCCATGACATCTAATAAACTTGCCGAGTTATTTTTAGAATCTGGAGCACCTAAAGGTCTACTTCAAATAATTCATGGCAATAAAACACAAGTTGATCAACTAATTAAACACCAAGAAATAAAAGCTATTTCTTTTGTAGGATCAGTTCCTGTCGGTCAATATATCTACAAAACAGGAACAGAACATTTAAAACGTGTTCAAGCTTTAGCCGGTGCAAAGAATCATATGGTAGTAATGCCAGATGCTCATAAAAAGAAAACCATAGATAGCTTGGTAGGATCGGCTGTAGGGGCTGCAGGTCAGAGATGTATGGCCATAAGTGCAGCTATCTTTGTTGGAAGAGCTAAAGATTGGGTGAATGATTTGAAATTGGAAATGGAACTTATAAAACCTGGCCCTTGGGATTCAGAAGTATCAGGATTTGGGCCTTTAATAAGCAAAGAAGCTAAAAAAAGAGTTCTTCAACTAATAGAAAAAGGGAAAAAGGAGGCAAAGTGTTTGCTTGATGGTAGCAACTGTAAAGTTGAAGGCTATCCAGAGGGAAACTGGATTGGCCCAACCCTTTTTACAGACGTGAGTACAGAAACGGAAATTTATAAAACTGAAATTTTTGGTCCCGTCTTAGTCTGTCTTAGTGTTGATACCTTAGAGCAAGCCATAGAATTAATTAATAAAAATCCATTTGGCAATGGTACATCCATATTCACTGCTTCTGGAAAATCGGCAAGAAAATTCAGACATGAAATTGAAATTGGTCAAGTAGGTATTAATGTCCCCATTCCAGTTCCTCTTCCTTTCTTTTCTTTCACCGGATGGAAGCAATCATTCTATGGAGATTTACATGCTTACGGGAAACAAGCTGTTAGATTTTATTCAGAAACTAAAACAATTACTGAAAGGTGGTTTGATGAAGATGAAGATAGTTCAGCCAACCTGACCATTAACTTAGAATAATAAATATGGATTTTGAACTAACTTCTGATCAAAAAAATTTCCAAAATCTTGCTAAAGATTTTTCTGATAAAGAACTAAAGCCGTACGCAGCTCACTGGGATAAGGAAGAAGAGTTTCCTCTGGAAACAATTAAAAAATCTGGAGATCTAGGGTTTTGCTCATTATATGTTGATACAGATTTGGGGGGGATGGGTTTAGGCAGGCTTGATGCTTCTATTGTTTTCGAACAATTAGCTTCAGGGTGTACGAGCACAACTGCTTTCTTGACCATTCACAATATGGCCATCTGGATGGTAAGTAAATTTGGTTCAGAACAATTGAAGTCTGAATGGTTCCCTGCTTTAAGTACAGGATCTAAACTTGCTTCTTACTGTCTAACTGAACCTAACTCAGGATCTGATGCAGCTTCCTTAAAAACAACAGCCACTAAAAAAGGAGATTCTTATATTATCAATGGGTCTAAAGCCTTTATATCAGGGTCTGGTTCAACTGACTGTTTAATATTGATGGCTAGAACTAGTGAAGAAGGTCCTCTAGGAATATCTTGTTTTTTAATACCTGCAGATCTTCCTGGTATAGAGTATGGTAAGAATGAATCAAAAATGGGATGGAAGAACCAACCAACCAGACAAGTATCTCTAGCTGATGTAAAAATTCCTTCACAGAATTTGGTCGGTAAAGAAGGTCAAGGTTTTAAGATTGCTATGCAAGGTTTAGATGGAGGTAGAATTAATATAGCCACTTGCTCTATAGGAACAGCGCAATCTGCTCTTGAGCACGCTCAAGAATATATGAATCAAAGAGAGCAATTTGGGAAAAAAATATCTGAATTCCAAGCCCTCCAATTCAAGATAGCTGATATGACTACTGAACTTATTGCAGCTAGAAATATGGTAAGACTAGCAGCTTCTAAATTAGATAAAAATCACCCTGAAGCAACTATTTACTCAGCCATGGCGAAACGTTTTGCTACTGATGTGGGTTTTAATGTTTGCAACGAGGCTCTTCAAATTTTTGGAGGTTACGGATATATACAAGAATATCCACTAGAACGTTATGTAAGAGATGTTCGTGTTCACCAAATTTTGGAAGGGACCAATGAAATAATGAAAATGATAATAGGCCGAAGAATGATCATGGAAGACGCAGCTAAAATTATTCAATAAGAAATGCCTGACAATGAATTATTAATTGACGAAATCGAAACAGACAATGGTTCGATGATAGGCCATATAATTCTTAATTCCCCTGCAACGCTCAACTCTTTAACCTTAACTATGGTTGAAGGAATCTCAAAGCAATTAGAAGACTGGAAAAAAAAGAATAGCTTGAAGGCAGTGCTTATAGAAGGAGCAGGAGAAAAAGCCTTTTGTGCTGGTGGGGATATAAGAGCCCTATATGACTCTATGATCGAAAGCCCTAAGAAATCAATGTATGCCGAAGAATTCTTTGAAAAAGAATATAGACTCGATTATCAGATTCATAAATATCCTAAACCTGTTATCTCTATTTTAGACGGAATAGTAATGGGGGGTGGAGCAGGTTTAATGTTAGGCAGTCATTATCGGGTTAGTACAGAGCGTACTCGTTTTGCGATGCCTGAAATAGGAGTTGGACTCTTTCCTGATGTGGGGTTTACTTTTTTTATTAATAAACTTCCTGAAGGTCTAGGTAAGTATATGATGCTCACAGCAACTAATTTAAAAGCAGCAGATACGCAATTTTGTGGATTAACGGACCAATATGTAGATTCATCATTCCTAGAGGACTTCTACAAAAATATTAAATCTTTGGATTGGAGTGATGATGTTAGATCTAACAAGGCTTGTATTGAGAACCTTTTAAATGAATTCAATGTTCCTAAGAATCTAGAACTTCTACCCAAGAGTATGCTAGAAGAAAGATTAGACAAAGTAAGAGCTCTTACAAAAGGCAATGAGCTGCAACAAGTTGTTGGGAATATATTGAACAACTCCACTGACGACGAATGGTTCATTGCTGGAAAGTTAGGCTTAGAAAATGGATGCCCTACTTCCGCTCACTTAATATGGGAACAATGTAAACTCTCTAATGAACTTACTCTAGAGGAAGTTTTTAGATTTGAATTAAACCTAGCAATTCAAATCACGAGAAGAAATGATTTCTCTGAAGGCATAAGGGCAGCTATTATTGAAAAAGATAACTCTCCAAACTGGAAATTCAAAACCATTGCTGAAGTGCCAAAAGACTGGGTTCACGAACATTTAAAACCAGCATGGAAGTATAATCCTCTTGAGGATATATAAAATGGAGAAAATTGGTTTTATAGGTTTAGGAAATATGGGAATGCCAATGGCCCAAAACTTAATTTCAAACGGAATAAAAGTAAAAGGCTTTGATATTTCTGAAGAAGTGCTTAAAGAAGCTAAAGAAAATAAAATAATAGTATGCTCTGACGCTCTCCAGGCCTCTAAAGAAATTGATGTCTTAATTACCATGCTTCCTAATGGGGAGGCTGTTTCTAGCGTATTCAATTCGGAGGGTCTATTAGAAAATATGGACCCTTCTGTCTTAATAATAGAATGTTCAACTATCAACCCTGAGACCTCAAAAGAGTTGTCAGTAAAGGCATTATCTTTAAATATAAAAATGATAGATGCTCCTGTTTCAGGAGGTGTAAAAGGCGCTCGAGAAGCAGGCTTAACTTTTATGGTGGGTGGATCAGATAAAAACGTAGAAAAAGCTAAACCAATTCTTTCTAAGATGGGGAAAAATATCTTCCATGCCGGGGATAGTGGTTCTGGTCAAATAGCCAAATTATGTAATAACATGCTCTTAGCAATACACATGAGCGGAACGGCAGAAGCTTTATCAATGGGGGTAAGAAGTGGTCTTGATCCCAACACATTATCAACAATCATGTCTAAAAGTTCTGGAGGTAATTGGTCCCTTGATAAATACAATCCCTACCCTGGAGTTATGTCCGAATCTCCAGCAAGCAATAATTATCAAGGAGGTTTCTTAAATAAATTGATGATAAAAGATCTGAACTTGGCAAAGGAACTAGCTCAAAATTCAAAAACCCAAACACCCATGGGGGATTCTGCTAGAAAACTTTATGACGAATTAATTGAACAGGGCCTAGAAGACCTGGACTTTTCTAGTGTACAAAAATTATTTAAGTAACTCTAGATATCATAATAAGAATCAATGAATTACAGTAATTACATAATGAAAATAGTTTCATATTTTGCTATTTTTTTAAGCTTAGCTCTATCCAGCTCTTTGTTTGCAAATCGAGGTTTAGAAATTGCTTTATTAAGTGATAAGAATAATGAAGGTTATGGCGATAGTTCTTCTTCCATGACTATGGAACTGATTAATAAGAAGGGTGATGTGGTTACTAGAGAGCTAAGATTTAAAAGATTAGAAGTACCTGAAGATGGTGATAAATCTATTGCAGTCTTTGAGAGCCCAAGAGATGTTAAAGGCGTTGCAATCTTGTCTTATGCTCACAAACAAGAATCAGATGATCAGTGGTTGTATCTACCAGCCCTTAAGCGAGTGAAACGAATAGCTTCAAAAAATAAATCTGGGCCGTTTTTAGGTAGCGAATTCTCTTTTGAAGATTTTTCTTTCCAAGAAGTTGAGAAAT
>CETH01090807.1_pt1 | contig 23975 bp, 24 predicted proteins | sample 361461 | NCBI WGS metagenome assembly CETH01 (sample SAMEA2622695, study PRJEB7988) | marine metagenome | isolation source: saline water (ENVO:00002010), including
TTGACCAACAACAAAGATTACAGGGTTATATGCCAATTATCGTATTACATCTGTACAATAACAGTGCTGGACTTCTTCCAGGAGCTAACATTCCATCTGGACCTGGCTTCGTTGATAAGTCTAATGCTTCATCAGTTGCTGCTTTAGCAGGAATTGATAGATAAATGTATTTAGGGCCGCAATAAAATTGCGGTCCTTTATTTTTAATATTTATATTTATGAATTTACCTAATCCAACAGGTCAAAGACAAGAGTCAGATAGACAAGGACAAAAAAAGTGGTACTCCCCATTTACCTCTCGTCCTGAGATTGGACCATTTGGAGTTATGCTTTTGCTTTTTTTTATGTTGGGTTATTTTTCTATTCCTGAAGGAGAATTTTCTCTAAATCCATTTGCTGGTGAGGGTTTTAATGCTTTAGGTATAAGAAATAATTTTAGAGTAATAGCGCAATTGGGTATCGTTGCTCTTGGAGCAGGTATGCTAATTATTGCTGGAGAATTTGATTTATCAGTAGGATCAATGATTGGTTTTGCGGGTGGATGTATGGCAATGATTCTTAAATGGGGATTTGCAGTTGTTATTCCTTATATTTCTTTTGACGGCGGTTTTCATTTTGAGGGTTTAAAATTATTTGAAATTACTGATGTTTCTCCGTTAACAGCTTTATTGATTACCTTATGTTTCACATTATCTTTCGGGTGGTTCCAAGGATGGTTGATTGTAAAAAGTGGAATTGCATCTTTTATTGTTACTCTTGGAGGTTTATTTTTCTTAAGAGGTGTTACAGAAGTTTCTTATAGAGCTTTTAATCGCGCACCAGATCAAACTGCAGGATCTACCACAGTTACAGAACTCCCCGATATTAAAAATATAATAAATGTACCTGGTCATGGTGAAATGGAGAGGGATGCAGCTAAATTATTACCAAATGATCAACTTATTGAAATTTTAAGCAGTGTTCCAGCAAGTATCGTGTTAAAATTAACCGAACAACTTACCTATATTAATGAAAAAGTTGCTGCTAATAAAACTGCATTAGCTGCAAAAAAAATGATTGAAACATTAGAAAAATCATTAGCAGGGGCAAAAAAATCAGGTAATGATTCAATGGTAGAGATATTGACAAAAAAAATAGAAGCTGGTGTAGAAGTACCTGCTGTTGCCGCAAAAGCCGTGACTGATATTGATTTAGCAAAAGCTTATATTGATACTATTTATACAGCAAGGCCTGTAGCAAACTTTTTTGGTGGAGATATTATGGAGCCAGTTTTTGATTGGTTATATTTTACGGCTGATTGGAACGTTAATAATTATGGTAACATGTTTGCTAAAGGAATGTATTCTTGTTTAATGATTTGGCTTCTTTTAGCATTAGTGTGCTATTTTGTTTTAAGTCGGACTCAAGCGGGAAACTGGATATATTCCACAGGGGGAAATCTTAGTGCTGCACAAGCTAATGGTGTTCCAACAAATAAAGTTAAAATTTCTTTATTTATGTTTACTGCCTTCTGTGCAACAATGTTTGCAGCTTGTCAGGTCTTTGAGGTAAACACCGCTGATACAGCCAAAGGTAATTTAAAAGAATTGGAAGCAATAGCTGCTGCTGTAATAGGGGGAGTTGTTCTTACAGGTGGTTTTGGAACAATATTAGGGATAATTTTAGGAACAATAATTTTTGGAATTGCAAAAGAAGCATTCTTTTATATTCCTGGTATTGACGGCTCTTTCTACAGAGTATTCCTAGGCGCTGTTCTTGTTGGTGCCGCTTTGACAAATGAAAATATCAGAAAAAGAATAATAGGTAGTTTATAATGAATGATTCAAAAAAACCTCTTATTGAAATCAAAGATCTTGTAAAAAGATTCGGCAATTTTACTGCCTTAAATGGAGTTTCTTTAGATGTATATCCAGGTGAAGTACATGCTCTTTTAGGAGACAATGGTGCTGGTAAATCAACCTTAATAAAGGTTCTAGCTGGAGTGCATCCAGCTACTTCTGGATCAATAGTTATAGATGGTAAAGAAGGAAAATTTTTAACTCCAAGACAAGCAACAGATGCAGGTATAGGTACAGTTTATCAAGATCTTGCTTTGAATGCTTTAACTTCAGTAACTAGAAATTTCTTTCTTGGAAGAGAAATTAAAAAAGGACTTGGATCATTTGGAATTATGCAAATGAATCAAATGGATAAAATTACAATTGAGGAAATGGCAAAAATAGGAATAAATATTTCTGATCCTACACAACCTGTTGGAACTATGTCAGGAGGTCAAAGACAAACTTTAGCGATCGCAAGGGCTATTTATTTTGGGGCAAAAATTTTAATACTAGATGAACCGACTTCTGCACTTGGACAAAAACAGCAAATGGAAGTTTTAAAAACAATTAAACGAGTTCAAAGACTTGGACATATAGCTATAATTTTAATTACACATAATGAAATTCATGCAAGATTGATTGCTGACAGGTATACATTTTTGAGTTTAGGAGAAGTGATAGGCAAGGGATTAGCTGAAGAATTAGGCGGTGATGACATAAAAAAACTTATGGCTGGTGGAGCTGAAATAGGAGATTTAAGAGACGAACTAGGTGCTTAAATCAATTTTTTTATTGACTAAATATTAAAGCTATACCAAATTAATTATTTCAAATGTTAAAATTGTATAAATCTTTTACTGATTATCAAAAAGTTTTGGATGAACTTCTAGCTGGTAGTGGAGTAGTAGTCGTGAAAGAAGTTTTTTCAATAAGTAAAATAAATGAAGCCTTAGAAATTGTTAATTACTTTGCAGACAATCAGGAACAAAAAGAATCACATTTTAATGCTGAAGCAGAAGCATCTGGTAAAATTCACTTACAACAAAGAGTATGGAATTTGTTTGGAAAGGGTGATGTGTTTAGCCATTTGATTACCAATGATATAATTTTTAATATTTTGTCTAAATTATTAGGTTCTGAATTTTGCTGTGGCTCTTATTGTGCTAGTCGTTTACTACCTGGATCCCCAGGTCAAGAATTGCATATAGATTACCCTTATTGGGATTTTTATAAAACTGAAACTTTTCCAGTTGGATTAAATAGTTCTTTTGCTCAAAATTGTCAGATTACTATTCCTCTTGATATCTGTTCTGAGGTTTCAGGTGCTACAGCTTATATACCTGGATCACAAAAACATCTTCATTATCCAACACAGCTTGATGATTTTTCAAATAAAAAACAAATGGTTGCAAATCCTGGTGATCTAGTTTTTTTTAATGGTAATTGTTGGCATGGAGCTTCACCTAATAACTCAGATCATCAACGGGCCGCGTTATTAATAGAATTTCTTCCTAAATATATAAAACCTGTTGAAGATTTAGTTTCTTACTTAGATAAAGATTTTAAAGATAAAAGTTCTGATAGAGTTAGGCAACTTTTAGGTCTAAAATATGAGTATCCAAAGATTATGGACGCAAGTAGAAAATTAAATAATATTGGTATAGGATATAAGAAAAATAATTAGTATTCTTTTTATAATATTTCTTTATAAATTTATTTATTTTTTTGAGTTTATATGAAAAATATTGGATTGATTGGATGTGGTCATATATCTGAAACTTATTTTAGAAGTTGTGAGTATTTTAACAATATAAATATAATCGCATGCGCTGATTTAAATATAGATGCTGCTAAGAAATGTGCTACTGCATATAATATAGTTTCAAAAAGTGTAGATGATCTTTTATCTGATGAAAATATTGATGTTATTCTAAATCTTACTAACCCAATTGCACATTATCAAACAATTAAAAATACACTTAATGCAGGAAAACATTCATATTGTGAAAAGCCCATTGCAATTAATTTTGATCAAGGAAAAGAATTAATAGAATTAGCAAATTCAAAAAATTTGTATTTAGGAAATGCCCCCGATACATTTTTGGGAGGTGGTGGACAACTTACAAAGAAAATTATAGAAAGGGGAGATGTAGGAGAAATAAAATTAGGTAATTTTACTTTTGCATTTCCTGGAGTACAATCATGGCATCCTAATCCTGAACCTTGGTTTAAAGAAGGAGGAGGGCCCGTATTAGATATGGGACCTTATTATTATACAATGCTAGTTAATTTACTTGGTCCAGCAAAATCTATAACTGCAAATGCGTCAACAGTCAGTGAATCTAGAAAAATTGGAGCAGGGAAAAAAAAAGGTTCAAATTTTGCAGTAGAAATTCCAACCTCTTACAACATAGTTATTGAATTTCAAAATGATGCAGTTATTCAAGGTTTTTTATCTTTTGATGTAATTAATCATGAATCTAATTTTATTGATCTTTATGGTACTAAAGGCTCTATTATTGGACCAGATCCGAATATGTTTGGCGGTCCAATAAAAGTTTCACTTTCTGAAGGTGGTACATGGAAAGAATACAGTACTGAAGAAATGAAATTAGGAAAAACAAATATATTTAATAAAAGTGGAAGGTCTAATGAAGCTTCAACTAACGCTAATTATAGAGGAGTTGGTTTATCTGATATGATATATTCAATAGAAAATAATTTAGAACATCGTTGTAACGGTGAACTAGTTTTGCATGTCTTAGATATGCTGGATGTTACAATTAAATCAGCCGATCAATCTAAAAGACTTCAGCTTAGAACTACATGTAATAAAACAAAACAGTTTAATGAAGAAGATGTTAATTTAATTACAAAATAATATTACCAAGTCCCTGAATTTTGCATTGAGAGCCAAGGCTCTTTTTGAGGCAAAGACTCCCCTTCTTGAAGAAGTTCAATTGAAATTCCATCGGGTGATCTTACAAATGCCATATGCCCATCCCTTGGTGGCCTGTTAATTATAACTCCACTATCTAATAATTTTTGGCATGTTTCATAAATATTTTTTACACTATAAGCAAGATGTCCAAAACTTCGTCCATTTGTGTATTCTTCTGGATCCCAATTAAAAGTCAATTCTAATAATCCTTCTTTATTTGAACTATTTTTAGCAGCTAAAAAAATAAGAGTAAACCTGCCCTTTTCATTATCTACTCTTCTTATTTCTTTTAGTCCAAGTTTATTGCAATAGAAATTCATAGATTCTTCAATATTTTTAATTCTAACCATGGTATGTAAATATTTCATAAAAAAATATTATATGTTTTTTTAAAAATTAGAAATTAAAATATTATTATTTTGATTTGAAATTTATTATAAAGTAAAATATTGACAAGTATTATAGTATGAGCGACTATTTTAAAAATATACCAAATATAAAATTTGAAGGTATAGAAAGTAATAATCCACTTAGCTTTAAATATTATGATGAAAATAGAATGATTTTGGGCAAAACGATGAGGGATAATCTTCGTTTTGCAATTTGTTATTGGCATACTTTTACATGGCCAGGTTTAGATCCATTTGGTAGTGCAACACTTATTAGACCTTGGATGAAAATGGGTGACCCTATCCAAAAAGCTGAAGAAAAGTTGAATGAAGCTTTTGATTTTTTTGATAAAATATCCAGCCCTTATTTTTGTTTTCATGATAGAGATATTTCACCAGAAGGCTTAACATATTCAGAGACTCAAAAAAATTTTCATCATATTGTTGATTTGATGGAAAAAAAAATGAACAAAAGCAAAGTAAAGCTTCTTTGGGGTACAGCAAATTTATTTTCTCATAAAAGATATATGGGAGGTGCTTCAACTAATCCAGATCCAGAAGTATTTGCTTATGCAGTTGCTCAAGTAAAAGATTGTATGGAAGCAACAATGAGATTAGGTGGAGAAAATTATGTTTTGTGGGGAGGAAGAGAAGGTTATGAAACAATTCTAAATACTAATATGCAATTAGAAATGGACAATTTATCTCGTTTTTTAGAGTTAGTTGTTGAATATAAAAATAAAATTGGTTTTAAAGGACAAATATTGTTAGAACCAAAACCACATGAACCAACTAAACATCAGTATGATTTTGACTCTGCAGCTTGTCTAGCTCTAATCAGAAAGGCTGGATTGGAAAAAGAAATAAATCTTAACATTGAAGTAAATCATGCAACACTATCAGGACATAATTTTGAACATGAAATTGCATATGCAATAGCAAATGATGTTTTTGGAAGTATTGATATAAATAGAGGCGATACTTTATTAGGCTGGGATACTGATCAATTTCCAAATAATCCTATAGATTTGTTAATGCCTTTTTTTCATATATACTCTAATGGAGGCTTTAAAAAAGGAGGATTAAATTTTGATGCAAAAATTAGAAGACAATCTATTGATCCTGAAGATTTATTTTATGCCCACATAGGGGGTATGGATGTTGCAGCACGTGCATTGATAGCTGTTGAAAAAATGATTAATGATAACAAATTATCAAAATATATTAAAAATCGTTATAAAAAATGGAATGGAGAGCTGGGCAAATTTATTCATAGTAATGAAGGAAATTTGGAATCTATTGCGAAAAAAATAATTAGTGGAAATATTGAACCTGAACCTCAATCTGGCCAGCAAGAGTATTTAGAAAATATTTTAAACAAATATATTTAGTGCATACTCATAAAATTAATTTAGAGAGTAAAATTGAAGGTCATTTTTTTCATTTGGCAATTGGTAACTTTGACGGGATTCACTTAGGTCACCAACAAATTATTAATTCATTAGTAAAAGAAGCTAAAGAATTAAATAAACCATCAGCTATTTTAAGTTTTCATCCACATCCAAGACAATTTTTTTCTCGTGAATTAGACCGATATCAAATTATTTCAGATGAAAAAAAACAATCAATATTTGCAGACTTGGGCGTTAATGATTACTTTTGCCTAAAATTTGATGAATTACTCTCTAATCTTTCTCCTATTGATTTCATAAAAAAAATTATCATTGAGCAATTAAATGTTGAAAAATTAATAGTAGGATATGATTTTCGTTTCGGGAAAGATAGAAAAGGAGATAAAAATTTATTGTTAGAGTGTTCAAAAATTTATGGATTTAATATAAAAATTATTGAACCAATTAACAATATTAAAACTAATAAACCTTATTCTTCGACTGCTATTAGAGAAGGCATAAGAAAAGGAAAGATGGATGAAGTAAATTTATTATTAGGGCGACCTTGGAGCATGGGAGGTGTAGTTATTCATGGTGATAAAAGAGCTAGAAAAATGAATTTTCCTACAGCAAATATTTTACCACACGATCAAATTTATCCATTAAAAGGTGTTTATACTGTTAATGTAAAATTTGAGAATAATACAATAAGAGGTATTGCTAATTTTGGTATAAGACCTACTGTGTCAGGAGAAAAACTCTTGCTAGAAGTGCATCTATTTGATTTTAATAGAGATATCTATGGTAACTATTTGACTGTTGAATTTCTTGCATTTATTAGGGGAGAGAAGAAATTTGAAAATTTTGATTATTTGATTATGCAAATTAATAAGGATATTCAAATTGCAAAAGATTATCATAAAAAAAAATAAATGGAATACAAAGATACGATTTTTTTACCCAAAACATCTTTCGAGATGAGGGCAAACCTGCCCTTAAAAGAACCTAAAATTTTAGAGGAATGGGACAAAGAAAATATTTTTTTAAAATTAAGAGAAAAATCTAAAGGAAAAGAAAAATTTATACTTCATGATGGACCTCCATATGCCAATGGGCATATTCACATGGGGACAGCTTTAAACAAAATACTTAAAGATGTAATTGTTAGGACTCAACAGATGGCTGGTAAAGATTCAATTTATGTGCCAGGATGGGATTGTCATGGTTTACCTATTGAGTGGAAAATTGAAGAAGAATATAGAAAAAAAGGTAAAAATAAAGACGATGTCCCTATTGTTAAGTTCCGACAAGAATGTCGAGATTTTGCTAAAAAATGGATAGGAATTCAAAAAAAAGAATTCAGAAGATTAGGAGTAGAGGGTGATTGGCAAAATCCATATTTGACAATGTCAAATGAAGCAGAAGCACAAATTGTAAGAGAATTAGGAAAATTTTTATTAGATAAGAGCTTATACAAAGGAGCAAGACCTGTATTATGGTCAGTCGTTGAAAAAACAGCATTAGCTGATGCTGAAGTAGAATATGAGGATCACACTTCAAATACTATTTATGTAAAATTTAATATAATTAAAAGTTCTATTGATGAATTAATAAACTCAAATATAGTTATTTGGACAACAACTCCTTGGACAATACCTGGTAATCGTGCAATAGCCTATGGTAAAGATATAGAATATTCATTAATTGAAATAAATAAAATTAATGAAAAGTCTCTAGCAAAAATAGGAGAAAGAATTGTTATTGCAGATGAGCTAACTAAGCAAGTATCAGATGAAATTGGTATAACAGATTTAAAAGTTGTTAAAAAATTTTTAGGAAAAAATTTAGAAAATACTGAATGTGAACATCCATTTAAATCATTAGGATATAATTTTAATATTAAAGCTTTAGAGGGTGATTTTGTTGATTTAGAGCAAGGTACTGGTATTGTTCACATTGCACCAGGACATGGGGCAGATGATTATAATCTAGGAATCAAAAATGGTGTTGAGGTTGTTCAAACTGTAGAAGATGATGGTAAATATAATCATCATGCAGTTGGTTTTGAAGGTGAGCATGTTTATAAAGTAGATCAAAAAATTGCTGATAAATTAAAAGAATTTAACAAATTACTTCATCAGGGTATTTTAAGACATAGCTATCCACATTCATGGAGATCTAAAGCACCATTGATTTTTCGTAATACTCCTCAATGGTTTATATCAATGGACAAAAAAGACTTAAGAAAAAAGGCACTAAAATCAATAGATCAAACAATTTTTTATCCTCCTCAAGCGCAAACAAGACTACGTTCAATGATTGAAACCCGTCCAGATTGGTGTGTTTCTCGCCAGAGAGTTTGGGGTGTTCCGCTTCCATTGTTTGTAAATAAAAAAACTGGTCAACCTCTAAGAGATATTAACATAATTAATCGTATAGCCGATATTTATGAAAATGAAGGAAGTGACACATGGTTCACAGAGAATCCAAAGAGATTTCTAGGTGATGATTATTCTGTAAATGATTATGATCAAATTCAAGATGTTGTTGAGGTTTGGTTTGATAGTGGCTCAACCCATGCATTTTGTTTGGAAAAAAGAGATGATCTTAAATGGCCTGCTTCTATGTACCTTGAAGGAAGTGATCAGCATAGAGGTTGGTTTCATTCATCTTTGTTAGAATCATCAGGAACTAGAGGTAGGGCACCTTATGAAAGTGTTTTAACTCATGGTTTTGTAGTTGATGGCAGAGGTCGAAAGATGTCAAAATCTCTAGGTAATGTTATTTCCCCAGATGATATTTTAAAAAAATATGGAGTTGATATTCTTAGATTATGGGTGGTGGCCTCAGATTACTATGATGATTTAAAATTGGATAATGCAATTTTACAATCTCAAAGTGAATCTTATCGACGTATCAGAAATACATTTCGTTATATAATAGGCAATCTTAATGAATTTAATGAGGATGAAAATATTGGTGAAGAAAATTTTCCAGAACTAGAAAAATATATTTTGCATCGTATTTGGGAAATTGATAAAATTGTAAAAGATTGCATTAACTCATTTAACTTTCACCTAATGTTTACAACATTATTAAATTTTTGTTCAAATGATTTATCTGCATTTTATTTTGATATTAGAAAGGATAGTATTTATTGTGATAGTAAAAAATCTGTAACCAGACGATCTGCTAGAAGTATTTTAAATATTATTTTCAACTTTCTTGTTAGATGGTTTGCTCCTTCATTAACATTTACCACTGAAGAAGCATGGAAATCTATGGGTAATAGTACCAGTATTCATCTTGAAGAATTTCTTTCATCAAAACCAAGTTATTGTAACTATGAACTTAGTAAGAAATGGAATCGAATTAAAGAAATAAGAAAAGTAGTTACAGGAGCAATAGAAAAAAAACGTGCCGATAAAGTAATTGGATCAAGTTTAGAAGCTCATGTTGATATTTTTTTAGATAAGACTACAATTGCTGAAATACAAAATATTAATTTTGAAGAAATAATTATTACATCATCAGTTAATTTTCATGAATTAACTAATAATAAAGGATTTAATTTAGAAGAAGTTGCAAATGTTCATGTTGAAGTATCTAAAACTAATGGGGAAAAATGTAAAAGATGTTGGAAATATTCTGCTGAATTAATTAATCAAGAAATTTGTTCTAGGTGTGAAAAAGCAATCAAGTAGTTTGTGTGATTAAATTTATAGTATTATTAATATTGTGTTTTTTTGATATATTATCGAAATATTTAGTATTTAATTTTATTCGTTTAAATGATTTTGTACCATTATTTTACTTTGTGGACTTAATACATATACATAATTATGGAGTATCCTTCGGCTTATTTTCTGGTTTAATTCCTAGTTGGATACTTATTTTATTAGGAAGTTTAATAGTTTTTTTTATATTTTATTTGATGAAAAATGCAAAAAATAATTTTGAAAAATGGGGCTTTTTAATAATTATTTCTGGAGCTATATCTAATATATTTGATCGTATATTGAATGGATATGTTATTGATTTTATATTTTTAAATTATCAAAAATATTATTGGCCAGCTTTTAACTTTGCAGATATTTATATTACAATTGGTATATTAATGTTAATGTCTACAATAATTATAAAATTTGATCGTATAAAAAAATGAAAAGAATAATTGTATTTATTTTGTTATCAAATATTTTAATTATTTCATGTAACTCAGTTAGAGAGAGTGCAGGTGTTAATAGAAAATCTATTGATGAATATCAAGTAATTGAAAATCCCCCTTTGGTTATTCCGCCTAACTTTAATTTATTACCACCTGATCAGATTAAAGAAAAAAATATAAAAAATATTGAAAGTGATTTAGCAAAAGAAATTCTTTTTGGGTTAGATGAAAATACAGAAACAGACTCAAATAATAAATCTATTTCTGTAATGGATGATATTCTTAAAAAGGTAGATTCTAAATCAACTAATTCATCAATAAGAAGTCAAATAGATGAAGAGTTTTCAAACATAAAAACACTATCTGATCAAGAAAATTGGTTAAATAATGATGAAATAGTTGATGCAATTAATGAATCTAATAATTTAAGAAATAAAAAAATGGAAAATGCCGGGTTATTAGATAATGATTCTAATAATAAATCTAAAAAAGTTAAAAAGAAAAAAAGATTCTTTTTCTTTTGAACATTATGGAAATAAACTACTATAATATAAATATTGAAAAAGATTTAAATATTCCAAAAAATATAGAAGAAAAAAATAATGAAATTGTAAAAATAATTGACGAACAAACATCTTTAAATATTTTGTTTGATGATCTGTTATTAGAGGAAATTATTAAAAGAACTAATGATTTTGCTAAATCAAAAAAACACTTTATAGTTTTTGGAACTGGTGGATCAAATTTAGGTGCTAGAGCTATAATTAATATTTTAAATAGTAATTCAAATAAATCAATTAAATTTTATGATAACATCGATCCTATTGTTTTTGAAAATTCTTTTAATAACATTGATTTTTCTTCTACGGGATTTGTAATTATTTCAAAATCTGGAAGCACTTCAGAAACATTTGCTCAATACAGTAGTATTATAGAGCTAGCATCAAAAAAAAATGTACATTCTAGCTTATTCTCAAACAGTTTAGTGATTACTGAATTTAAAGATTCACCTCTTTTTAATTTAGCAAAAAAAAATAACTGTATTTTATTTGAACATAATAAAAAAATTGGCGGTCGTTATTCTATTTTCTCTAATGTAGGACTGGTTCCTGCAATATTAGCTAATGCAAATGTTAAATCATTTTATAATGGTGCAACTAGCTTCTTAAATCATTTTAAAAATAAAAAAAATTTATTATTTGCTCAATTTTTTATGTATCAAAATAATTTAAATATTTCTAATAATGTAATAATGACATACTCAGATCTATTATATTATTTTGGCAAGTGGTATTTGCAACTATGGGCAGAAAGTATAGGTAAAAATAATAAAGGCATAACACCTATACATGCAATAGGAACTACTGATCAACATAGTCAATTACAATTATATTTAGACGGACCTAAAGATAAATTTTTTACTTTTGTTACAACTAATCATGAAGATAAGGGTTTGTTAATTAATAAAACTGACGATATTGATGATTCGATGCGTTATCTGCAGGGAAAAAAAATGGGAGATTTAATGAATGCTGAACAAAAAGCAACACTTGATACTTTTAATCAAAATTCTCTAAAATTTAGAAATATTTATATGCCTAAAATTGATGAAGAAAAGCTTGGTTATTTGATGGCAATGTCAATAGTTGAAACTATCTCTGCATGTATTTATTTTGATGTTAATCCATTTAATCAACCTGCTGTTGAACAAGGAAAAATTCTCACAAAAAAATATTTAATTTAATTTTATAAAATATAAAATATTTTTTTTGTATTTTTTTAAACGAAATATTTTATATTTATCATTAATAATTAATTTTTTTTCAATTTCTTTTTCTATGACTATAATTGTATTTTCATTTAATAAATTTTTAAAAAAATCATTCATTAAAATTTTATTGATATCGTATTTATTATAAGGTGGATCTATAAAAATAATAGAAACTAATTCTTTAACACTAGAAAATTGACTCAACATAACATCCTCTTCTAAAATTTCAAATTGCTCATTACTACATATTTTTAGACAATTTTTTCTTAGTATTCTTGATACATCTTTGTTATTTTCATAGAAATATACTTTAAACATACCCCTAGATATTGCCTCTAAGCCAACAGAACCAGAACCAGCGAAAATATCTAAAATTACACTTTTAGAATATAAATTAAAACTTTTTTTTAAAGCATAGCTTTCTAATATTGAGAAAATTGTCTCTCGCTTTGCAATTGAAGTTGGACGTACAAATCTTTCTAAGACTTCTAAATTTGTGCGTTTAAATTTTCCCCCACTAATTTTAATCATTTAATACAATTTTTTTATTTCTTTAATTTTTCCTGGTTTCAGTTTAGATAATTTATATGGACCATATTGAATACGAATTAGTCTAACAATCTTCCAAGAAAAATGAGAACAAATTTTTCTTATTTCTCTATTTTTTCCTTCTTTAAGATCAAAAATTAGCCATGTAACGGGAGAAATATATTTTTCAATACTAACATTTATTTTTGAATAATTAATTTTATCAATTGTAATTCCTTTATTAATTTTTTTAATTTTTTTAAATTCAATTTTGTTATTAACACAAACTTTGTATATTCTTGAGTAACCTGTTTTTGGTAACTCTAATTTTCTTGCATAATCTCCACTGTTAGTAAATAGAAGCAAACCTTCGCTCATAAAGTCTAATCTTCCAATACTTATCAGTCTCGGATAATTAGTGGGAATTAAATCAAATACTTTTTTTCTTTTATTAGGATCTTTGTTAGAACATATATATTTTATTGGTTTATACATCTTCCACAATCTGATTTTTCTATTGAGTTTAAGAATTTTATTCTCTACTTTTACACAATCATTTTTTAAAATTTTTTGGCTGGGGTGTTCACATAATAAATTATTAATCGTAACTTTTTTTTCTATAATTAAATTTTCAGCTTCTCTCCGTGAACAATATCCTGAATTTGATATATATTTTGCTATTCTCATTAGATCTTTGTTTCTTTTATAAAGTTTTTAATTAATGCATTGTCCGCTGCAGTAATTAAAAATTCAGGATGCCATTGTACCCCTATACACCATTTATGTTCAGAATGTTCAATTGCTTCAATTATATTGTCTTTAGCTAAAGCTGATATAACTAAGTTTTTACCTAATTTATCTACTGATTGATGGTGTGCACTATTTACTAAAACATTTTTACTTTTAATTATTTTATACAATTTAGTATTTTTTTTAATATCTATTTTATGACTTGTTTGATTTCTAGGATTTGTTTGCTCATGATTTATACTATTTTTATTTTTTTCTTTTATATCTTGAATAAGGTTTCCACCACATGCAACATTAATTAATTGTTGCCCCCCACAAATTCCTAATATTGGTTTATTTTGTAAAAAAAATTTTTTAAATAATTTTATTTCAAAATTTGTTCTTTGATTTTTAATTAATCTTGAAGAGGAATTATTATTTCCATATAAAATAGGGTTAATATCAAAGTTACCACCTGTTATTATTAGTCCATCGATTTTATGACATATTTGAGTAATACTTTTAATTTCATGAAATAATGGAAAAGGGATAGCATTAAATTTATAGATAGATGATAAATAATTTTCCCTAATAGCGTACCAAGGGTATTTAGAATAATCCCCACCTTGTTCACTATCTAATGTAATTCCTATTAATGCTTTTTTCATTTTGTTTATAATATAATTATCTTAATGAATTGACTATAATGAACATTAACTTTTTTATGAAAGAGGCAATAAAAGAAGCTAATAAAGCTTTAAAAAAAAATGAGGTACCAATTGGAGGTTTAATCGTTGAAAATTCAACAAAAAAAATTATTTGTCGTGACTATAATAAAATAAATTCACTAAAAAATGCAATTTATCATTGTGAATTATTATTAATCTCAAATGCATGTAAGTTATTGAAATCAAAATATTTAGAAAATGCTTCAATTTTTCTCACATTAGAGCCATGTCTAATGTGTACTGCAGCGCTAAGTGAAGTGCATATTAAGACAATTTATTTTGGCGCATATAATGAGCAAAGTGGAGGAGTTGAAAAAAATAAAATTAATTTCAAGAAAAATAAAATGTTTGCACCTGATGTATATGGAGGTATAAATGAAGATGAATGTAAAAAATTAATAAAAGAATTTTTTGCAAAAAAAAGAAAAGAAAAAAAATTTAATGTATAACATTCCAGAATTTGGAGTATCTCAATTTAATAGAGCTATAAAAGAGGTTATTTATAACAATTTTGAGTTTGTTAGAATTAAAGGAGAAATATCAGAATTAAAAGTTGCTTCAAAAGGGCAAATATATTTAACATTAAAAGATAATGAATCTATTCTTAGTGGCGTTATTTGGGATCAAAAGAAGAAATACTTAAATCTTTCTCCTGAAATTGGCATGGAAATAATTGCTACAGGAAAAATTACTACATGGTCAAAATATAAAACAACATATCAAATAGATATAGATAATTTTGAAATTGCTGGAGAAGGGGCATTACTGAAGTTAATCGAAGAAAGAAAAAAAAGATTAAAAGAAAAGGGTTTTTTTGATGCAATTAATAAAAAAAAAATCCCATATTTGCCATCCAAAATTGGAGTGATAACATCTCCAACAGGTTCAGTTATACATGATATTATTAATCGAATTAAGGATCGGTTTGCAGTGCCTATTGATGTTTGGCCTGTTTCAGTTCAAGGAGCGGGATCAGTGCAATCAATAATTAATGCGATAGAAGGATTTAATAAAATGCCAAAAAATGATCAGCCTGATGTTTTAATAATAGCGAGAGGTGGGGGTAGCACTGAAGACCTCATGACTTTTAATGATGAAGAGCTTGCTATTAAAGTTTTTCAATCAAAAATACCTATTATTTCTGCTATAGGTCATGAAACTGATAATACAATTATTGATTTTATTGCTGATTTAAGAGCTTCAACACCATCTTCTGCAGCAGAAAAAGTAGTTCCATGGAAATTAGATCTTGAAAATAATATTAATCATATGAATAAAAGACTAAATTTTTTAATAAATTCTGATTTACAAAATAAATTAGATAATTTTAATAATTTAGCAAAGTTTTTAAAAGCACCAGAACATATTTTGAAAGTCTTTACTAGAAGGCTTGATCAGAATTTTATAAACTTAGATACTATTATTAAAAAAGATTTAAGTGAAAAAAATTTTTATTTTAATAATTTAAAAAATTCATTAAAATCCCCGGAGGAATTGATAAAATATAATAAATCTATTTTAAAAAATTTAAATAAAAATATAGATGGATTTATACAAATTATATACAAACAAAATTTAACTGATTTTAAAAACTATATTCGTTTATTGTATTCTAACTCAATTGCTTCTAATCTTAAAAAAGGTTATTCAATCTTGTCTTATAATTCCAAAATTATTCAATCCTCTAAAAATTTAAAAAAAGGTCAAAATATTCAAGCAAAATTATATGATGGTAATTTAAATTTAGAAGTAAAAAAAACTAATTAAATCTATTATGTTGCCATAACCATTGTGTTGGATTAGCTTTAATCCATTGCTCAATTATTTGATGAATATTTAACATAATTTCTTCATCGTTGATTTTTTTATTATTATTAAAAATTGGTTTATGAAATTTTAAAATAAATTTATTATTTATTCTACTATTTTCAATAGGAATAATGGGAATATTATATTTTCTTGCTATTTTTAAAAATCCAATTTGTGTTTTTACTATTTTATCAAAAAATTTTATATCTTGACCCGCTGTATCTTTTTGATCAATTAGCAAAAAAATTGATTTTTTATTTTTTATTCCTTCAATAATATCTTTTGCACTTTTTCTACCTTTTGGAGTATAAAAACTTTTATTTGAAAAAAGTGCATGAGTTCTTTTTTTATAAATAAATTTATCTATAAAAAAATTATTTATATGTCTATAAATTGCACCTATTTCAATACCAAGTTTGTCAAGCATTGGAACGCATATTTCCCAATTTGAATGATGAATACTAAAAAAAATCGCTTGTGTTTTTTTTTGGATTATATTGTTGATATTTTCCATTCCAATTAATTGAAAATTATTATCTTGATTCATAACTTCATTTAATCTTGTTAACTCACTAAAAGTATTACCTAAGTTTTCCCAACTTAAATTTATAATTTGGTTAATTTTTTTCCTTTCTGAAAGAGGAAATATATATTTACAGTTAGCTATTGCTATTTTATTTTTTTTTGAAAATTTTCCAAACAATTTAAAAAAAAATGCTACACATTTTTTTGAAATATTTATTGGAAGTAAATTAATAATAATGAAAAAAAATCTTACAAAAATATATTCTATAAAAAATCTAGCAATTAATAAATAATTTCTCATTGAATAGAATTGATTTTATTTTCAAGAATATTTGTTAAAATTTCCGATAATAATTTTTCATCCTCGAATTCTATTTCTCCATAAAGTGTGTTGATTAATAATCTATAGGATTTTGGTATTCTCACAAAATCTTTTTTTGTAGTTAATAGAATTGATTTAGTTTTATTTGCAACTTCAGCTAAATACAATAAGTCATTTTCATCATAAATATGATGATCTGGGTAACTAATTTCCTTAACTATTTTTGCACCTTGTGACCTTACAGAATTAAAAAATTTTTCAGGAAATGCAATACCGGCAAATGCAGTAATTTTTTTACCTTTAAAAATTTGTTGTTCATTGTTTATCTTAAATGATGCATTTATTAGAGGAATATTTCTGGGAATCTTCTTTTTTAAATCATCTGAAATTTCTCCAATAACTATAATTAGATTAGTCCTTGAAATTCCTCTAGCAATACTTTCTCTAAGTGGACCAGCGGGAATAACTCTTTTATTTCCAAAACCTTGTTCTCCATTAATTACAATAATAGAAAAATCTTTTTGTAATGTTGGATTTTGAAAACCATCATCCATAATTATACAATCTGCACCCTTTTTTTTAGCAAGTACAAAAGAACTATGCCTATCTGTTCCAATCCAAGTAGGCGCAATTTCAGATAACAACAAAGATTCATCTCCTACACTTTTTGCTGAATGCCAGTTTTGAACAAGGCTATTGTTTTTTTCCATTCCGCCATAACCTTTGGAAACAAAATGTGGATTATAACCTTTATTTTTTAAAAGACTTCCTATTTTTAATGCCACAGGAGTTTTGCCTGCCCCTCCTATAACTATATTACCTATACAAATTATTGGTAAATCCGATATTTGTTTTTTGCTAAATATACTTCTAATTTTAGTACCTAATCTAAATATTAAAGAAAATACGTATAAGGAGTTTGACAGATATGTATCATTTTTTTTATACCAGAATTTAGGAGCTTTAAGCATATTTAATATAAACTTTCATTAATTATTTTTTTCAATTTTTCTTCTTCAAAAAAAATTTTTTTAGAAAAGTTATAAGCATTTAATTTTAATTTATCTAATATTTCTTTACTATTTATTAATTTATTAATTATTGCAAATATTTCATTTGTTTCCTTTAAAATTATACAGGCATTATTTTGTTTCATTTCTTGATAAATATTTTTCCAATTATAATTATATTTTCCAGAAATAATGGCACAATTATATTTTGCAGGTTCTAATGGATTGTGGCCTCCTTTTTTTACAAATGATCCACCTAAAATAACTATATCACTCAAATAAAAATATTCATCCATATTTCCAAAATTGTCTATAATTGTAACATTTGATTCTTTAGTACTCATTTGACTTGCCATCGAAGCTTGATAATTATTTTTTTTAAGAAGATTTAAAACTGCATTAAAGCGTTCAGGATGCCTTGGGGCAAAATAATATTTTATTTTATTTTTATGATTATATATTTTTTTAAACTCTTTTAAAATTAAACTTTCTTCTTTTTTATGTGTACTCGCACATAAAATTGTAAATATATCTGATTTTTTATTAAAACTTTTTGTTTTATTTTTTGTTAATTTCAAATTACCTATATAATCAATTTTAAGGTTTGTTAATAATTCTAACCTTTTTTTGTCATCTAAGCTTTGAGCAAATATATATGTAAAATTTCTTAAAATTGACTCATAAAAAGTTCTGATCAATTTCCACCTTGAAAAAGAGTTTGGAGAGATTCTTGCATTTAAGTATATCGTTTTAATTTTTTTATGTTCTAAAATATTCATTGTATTAGGCCAAATATCTGACTCAATCCATAAAACTAAGTTTGGCTTCCAATAGTTTACAAATCTTAAAACCCATTTTGAGATATCAAAAGGGGCATACTGATGAATTACCATGTTTGAATAATTATCTTCTACGTATTTTGCTGCAGACTTAGTAGTGGTAGTGATTAGTATAAAATTATTTTTAAAATAATTTTTTATTATAAAATCAGCTGATTTAAATTCTCCTATACTTGCAGCATGTATCCAAATAACCTTTTTTTTAAAATCATTTTTTTTTGAAGGTAATCCATATCTTTCTTTATAGCGAACTTTATCTTCTTTATTTTTTAAAATCCTCCAATGAACATTTAAAATAATGAAAGGTATTAAAATCACACTAGAAATTTTATAAAATTTAAACATTTGTTTTTTGTGCAGCCTGTTTAACACATTCATTTATTTTATTTTCTAGAATAATTTGGTATTTTTTTATTTCTTCATTATCTAAATTTGATGGAATTTTAATAGGATCGCCCCAAACAAATGCACACTTAGAAAAAGGATAAGTAATTAAAAAGGAATCCCAGGAATTTAATAATTTATATCTACTAGAGGCAAAGCCAATAGGAATAATTGGGACTTTTGCAGATTTTGCAATTTTTATTATTCCTTCTGATGCCCTGCGATTCGGCCCTCTTGGCCCATCTGGAGTAATTCCTATATATTGCTTTTCTTTTAATAATTTAAAAATAGGACGCATGGATAAATTTTTTTTATTAAAAGATGTAGGCACGTTATTCATTTTTAAATATTTTGCAATAATTGCTCCAAAACGACCATCACTATGACCTGAAGCTATCATGTTTAGTTTTTTTTCACTTTTCCAAGAAAAACTAATCATCATTAATTGACTATGCCAAAAAGCTAAAATAAATGGTTTTTTATTTTTCCAATAATAATATGGCGATGATTCATTCTTATAGACTAACGTTGAGGTATATTTAACAAAATATATGTAAATGCTACTAATCAATCCTAATATATTTCGGATTATAATATTTTTTAATAATTTTTTTTTAATACTCATCAAATAAATTGATATTGTTAAATATTAACTTTTATATTCTGAAAATTCGTATGTGAAAACTAGATCTTTTAAATTATCGAAATACCAATCAGAATCAATAGATGGGTCAATATAAAAAACCATTGTAAATATTTGACTTTCACCCGGTTTAAGAGTTTGCTCAGTAAAGCAAAAACATTCTGTTTTTACTAAATAAGCTTGAGCAGCTTCTGGATTTACAATAAAATTTGCAGTTGAAGTAATTATTTCGTTTGATAAATTTTTACCTTTATATTTTATTATATTATTTTCTCCAATTTTTATTTTTATATTTTTTTGCAAAGGCAAAAATTCCCAATTTAAAGATTCATTAACTTTGGCTATAAATTCAATATTAAGTGTTCTACTTAAAATAGCAGGTGACTTTGCTTTAGGATTTATTATTACTTGACCTTTTACAAAATCATTATCTGCTACTTTATCTTTAACTAAATACTTATAGGCGGGAATTGATAAAAGTAAAATTGATGTTATTAAAAAAATATTTATTGCAATGATAATAAAAAATTTTTTTTTATATTGCACAATATTATTTAATATTAACCTTCTATCTCAGCAATAAGTGGTTTAGCTATTTTTTTTGATTTGCCTATAAATTTAACTTTTTTAATTGAGTCTAAATTAGACAAATCATCCCCAACAATAACAAAACCAATCATCCCCATTGATTTATGTGGAGTACACCAATATGCATAAATGCCAGGAATAGTAAAAGTATATTCCGCATCTTTAGAGACTTTAGATTTAAATTTTTCTACTCCCTCTGGAACTCCATTTTTAGAAATAAATTCTACATTATGGCCCTTATCAACTGATTTCCAGAAGATGGTATCACCTACATTTATTCTTACAATTTCTTGACTGAAAACCATACTTCTATCTTCACCCTTATTTAGCATATCAATTGTAATATCCTCAGCTTGGAGGGTATATGAAAATAATAAACTTAACAAAATAACAAAAACTCTCATAAAAATTACCTCTTTTTTTTTATTTAATGATTAATAATACTAATTACAACATATGCAATAAATTCATCAAATCAAAAAAAAATAGTAAATTTTAATAACAATAACAAGACTAAAAGTCGCACTCATCTAAGTTATTGGAAAAAAATATAATTTCTTGTATGTTTTTTATAAATTTAGTTAATTTTTGGTTTGATTCCTTAAAATATTCGACTATGTAGATGCGGGAATGATAGTTGCACTTTTAGTTTTAGCAGTAATTTTAGGGTCAGTTGTATTCCACTTATGGTCTCCTTGGTGGTGGAGTGAAGTTGCTTCAAATTGGGGAAGTATGGATGATACAATTATACTGACTTTCTGGATAACAGGTGCGGTATTTGTAGCAATAGGTTTGTTCATGGCATATTGCATTTGGAAATACAAATATGACAAAAATAAAAAAGCTGATTATGAACCTGAAAATTCAAAATTAGAATGGGCGCTTACTATAATCACCACAATAGGTGTTATAGCCTTACTAGCACCCGGCCTAATAGTTTGGAATAATTTTGTAACTGTTCCAAAAGGGGCTTACGAGATAGAAGTTGTAGGTCAGCAGTGGTATTGGATGTATCGTCTACCAGGTGAAGATGGAGTTTTAGGCACCTCTGATATTAAAAATATAAATGATGATAATCCTTTTGGTTTAAATACTGATGATCCTCACAGTTTAGACGATGTATTAATAGACGCAGATGATTTGCATATATTAAAAGATCAGCCACTAAAATTAAATTTGCGTGCTTTAGATGTCCTGCATGATTTTTATGTACCACAGTTTAGAGCAAAAATGGATATGGTTCCTGGTATGATAACATATTATTGGTTTACACCTACAAAAGCAGGTTCTTATGAAATTTTATGTGCAGAATATTGTGGCACAGGACATTATTCAATGCTTGGATATGTAATAGTTGACGAAGAAAATGAATATGAAGAATGGTTAAGTGAGCAAATGACTTTTGAAGAAATATTGGCTAGTAATGGTAAAAGTCATTTGATAAAATTAGCTTTAAATAAAAGAAATGGTTTATAATGGAGGTTTATAATGGCTGCTGATAGTTATGATGATGTTGCAAAAAATAAAGATTCAATTCCTGCTTTAGAAGTAGCTCCTCAAGATCTTTATCATGCGAAAAGTTTTTGGACAAAATATATTTTTTGTCAAGATGCAAAAGTCATAGGTATTCAATATGCCTTAACGGCAGTTGCGATTGGTCTTGTTGGTTTAGTTTCTTCGTGGTTGATGAGAATGCAGATAGCATTTCCAGGTGTAATTCCTATGGATGCTGCAGCATATTATCAACTAGTTACTATGCACGGAATGATAATGGTTGTTTATCTTTTAACAGCTCTGTTTTTAGGAGGTTTTGGTAATTTTCTTATTCCCTTAATGGTTGGAGCTCGTGATATGGTCTTTCCATATGTAAATATGGTAAGTTTTTGGGTGTTTTTTTTAGCCGTAATAATTTTAGCTGCAAGTTATTTTGTACCAGGCGGACCTACTGGAGCGGGATGGACATTATATCCACCTCAAGCAATTACATCAGGCACGCCTGGCGGAGAAGGATTAGGTATAGTGCTTATGTTAGTTTCTTTAGCAGTATTTGTTATTGGCTTTACTATGGGTGGATTAAATTATGTCATAACTGTTTTGCAAGCAAGAACTAGAGGAATGACTTTGATGAGACTTCCACTAACTGTTTGGGGTATTTTCACAGCTACAGTTTTAGCTTTATTTGCATTCCCTGCTCTTTTTGTTGCGGGAATAATGATGACTCTTGACAATATGCTTGGTACTAGTTTTTTTATGCCAGCAATTGTAGAGTTTGGAGAAAGATTAGATTATGATGGTGGAAGTCCAATATTATTTCAGCATCTTTTTTGGTTTTTTGGACATCCTGAGGTTTATATTGTTGCCTTACCTGCTTTCGGTATTGTTTCTGATTTAATTTCTGTTCATGCAAGAAAAAATATTTTTGGATATCGAATGATGGTTTGGGCAATAGTAATTATTGGGGGTCTATCTTTTATTGTTTGGGCACACCACATGTATGTTGCTGGAATGAATCCTTGGTTTGGATTTTTCTTTGCCACTACAACTTTAATTATTGCTGTGCCAACAGCAATTAAAGTTTATAACTGGGTTCTTACCCTTTGGAGAGGTAATATTAAATTAACTTTACCAATGTTATTTGCCATAGCTTTTATTATTACCTTTGTGAATGGAGGTTTAACAGGATTATTTCTTGGAAATGTTGCAGTGGATGTACCATTGTCAGATACTTATTTTGTTGTAGCTCATTTTCATATGGTAATGGGGATAGCACCTGTGCTTGTAATCTTAGGTTCAATTTACCATTGGTTTCCACTTATTACTGGTCGTTTTCTAAATGAAAGACTAGGAAGAATTCATTTTTGGGTTACATTTATAGGCTCATATTCTATATATTTTCCGATGCATTATTTAGGTTTCATGGGAGTAACAAGAAGATACTTTGAAGTTTTTGAAGGTGAGGCATTTACTTATTCAATAACAGGTATCAATCAATTTATAACTGTAGCAGCTTTAATTACTGGTGCCGTTCAATTCTTATTTTTTTACAATATAATTGTTAGTTCAAAGTTTGGAAAAAAAGCTGGAAAAAACCCTTGGAAGGCATGTTCTTTGGAATGGCAAACAGCAGATGTACCTCCAACACATGGCAATTTTGGTAAAGAATTACCCGTTGTTTATAGATGGGCTTATGATTATAGTGTTCCTGGAGCAAAGGATGATTTCATTACTCAAGATACACCACCCAGTGATGTTCCTGATGCAAAAGTCGAGCAAACATGAGTAGTAATAAACAAAGTATAATTAAACTAATAACACAAAAACCCTGGGAGCCATCACAGGTTAAAGTTGATAATTTACATGAGGGTAAAACATTTAATTTACATGTAGGAA